>Ga0207652_10002071_pt1 | contig 17268 bp, 15 predicted proteins | sample KBSC63BmetaG_FD_184334 | JGI IMG/M metagenome (GOLD analysis project Ga0207652, IMG submission 184334) | Corn rhizosphere microbial communities from Kellogg Biological Station, Michigan, USA - KBS C6-3B metaG (SPAdes) (version 2) | ecosystem: Host-associated > Plants > Roots > Rhizosphere ... | reverse complement strand
CGGGTCACGTTCCGGTTGTCCTCCCCCGCCTGGTTCGCGCAGCCAAGCACCACGTCGTCGATCGCGGCCGGATCGACGCCCGTACGCGCCACCACCGCCGCGATCACCGTCGCGGCCAGATCGTCGGGCCGCACCCCGGCCAGGGCACCGCCGTGTCGTCCCACCGGCGTGCGCACGGCATCGACGATGAAGGCTGCTCGACCGGCCGTCACCATGGCGTCCGGCGAGTATAGCCGTTCTGCGGGGAGCGCGGGCGCCTCCGCCGGCGGGTGCCCTCCCCGTTGCCCTGTCGCCAATCGGCCTTAAATAGCCTGCAACCCTCATGACTGAAAAGACGCGTTGCAAAGCTATGTTCCTGGGTATCCTGCTGGCCTTCAGTGTGGGCTGTGCGCATCATCGGACGCAGCCCGCTTATGCGGCGGGGCGCCCCAGCGGGGCCTGGGTCAAGCTGGGTGAGCGGTCCGTGGAAGGCATTCGCGATCGCGACGTGATCACCGTCGGCGCCCGCGAGGGGACGTACCGTCGGATCATGATCGTCGTGGAGCGAGATCCGCTGGAGATGTTCGACGTGGTGGTGACCTTCGGCGACGGGACGCAGTTCGCCCCCAAGACGCGGGCCATCTTCAATCCAGAGACCCGCTCCCACGTCATCGACCTGCCCGGGGGACGCCGGGTCATCCGCAGCGTCGCCTTTCACTACGGAAACGTGGCCGGCGGGGGGCATGCGCTGGCCGAGCTCTGGGCCGACTGAGCCAGCCTCAGGCCCGCGCTGGTCAGTCGACGATCAGGCGCGCCGTGACCGCGGATAGCACGACGCCCGCCGGCGCCTGGATGTGCAGGTGGCTGATGTCGTCGGCGCGCGTCGGCCCCATGTTGACGATCGCGATGGGGATGCCGCGCTCGCGCGCGCCGCGGGCGAAGCGCCAGCCCGAGTAGACGGCCAGCGACGAACCGACCACCAGCAGCACGTCGGCGCCGTCCACCAGCTTCCACGCGGCGGCGACCTTGGCCTGCGGCACGGAGCCGCCGAAGAAGACGACGTCCGGCATCTGCATGCCCGCGCAGTGCGGGCAGCCCACGACCTGGAACCCCGCCACCTCCTCGGCGGACAGCTCGGCGTCGCCGTCCGGGGCCTCGGTGATGGCGCGTTCCAGCCAGCCGGGGTTGGCGGCCAGCAGGCGGGCCTGCAGGTCCCCGCGATCCTCACGGGCGCCGCATTCCAGGCAGAGCACGTCGGCCAGCGCCCCGTGCAGTTCGACGATGTTCCGGCTTCCGGCGGCCTGGTGCAGCCGGTCCACGTTCTGCGTGATGATCCCGCGCAACAGCCCGTGGCCCTCCAGCGCGGCCAGCGCCCGGTGCGCGGCGTTCGGCCGCGCCCCCGAGAACCGTTGCCAACCCAGCGTGGCCCGCGCCCAGTAGCGGCGCCGGACCTCGGCCTTGCGCAGGAAGGCGTCGTGCTGGATCGGGTGGCGCGGCGCCGGCCGGCCGTTGCCGCGATAGTCGGGGATGCCCGACTCGGTGCTACAGCCCGCGCCGGTCAGCGCGACCACGCTGCGGCCGGAAAGAAGGTCCGCCAGCGCCGCCACGTCCGCTTCGTGCTCGTCCGCCGGACGCGCGTCGAAGAGCGGCATGCTGGACACGTTCGAAGTCTAGCAGCAGCGCAACAGCCTGCCGGCCCGGCGCCCGGCGACTACGGTGCCTTCGGCGTGGGCAAAGCGACGACGTCCCCCTGCGCCTCGACGGCCAGCAGGCGCGCGGTGCTGCCGATCAACGCCTCGGGGGTGAAAGGCTTCTGCAGGAAGTCCACCCCGCGCTCCGGATTCAGCGCCGGCAGCGAGCTGTCCCAGGAGAACCCCGAGATGAACAGGACGCGCATCTTCGGTCGCAGCTCGCCCAGCCGCTTGGCCAGCTCGATGCCCCCCATCCGTCCCATGGCCAGGTCCGTCACCAGCAGGTCGATCACGCCAGCCTCGCCCGCCGCGACCTCTAGCGCGTTCTCGCCATCGCTGCCTTCCAAAACCCGGTAGCCGGCCTCACGCAGCATGCGCGCGACCACGTTGCGCACCATCGGATTGTCCTCGGCCAGCAGGACCGTGGCCCGGCCCGGCGAAGTCGGCGGCGCGGGCGCGGGGGCCGGCTCCAGGCCGCCGCTGCCGGTGATCGGTTCGGACGAGACGGGCAGGTAGACGGTGAACGTGCTCCCCTGCCCCGGCTGCGATTCGAGAAAGATGTATCCGCCGCTCTGCTCGACGATGCCGTACACGGTGGCCAGGCCCAGCCCGGTGCCCCGCCCCGCCTCCTTCGTGGTGAAGAAGGGGTCGAACGCCAGCCGCCGCGTGGCCTCGTCCATGCCCACGCCGGTGTCGCGCACGCGCAGGCGGGCGTAGCTGCCGCTCGGCAGCGACGCCGGGGCGGCGCCTCCGGCCTTCTCGAAGGGCGCCACCTCGATGGTCAGGCGGCCCCCCTCGGGCATCGCGTCGCGCGCGTTGGTGGCCAGGTTGATGATGACCTGCTGCAGCTGCGAGGGATCCGCCTTGACCGGCAAGCTGTCGCCGCGCGGGCCCCCCACCACGTCCACCGTCAGATCGACCTGGCTGCCGATCAGCCGCGCCAGAAAGGCCTTCATGTCGCCGACGACCCGGGCCAGGTCCAGCACCCGTGGCTTCAGGATCTGGCGGCGGCTGAAGGCCAGCAGCTGCTTCACCAGATCGGCGCCCCGGTTCGACGCGCCGGCGATCTCGTCGATGGACTGGCGATCCCCCTCGTCCAGACGCGCGCCGCGCAACAGCGACACGTTCGCCAGGACCACGGTCAGCAGGTTGTTGAAGTCGTGCGCGATCCCTCCCGCCAGCAGCCCCACGGACTCCATGCGCTGGGCGTCGCGCAGCGCCTCGCTCTGCCGCTCCAGCGCCTCGCTCCGCTCCTTGACGCGATCCTCGAGCGTCCGGTTCGCCTCCTCCAGCGAGACCCGCGCCGCGCGAAGCTGCGCCAGCAGCTCTTCGTTGTCGAAGCGAAGGCGCAACGCCTCGACCAGGGTGCGCTGGGTGTTCTGCGCCACCATCGTCATCACGATGCCGTAGACCACCATCAGCGCGACGATGGCCATGTGGGGCGGGTCGCCCACCAGGGCGATGCGCGCCCCCAGCGCCGCCAGCGCGGGCGTGGCGAAGCCGACGAACGCGGGAACGTAGGGGGCCAGCGTGCCCGACGCGCCCGCGATCATGCCGCCCAGCACGAACGTCACCAGAAGCTGCGAGGCGGGGCGCTGCGGATCGAACAGCGCGCTGCAACCGATGCCCCACGCGGCGCCGGTCAGCGTCGCCCCGGCGACGAAGTACGTGCCCCAGCGCTCGGCCTCTTCAGGGGGCGGCGAGCGGCTCAGGTAGCGCTGGCGCAGCACCAGGCGGCCCGCGGTGATGGCAGACATCGCCCCCACCCACCACAGCGCCGGGCCCAGCGGCGCCGTTCGCCACAGCACCAGGACGACGATCAGCGCGTTGATCGGGCTTGCCGCGAAGACCCCGACACCCTGCCGATAGAGCGTACGTATTTGTTCCGCCCGAACGGCGCCACGCATCGTTCCTCCTCACCCGCGACGTCGGCGAGTGTAGCGAAGATGGTTCTGGACGGTGCGGTTCTTTTGTGACCGCGCTTCCAGAAGCGTGGCCTGGCCGATTTCGGGCATACCCATGGACGTGTACCGCCGACACCGACGGAGAATCCGGGGCGCCAGCGCGGCGCGCGCTCTCCTAGATCGTCAGGCTGACGCCGGCGGCGGCCTGGGTCAGCTCGGCCACCAGGCCCAGCGCGTCGATGTTCTGACCGCGGTCGTCGAGCCAGCAGGCGCGCGCCTCGTTCCAGTCGAAGTGCCAGGCCCGATCGCGGAACGCGACCCACAGCTGGCGCGGCGACGGCTGTGGCGAGAGGATCAGCCGCTGGCTCCCGCGCATCGTCACCGTCAAAGCGCCCTGCGATACGCTGCTCTCGGCGAGATCTGGATCGACGTTCTCGAACGCGCGATCGATGCGCGCGAAGGTGTCGTCCAGCAGCCGCCGGTAGGTCTTCTCGTCCAACATGCGCGCGATCGTAGCAAATGCCGCCGGGCCAGCGCCGCCCGTGGGATCCGCGCGACCGCCTTCGACCTTGCCGCGCGCGCGCCGGCGGTCATGCTGAGTACGTGATTCCCTTCTCCGTGCTGGACCTGGCGCCCATCGTCGAGGGCGGCAGCGCCGGGCAGTCGTTCCGCAACGCCGCCGATCTGGCCCGGCGCGCCGAGGCGCTGGGGTACGCGCGCTACTGGCTGGCCGAGCACCACAACATGCCCGGGATCGCCAGCGCCGCCACGTCGCTGGTGATCGGCCACGTGGCGGCGGCCACGAAGACCATCCGCGTCGGCGCGGGCGGCATCATGCTGCCCAATCACGCGCCGCTGATCATCGCGGAGCAGTTCGGCACGCTGGACGCGCTTCACCCGGGACGGATCGATCTGGGGCTGGGCCGCGCGCCCGGGACCGATCCGCTGACGGCGCACGCCCTGCGCCGGACGCTGACCGGCGATGTCGACGGGTTCCCGGAAGACGTGCAAGAGCTGCTGGGCTACTTCGACGCCGATCAGACCGGCCGCCGCGTGCGCGCGGTGCCGGGCGGGGGCGCCGCGGTCGAGGTGTGGATCTTGGGCTCCAGCCTGTTCGGGGCGCAGCTGGCGGGGACGCTGGGGCTGCCCTACGCGTTCGCGTCCCACTTCGCGCCGGCGCTGCTGATGCAGGCGATCGATCTGTACCGGCGCAGCTTCCGGCCCTCGGCGCGGCTGCACAGACCGCACCTGATGCTGGGCGTGAACGTCGTCGCCGCGCCCACCGACGAGGAGGCGCGCTTCCTGCTGACGTCGCTTCAGCAAGCCTTCGTGAACCTGCGCAGCGGGCGCCCGACGCCGCTGCCCCCGCCCCTCGAGGGCTACGGCGCGCGGTTGACGCCCCAGCAGGCGGGCATGCTGGACGACGTGCTGGCCTGCGCGGCCATCGGCTCGCCCGCGACGGTGCGCGCCCGCCTGACGTCCCTGATCGAGCGGACCGCCGCCGACGAGCTGATCCTGACCTCGCAGCTTTACGATCACGGCGCGCGCTGCCGCTCATTCGAGCTGGCGGCCGCCTCACGCCACGGTTGAGCGGCGTGGCTCGGGGGCCGGCGCCCCTTCGGTCGCGCGCAGGGCGGTGATCCAGGGCCGGACCGGCACCGCCAGGATCAGCAAGCCCGCCACCAGCAGCAGGGGCCAGCGCCCACGGGAGGTCGGCATGGCCAGCCACCAGTCGAGCTCGGCCACATCGTAAGGGGCCCGGATGTCGAGCGTCGCCGACGTGTAGCTCTTCCAGGGGGCGTCGGCCTCGGCGGTGCGCCAGTCGTGCCCTGCCACCTTGTGCTTGAACAGCCACCACTGGCCACGGATCGGCTGCATGGGCGGCAGCCACTGGATGGGGTACAGGTGCTCGAAGCACGAGAAGCAGGGCGCCGGCGCGATGGGCGTCCCCGAGACATCGGGGCGCCCCAGCCAGGCGTGCGCGGCGTCGATCGATATCTGCGTGAAGTCGCTCCAGTCGAAGGCGGTGCCCAGCAACTGGACGGCGAGACCGCCAACGCCCACCAGCGCGAAGGCGGTCCGGCCAGCGCGACGGCGGCCTGGCGCCACCGGGCTGCGGGACTGGGCCGGCGTGAGCCATTCGGCGATGGGCAACACGAAGACCGGCAGCGCGAACACCAGATAGCGCGGGCCCCAGGCCCAGTCGCCCGACCAGAAGATGTAGCGCGCGTAGATCAGCACGATGGGCCCGGTGGTCAGCGCGACCGCGGCGGCGGTGATGGGGCGGCGCAGGGCGAAGCGCCGCACGCCGAACAGCGCCAGCAGCAGCGGCGGAGAGTAAAGAAACACGCTCTTGCCAGGCGACAGGAACTGGCCCCACAGGCCGACCAGCACGTTCTCGCGCCAGAAGCCCGCGGTGACGGCGCCGCCGTAGCCGCTGGCGAACGGCGATCCCCAGCGCGCGTAGTTGTAGGCGAGAAAAGCCAGCAGCCCGGGAACGAAGCCGGCGCCGGCCCAGCCGAGCGCCCGCGGCAGCAGGCCACGCTGGCCCCGCCAGCGCACCGCGAGCAGGAGGCACGCGCCGGGGAAGCACGCGAAGTACACGTTCTTCGAGTTGATCAGCAGCCCGGCGGCGATCCCCAGGCGCACCAGCGCCCGGCGATCGGGCTGGCCTTCGGCGCGCAGCAGCGCATCGAAGAAGAGGACGAAGCACACGGCCTGCACGATCTCCGAGTAGGGCCGGTGCGCGTACACCATCACCGATGTTCCGGTGCCCAGCAGCAGCGTCATCACGGCGACCTGTCGCCGGTCGTAGCCGAGGCGCTGAAACATGCGGAACGACAGCGCCGGGAGCAGCGCGCCCAGCACCAGGGGCGCAAGCTGCGACGTGAAGGGGACCGCGGCCGCGGCCGTGGCGCCACCCAGGCGCTCGAGCAGCGACTGCAGCAGCGCGCCCGGCACGTGAACCAGGCAGGCCAGCAGGGCAGCGACGGGATAGTAAAGCCCCCCGCGCCCCGCCGGCGCGTTCACGGGCCAGGGCTGGCTGATGGCGAACGAGCCGCGGCGGACCAGACCGCGCGCCGCCTCCCACATCGGGGCCCCGTCACCGAACGGCGCCGTCCGGCTGGCCGTGAGCAGGTAGAGGCACAGGAAGCCGACGAACACGTCCGCGGCCTGCAGGGTGCGGGGCACGCCAGGCCGGGACGAAGACGACCGCACGCGGGGATGTTAACTCAGTCGCCGCGCCGGCGTGAACCGCACCGTCCGCCTCGACACGACGGCTGGCGGGCGATCAGCGGCGGCGCAGCGCGGCCCAGAAGTCGTAGCCCGAGCGGCGGACCAGGACGGGGATCACCTCGCCGGGCTGGGCACGGATGGCGGCCAGCACGTCGCGCGCGCGGTGGATGGGCGTTTTCCCGATGCGCAGCAGGATGTCCCCCACGCGCAGCCCTGCCGCGGCGACGGCGCTGTCGCTGTCGACGGCCGAGATGGCGACGCCGCCGCCCGGCAGGCGGGCGGCGCGCTCGGGGGGCAGATCCGCGACGGCGATCTCTTCCAGGCGCGCCCCGCTGCCGTCACCTGCCAGCGCGCAGCTGGAAGGATGAATGGCCGGCGCGTGCTGGCTGACCGCGGGACGCAACGTCACCTCGCGGTCCAGGCGCCGGCCGTCGCGCAGCACGCCCACGCGCACGCGCGTACCGGGCACGGTCAGCTGCGCGTGGATCTTCAGATCCTCGCTGGTGGCGATGGGGATGCGGTCCCACGCCACCACCACGTCGCCGGGTTGCAGCCCCGCGACATCGGCGGGCGAGTCCTTCTCGACGCTGGCCAGCAGCGCGCCGCGCGCCGAGGGCAGGTTCAGGGCGGCGACCAGCGACGCCTCCAGCGGCTGGGCGTCGACGCCGAAGTAGGCGCGGGGCGCCGACCCGTGGTCACGCAGCCGGGGCAGCAGCGCCTTCGCCATGTTGATGGGGATGGCGAACCCGATCCCCTGCGCCGGCTGCATGGGGTGGCCCGCCCAGAACGCGGCGCTGACGCCGACGACCTCGCCGCTTTGATCCAGCAGCGGCCCGCCCGAGTTTCCCAGGTTGATGGAGGCGTCGGTCTGGATGAAGAACGAGTAGGACTCCTCGGCGGAGCCTCGCTCGGACGAGCCCAGCGCGCTGCGCTCGACGACGCGCTCCTTCGCCGAGACGATGCCGGCGGTGACGCTGTTGTTGAACCCGAAGGGGTTGCCGATGGCGACCACCGCCTCGCCCACCCGCAGCGCGTCCGAGTCGCCCAGCGGCAAGTACGGCAACCTCTCGGGCGTGTCGACCTTCAGCAGGGCGATGTCGGTGGGCGCGTCGGTGCCCAGCACGCAGGCCCGCAGCTCGCGCCCGTCGTGCAAGCGCACGCGCAGGTTCGTCACGTTGTGGACCACGTGGTCGTTGGTGACGATGTAGCCGTCCTTGTTGATGATGAAGCCGGTGCCGATCGACACGCGCTCGGACTCGCCGTGCGCATCGTCCTCGGGCGGGGACAGGCCGCGCACGTGCACGACCGCGGGCCGGGCCCGGTCCGCCAGATCGGCCAGCGGCGCGGGCGGCCGGTGCGCCGGCCGGGGCAGCGTGGTCCAGAAGGCGGGCTCGGCGGCGACAGCGGGGGATGCCCCCAGCAGCCAGGCCAGGGGCCAGATCAGCGGGATGAGGAGCCGGGTGAGCATCCGCGGCCGCATCATAGCGGACCCGGGCCCCTCACCGGCAGGGGGGCCCCTTAGCGGGAGGGATGGCTGCCGCGCGCGGGGCGGTCGCGCGGGTGGTCGGCCTCGGCGGCGTGCGTTCCGCCCAGGACCTTCTTCAGCTCCTGGCGATCGCTGTCCGAGACCTCCTCGGCGGGCGGCGCGCCGCCGTCGGCCGGGACCACCGCCTTGTCGTGCAGGGCCTCCTCGGCCCGGCGGCGGACGGAGTCCATCAGGGGCTTGGCCGATTCGCGCGTGCCGTCCAGCAGGTCCTGCGTCTCGCGCGTGCGGCCGATGGCCTGCAGGTGCTGGAACAGGGTCCGCGAGCCCAGGGGCACGTTGGCGCCAAACCACACGAAGCCGGCCAGCGCGGCCAGGCCGAGCAGCAATTTGATGAGCCGAAACACGGCGGCGGTCAGCGAAGCGTGGTCGACGACGAGCGCAGGACGATGCGGCCCCAGGCCGGCACCGCGCGGGTGTCTTCGGGCCGAAGGTCCCGGCGAAACGCCGCCACCGCCGCACGACGCCGGCGAACGATGGCGCCGGTCGTAGATTTCGGTTTTGCGGTCATGTCAGCCATTTTTGAAAAACTCGCAGTTGAGAGTGGTCCGATCGTGCCTTGTCCCAATGTGGAGTGGGCCCCGGCACCCGTCAAATTTTTTCCATCATTTCGCGTGCGAGGACGTGATCCCTCTACCAGTGGTTGAATCGGGGGAGCTCGTGCGAGTGGGCCGGCGGCGTCCGCGCGAGGCCGGCGCCCACGACCATCACATCTGGCGCGCCGACGGCCGGACGGTGTCGAACTGATAGGTCACGAATCCGCGCACCATCATCTGATCGGTTCCGTCCGTGACGCCGAAGCAGGCCGCGGCATGGATTCCCAGCGCCGTCGTGACGTTCACGTCGGCGCTGGGCCCCAGCAGGAAATACTGCCGGCGGAAGGGGGGCCAGTCGCCGACGGCGCCCATCGACCAGAACAGCTCGACGCCGGGCTGGGCGCGCCAGAAGCGACGCTCGTAGATGCCGGCGGCCAGGCCCAGCGTCGTGGCGCGCTGGGCCTCGTCGCCCGACCAGGCGCGCATCAGGGTCGGGTTGGCCACCACGCGCAGATCGCCGAAGTCCCGCTCCAGGATCAGCCGCGCCTCCAGCTCCTCGGGCGCGCCGTAGGAGCCGCGCGGCCAGGTCCACTCGACGTACAGGGCGGGGTTCAGGACGCGTTGATAGCGATCGAACAGGCGGTAGCGCGCCTCGACCCGCGCCTGCGTGAAGGCCGGCGCGTGCCCGGTGGGGTCGTCGAAGTCGGCGTAGGCGGACAGCGCCAGCCGATCGGTGACGCCGTACTCGACCTCGAGCGAATGCGCCCACAGGTGGCGGCGGGTGACGCCCAGGCCGAACCCTTCGTAGGGCAGGTCGCTCGCCGGCAGGAACGTCTCCCACAGGCTCAGCTCCAGCCAGCCCTCCTGTGGCGTCTCCCATTGGTAGACGCGGGGAAACGTCTGCGCCTCCTGCGCGCGCGCGCCTGGCGCGGCCGACACCAGGCCGACCGCCAGCGCGCAGGACAGCGCAGCCCGATGCCAGCGCTTCGTCATTTCTGCCCCGTGAAGACGTGCACCCGGTCGAAGACCACGTCGATGGGCTGGGTGAAGCGACGGCCCAGCTCGCGATCGGCGCGCGCCCAGGCCGGCGGCTCGACGTGGATGCGCAGCCGGTACTCGCCGGCGCGCGGCACGCGCCAGTTGCGGCCGTAGTGATGAAGCCAGGGATGCCACATGAACGGGACATCCTGCGTGCCGGCGGGGCGGCCGGCGGCGTCGAGCACGCTGACCTGGACCGACAGACCGGGAAGGAAGCGGCCGGTGAGCGCGTCGAACACCGCCACCTCGACGTGCGCGTTCGTCTCGGCGCTCTGCTCGGGGCGCGCGTCGTAGACCAGGTTCCCCCCCGCCATGCGCCAGAACGTCTCGGCGTACTCGACGGCGTAGGCGACGCGATATTCGCCCACGACGGTCTCCGTGCCCTGATTGGCGACGCCGCGGGACATCTCGTCGTAGGCCCGCGCCAGCGCCGCCCCCTGCCCCTTCGCCAGCGCCAGCGCGGTCGCGGGATCGCCGGGCGGCGGCGGGGACTGGCCCGGGTCCAGACGCAAACCGGTGAACTCGGCGAACGTCGGGTTCGCGAAGCGATCGCCGTTGAAGGGATCGTGACGCCAGTAGGCGGGGGGCTGCACGTCGATGCGGACGCGCAGCGGGCCCGCGGGCAGTGACAGCCCGGCCGCGTACGCCTCCACCGGGATCCCCCAGCGGTAGGGCAGCGCCTGCGCGGCGACGGGCGCGCCTGACCCGTCCCAGACGCGCACCGATACGTCCAGACCGGGGACCAACCTGCGATCGGCGCCGTCCTGAACGATGACCGTGACCACGGCGTTGCCCGCGTCGGGCCGCCATTCCAGCGCCGCCGCGGCCGGCGCCGACGTCCACTCCCCCTCCGGTCGGCGCAGCAGACAGGTGATCTGGTACTCACCGGCGCCCATGGTGGCCGCAGCCATGCTGCCGTGGCCGGCGAACCAGGCCACGGCCGCGTCCACGGCCTGACCCTGCTCGCGCGCCAGCCGAAGCTGATCGTCGGTGGCCTCGTCGCTGGGCGAGGCCGGCGGTTTCACCGGCGCGCTGGCCCATCCGGCCTCGGTGACGCGCGTGCCCTGGCCGGCGTTGCGGGCCGTGGTCACGCACCCGCCCACAAGACCGGCGCAAGCCAGCAGTCGTATCGTTCGCGGTCCCAGCATGCGCCCGCGGGGCAGCTTGGCCACGGGTCAGGCGAAGGCAATGGCGCGGCGGCGTCCGCGGCCCGCCCGCGGCCAGGCGATGCCGCTCACGGCGCAGCGTCCGTCACGAAAGCGACCCGCGAAGGCCCCCTCGGTCGCGACGGGGCCAGGGCCTCGGGTCTACTGGCCGCTGGTGGGGACCAGGCTGGTCGACGAGCCGCCGCTGCCGTCGGAGTCGCCCTTCTCCAGATCGTCCAGCGCCTTCTTGCGGCCGCGTTCGATCAGCCACACCAGCAAGATCGAGATGTTGTAGAGCGCGAACAGCGGACCGGCCATCAGCACCTGCGACAGCACGTCCGGGCCCGGCGTCAGCACGCCGCCCACCACCGCCGACAGGATCAGCGCGTACTTGTCGAACTTCCACAGCATCTTCGACGAGACGAGGCCGATCCATCCCAGCACCGACAGCACCACCGGCAGCTCGAACGCCACGCCGGTGCCCAGCAACATGGCCAGCATGAAGCCGACCAGCTCGTCCATCATGATGGTGGGCTGGATCTCGAAGCCGTTGAAGTGCTCGGCGAACGAGAACATGTACGACAGCGCCGGCGTGCACAGCACGAAGTACCCGAACAGCGCGCCGCCGACGAAGCAGATAGCCGTGGCGCCGGTGATGGTCATCACCATGCGCCGCTCTTTCTTGTAGAGGCCCGGCGCGATGAACTTCCAGACCTCCCACAGGATGACCGGGCTGGCGAACAGCAGCGCGCCGATGATGGCGATCTTCGTGTAGACCCAGAACGGCTCGGTGGGGCTGGAGAAGTGAAACACCGCCGGCTTGCCGGCGAGCGCGATCTCCCAGGCCAGGCGCGCCGGGCGGGTCAGGATCTCGAAGTACTTCTTCACGAAGTAGAACGACACCATCACGGCGACCAGGAACACCAGGGCGCCGTTGCGCAGGCGCGAACGCAGCTCGGACAGGTGCTCGAGGAACGACATCCGCGTTCCGTCGACCTCGGCAGCGGCCGGATCGACGGCCGCTGCCGGATCGGACTCGGACGGCGGCGAAGCGGCGGGGGGAGCGGATTCCTCGTTGGTTGACAATGCGAGTGTCCTTGCGCGAAGGCTACGAATGGCGGAGGAGAGAGCGAAGTCTTGCGGCCCGCCGCGGCGGCGTTCAGGTCGCGGGGTCCGGTTTCTTCTCTTCGGCCGGGGCGGCCGGCTTCGCCGCCTCCGTCAGGCCCGGCATGGGCGGGGGCGCCGCCCGGCCCGTGCGGGTCACCCGCGGCGGGGGCGGCGGGGCGGCCGTGACGGCGATGGCGGCCAGGTCAGCCTCGGACAGCGACTGCGTGGTGTTGCTGCGATCGGCGGCGCTGTCGGCCAGCGGCGTCGTCACCGCCGCCATGTTGCGGGCCGTGTTGCGGTGGTGCGTCTCGGACAGGCGGCGCAGCGTGCTGCCCAGGTCCTCTTGCACGGAGGGCTTGCCGCTGTTCGGCAGGGTGGGCGGCGGGACAGGCGACGTCAGCGAGGGCGGGGGCGGGGGCACATGCCCCGTTGAGACGGCCGCCGCGCCCAGACGCGCCGACAGGTCGCGCGCGATCGTGCCGATGGGCGATGCCGTCGGGATCGTCGCCGCCGGTCCGCTGGCCGGGGTGGGCGCCGCCGCCGGGATACCGTTCGCGGTCACGGGGGTGGTCGTCTCGGCACCGGTCAAGGCGGGCGCGGCCGCCGCCTCCGCCTGCTCGATTTTCGCCGAGGCCTCGGCCACCGCCTTCTGCGCCGCCTCCAGCTCGCGGCGGATGCGATCGCGGCGCTTCAGCTCTTCGGGGTGCAGCGTCACCGCCTCGCGCAGCTCCTCGAAGGGCTTGCGGATGGCGTCGTCCAGCTGGATCTCGTTCTTGACGTCGGACGTGGTCTTGCGGATCTCGCGAATCAGCTTGCCCAGCCCGGAGGCGAGCTCCGGCAACTTCTTGGGGCCAATGAAGATCAGGGCCAACAAGAGGATGACGGTGATTTCACCCATTCCCAGGTTGAACACGGCGACTGAATCTAGCTCCTTTTCTTGGAAAAGCGAAGGTGATCGGCCGGTTGCGCGGCGGTGGACCCGTCGATGGTCGGGCAGCATTTTCCAGGCCCGCCGGGGCGCGCGCCAGGACGGAACCCGCGCGGCGCCCCGGAGCGCGTTACTCTTCAGGGGTGCGCTTCCCGGTCGCCGTCGCGCCCGCGGCCTTGCTCGTGCTGGCGGTTGGCGCCGCTGGGCCGGGCTGCGGCGCGCGTGTGACCCACGCCGCCAGCGCCAGCGCGCCCGCCGACCCACCCGGCCTGGCCACGGCGACCGGTCCCACGTTCCGGGTCGTCTGTCACTTCCCGGATGCCCGCGTGGCGCGGACGGCCTTGCAGCTGGCCGAGACGGCCGCGCACGTCGCCGACGAGGTGTGGGGGACCGCGGTCCCCGGCCGCGCGGCGCCGCTCGAGCTTCACCTCTACCGGACGATGCAGGACTTCGATCGCGCGGCCGAGGTGCTGACCCACCGCACGAACCACGACAACCTGAACTTCTTCGTGGGCGAAAGGCTGCAGTCGCACGTGCTGGTGCAGCCGCTGCTGTCCGAGGAGGCGATGGGCGCGCTGGGCCTGCCGCTGCTGACGAAGTCGTTGATCGCGTTCCAGGCGGCGCAGCTGCTGCGCGCGGCGCGCGCGCCAGGATGGTCGCTGCAGCCCGCCTGGTACGCCGCGGGCCTGGGCAAGTGGGTGGCGCTACGCACGCTGCGCGCCGCCGGCGCGATGGCCGATCCCATGACCGATCCGCTGTGGTCCAGCAACATCCACGATCTGCAGCAGCTGCAACGGCGCTTGCCCGCGCCGGCGCCCGACAACACCATCGAGAGCGTCGCCTACTGGACGGACGCCGCGACGCCGTTCCTGGCCCGGGCAGCGCCGCGCAACACGCACCTGCCGCTGCCCAGCGAGGTGCTGGCGCGCGATCTGTCCGGCTCGCTGACCCAGAACGAGTTCTTCGGCCTGGCCTGGTTGATGTTCGAGACGCTGATGACCCCGCCGTTCGCGTCCACGACGCGCGCGCTGGTCGCCGAGCTGCAGGCGCTGCCGGCGCCGGACGGGCCGCTGTCCGCGGCCAGCGCGGCGGCCATCGCCCGCGGCGGCGGCTTGAAGCGCGTGGTGGCCAGCCGGCTGGCCGAGCGCGCGATGGCGCTGTTCGGACCGGACCAGCTGTCGCTGATGGACGCCGCCTTCGAGCGCGCGCTGGCCGCGCAAAGGCCGCGCTGGAGCGAAGAGACGCGCTCGTTGGACGCCCAGGGGCGCGACTGGGTCCAGATCGCGTTCCCGCAAAGCCTGCGGGCCAGCCGGCGCGCGGCGGCCTGGTCGCTGGACCGCATCCCGGGCGCGTCGTTCGCGATCAGCGGCCGCGCCTTGATGCTGCCCAACTTCGGTCGCCAGATGAACGTCTTCCTCGAGCTGGACGGCGACCAGTTTCTGCAGGTCTCGTTCACGGCGGACGACGGCGTCTGGTTCTGGCTGTTCGACCGCGCCCGCGGATCCAGCCGCGACGGCGGGGCCGGCCGCGACGGCGGATCGGGCCGCGACGGCGGGGCCGGCGGCGACGGCGGATCGGGCCGCGACGGCGGGAGTTGGATTGATCGCCGCCATTTGCCGGTGCCCGGGATCGCGATCGGCACGCCGTTCGCGTTCCGCATCGTCCACGCGGGCGAGATCGTCACCGTCGAGCTCGGCGGGCGGCTGGTGGCGCGCCTGCCCCTGGACAAGCCCGCCAACGGACGCTGGGGCCTGGGCGTGCAGGAAGGCACGGCCGCCATCTGGTCGGACGTGCGCGCCACGCCGCTGGGCGCGCGCTGACGGCCGCCTAACCGCCGGTGGCGAACATGTCGATCTGGCGCGGGGGACCGATCACGTACCCGTCCAGACCGCGCGCCCGCAGCGCGCTTGCCAGGTCCTCGGCGAACCCGTTCTTCACCGCCACCTCGCGCGCCCCGGTGGCCGCCACGTACTCCAGCAACCCCTCGAAGTCGGCCGCCGGCGCGTAGGGTATGGCCGCGTCGACCCGCAGCGCCGCCACGGCCTCGGCATCGGCCGCGCCGCCTGACACCCAGATCAGACCGGCGTCGGACAGCCGCCGCAAGGAGCCGGCGTCCCGCTCGGCCGCCGGCCACAGCAACAGCTCGTCGGCGCCCAGCTTGCCGGCGAAGCGGGCCACCGCCGGCACCGCCACGCCCGCCCGCCGATAGGCGGCCGCGCCGTCGACGATCGAGCGGTGGGCGCGCAGCTGCCAGCCGTCGGCGGCCAGCGCCGCGGCGAGCTCCTGCGCCGGACCGAGCGGCGCGCACAGCACCACGGCGGGCCGCCCGGCCACGCGCATGTCGCGCGCGAACGCCCGCGCGCGCGCCTCGGCCTGGGCGCGAGACACGAAGCGAAACCGCGGATGGCCGTAGCTGGCGTCGATGCACAGCGCGTCGGCGGCGCGCACCTCGCCCGGCGCCGCGCCGTAGACGGGTGGGCCCAGGCGGGCGCAGCCGGCGTACAGCACCCGGCGCTCGCCGGCCTCGCAGAACAGCGCGGCGGCGCCCGGCAACACGCCCGTGGGCAGCAGCTCGACGCGCAGCGCGCCCAGCCCGAAGGGGCGGCCATAGCCGATGGTCAGCGCGCGCCCGCGCAGCCGCTGCCCCGCCGGCCCCATCAGGGCCAGCGTCTCGGGCGTCGTCAGCACCTGGGCGCGCGCCGCCCGCACGCGCGTCGCCTCGCCCACCAGCCCGCTGGCGTTCGAGAGGAAGATCAGATCGCCGCCGCCCTGCGCGTCGCAGGCGACGACGGTCCCGCTGATGCGCGTTCCCGATCGAAAGACGAACGCGCGCGGCGGCGCTTTGCGAACGGACGTGGCCATGGGGCGAGCAGGATCGCGAACGGTCCGCGGATCCGTTGAGCCGATCAGAACAGCGCGGCGCCCGTCACGCCCAGGATCTTGTCGGAGTTGGCGTTCGAGACGTCGACGCAGACGTCACTGCCGCCGTAGTCCTTCTCGCAAACCTGGGAGACCGCCCTGACCTCGAAGTTGACCAGGACGCCCAGCGACGCGCCGTTGCCCAGGGGAAGGAAGGCGCCCAGGTTCGCGCCATAGACGAAGCCGGTCGTGCTGCTCTCGATGGTGCCGACGGAGTTCTTGGCATCGACGATGGTCACCCCGACGCCCAGCTTGGGCCCGACCACCAGCTCCATCGCGCCGGCGTCGAAGTGAAACAGCGGGCTGAACGCGAAATCGACGCCGCCGCCCGTCAGATCGACGCCCGGGGGCGCGTTCTTCAGGTTCAGGATGTCGATCGTCAGCTCGCCATTGAACGAGAACTGCGCGTTCCCGCGATATCCGATCAGACCGCCCATGCGAAAGCCGGCGTTCTGATCCTGGCCCGTCACGCCCAGGTTCGCCTGCACGCCCAGGTAGGGCATCAGCAGCAAGGCCCCGTGCCCGTGCGGTCGCGTCGACGGTGGAGGCGGCGGGGGAACTGCCGGGTAGCCGGGGGGCGGGTAATAGCCCGGGGGGGGATAGCCGGGCTGTCCGTAGGGCTGCTGTGGGTAAGCGGAGGGCGGGTACTGCTGCGGATAGCCCTGCTGCGGCGGGTATTGCTGCGGATAGCCCTGCTGCGGCGGATATTGCTGCGGATACGCCTGCTGGTAGCCCTCGGGCGGCCCGGGCGGAGGGGTCGCGTTCCCCTGCGGGTAGTTGCCGGGCTGGGGCTGGTACTGGGGCGGATATTCCGCCCCGCCATACGCGGGTGGGGCAGCGGCAGGCTGTGCGGGCCGCGAATTGTCGGGCTGCTGGACGGGCGCCGGCTGCGCGGGGGCGGCCTGGACCGGCGCCGGTGGGTAACCAGGCTGCTGGGCGGGCGCCGCCGGAGCTACCGGCTGGGCCGGCGCGAACGCGCGCGCGCTGGCGGACATCCCGAGGAGCAGCGCCGTCGTCATCCCTGCTTTGCACCAGCCTGGCGCCACCTTCGTCATCGCGCGCGTCATGGGGCCATCGTCTATCACGAACGGCGGAATATTTGGTCACCTGGGTCGATTCACCGGGGAACATGACGCGCAGCCGCTCGCTCGGCCTGGGACTGCTGGCGCTGCTGGCGCTGGTCGGGTGCGACCACGTCACCAAGCAGGTGGCGAAGGCCGACCTGCAGGGCCAGCCGCCCC
>Ga0207652_10002070_pt1 | contig 17271 bp, 12 predicted proteins | sample KBSC63BmetaG_FD_184334 | JGI IMG/M metagenome (GOLD analysis project Ga0207652, IMG submission 184334) | Corn rhizosphere microbial communities from Kellogg Biological Station, Michigan, USA - KBS C6-3B metaG (SPAdes) (version 2) | ecosystem: Host-associated > Plants > Roots > Rhizosphere ... | reverse complement strand
GCGGTGTCTGGTGATCGAGGACTCCGAGCGCGGGCTGCGCGCGGCAAAGGCGGCCGGCCTGGCCTGCTGGGTGATCCCGTCGCCGCTGACGCGCGGGGGACGGTTCGGGGACGCCGATGCCATCCTCGACGATCTCGCCGCGGTCAGCGAGCGCCTGCTCGGGCCGGCGTAAACCTCGCGACGGGCACCTCGCGACGGACAACCAGGCACGGACACCCAGGGACGGACACGCAGGGGACGGGCAACAGCGACGCGCCAACAGCGACGGGCGGCGGGGACGGAATCGTCCGGCGGCAGCGGTGAGCGGCCCAAAGTCTGCTCGCCACGAGCGGTATCGCCGCCTCATCGTGGGACCCTCGAAAAAGTCGGCGAAAATTGCGGCGCGTCGTGCCCAAAGCGAAGGCCTCACGTTCCGATCAGTACGGATCGCCAGCGCGAATCAACGCGCAGGCCGATGAGGAGGAGTTCGTCGAGCAAGGAGGTGTCGGCGTCCGTTCGAGGAGGGCACTTGGAGGCAGGTGAGGGAAGGTGAGGGCAGATGAGGGGATGAGGGCACGTGAGGGCAGCTGCAAGGCAGTTGCAAGACAGTTAGATGACCGCCCGCTGAAGGGGCCGGCCGGTCACGCTGTCAGGTGAGCAGCGCCCCCGTCACCGCCGCGCTCTGGGGGAGCGCGCCGGTGACGGGGGGCGGCTGGCTCTCGTTGCGCCTACCCCCGGCCACCGTGCCCGCTGGTCCTCTGTTTCGCCGCCCGCGCTCGTGCCGCCGCGCCCGACGCTGCCCGGACGGACAGCTGGAGTCCCGTCGCCGGAGATGATACGGTGATCGCGTCAGCGCCCTCTGCTCACCACGGCAGAGGGTCGCGGCAGGTCGGTCACGGCGAGGAGGGACCCATGCCGAAGGCACACGATGGTCAGCATTCAGCGATCGCCGCTGGGGACACGCGGCATGATGGCGTGCCGCTGGACGGCGGGACCTTTCGCTGCGAGGAGCTCTATCGAACCTACGCGCCGCAGGCGTTTCGCCGGGCGCGGCGCGTGTTGCGAAGCGACGCTGACGCCCACGAGGTGGTGAATGACGTGTTCCTGTCGCTGCTCGAGCGTCCCTGGCAGTACGGCGGGCAGTGCGCCTTCGGCGGCTTCCTGCAGGCGGCGGTCACGCACGCCTGCCTGAACCGGCTGCGGCATCAGGCGACGCACGTGAAGCTGTCGGGCGATGGAAACCTGGGCGCGCTGTTCCCGCCCGCCAGCGCCGCCGATCCCGAGGAGGCCAGCACGCTGCGCTCGGTGCTGGCGTGCCTGCCGGCGCAGCTGGCGGACGTCGCCGTCTACTACTACCTGCACGAGCTGACCCAGGACGACATCGCGCGCATCATGGGCTGCTCGCGGCGCCACGTGGGGGATCTGGTGATGCGTCTGGAAGACTGGGCCCGGTCCCAGAATGCCCGTGGGGTCGGGGCGGCGGCGCCGCGGAAGCTGGTCCGGTGCGAGAAGACGGCCGAGTGATGCCGGTGGAACGACCGTCGGCCAACCGGCGATGTCGCGGGACCGACACCCTGTCGCCCGGGGGCCGTGTTACCGTCGGCGAATGGACTCGATGGGACCGCCCCTGCGCGTCTTCGTCGCCGGCGCGACCGGGGTCATCGGCCGGGTACTGATCCCCCTGCTGCTACGCGCCGGGCACGCGGTGACTGGCACGACCCGCTCGGCCCAGCGGGCGGAGGCGCTATCGCGTTCGGGCGCCAGCGCGGTGGTGGTCGACGTCTACGACGGCGTGGCGCTGTGCGAAGCGGTGGAGCGGGCGCGCCCCGACGTGGTGATCCATCAGTTGACCGATCTGCCCGACCGCATGACACCGGAAGAGCGCGCCGCCGCGCTGGAGCGCAACGCCCGCATGCGCATCGCGGGAACGAACAACTTGCTGGTGGCCGCCGTGGCGGCCGGGGTGGGGCGGGTCGTCGCGCAGAGCATCGCGTTCGTCTACGCACCCGGTCCGCCGCCCCACCTGGAGGAGGCGCCCCTGCTGCCGGGCCCGACCGCGGACGCCGTGCGATCGCTGGAGGCGGGCGTGACGTCGACCGACGGTATCGCCGGCCTGGTGCTGCGTTACGGCCGCCTGTACGGACCGGGGACCTGGACCCCGGTGCCGGAAGGCACGTCACCGCTGCACGTCGACGCGGCCGCCCACGCGGCGTTCCTGGCCATTCATCGCGGCACGCCGGGCGTTTACAACATCGCCGAGGACGCCGATGGCGTGGTCTGCAGCGACAAGGCGCGCCGAGAGCTGGGCTTCGATCCTGCGTACCGGCGGACCTGAGCCTGGCCGTGGCGGTCGTCGGTGCGGATGACCGGCGTCCGTGAATCCACGTGACTTGCCGGTGCGGCCATGCGAGAAATCGGTCTGGGAGGAGTATCCCATGGTCTCCCGACCTGCGTCCGTCGACCAGTCGAGCCCCCGGCTGGGCGTGCCGTCACCGGGCCTCGACCGCGCCAGCACGTCATGGCTGCGCGGACAGTACGGGTTTGCCCGGGTGGCGGCGCTGGCGGCGCTGCTGTGCGGGACGGGGTGCTCCGCCACACCGGCCACCGATCCAGGTGACGCGAGCGCCGGCGATGTGGCGGGCGACGCAGGGGCGCTGCTGGGCGCGCCGGTCGTCTTTGCGCCCACGACGCACGGCTTCGGCGTCAGCGCGGTGCTGGCCCAGGGCTCACCGTCGGCGTTGCGCGCGCGGGTGCGGCCGGCGGGTCAGTCTGGCTGGGGCAGCCCGCTGGAGCCGATGGTCCGGGCGCAGGATCTGGCTCAGTGGACGATCGACGGACTTTCACCGGGAGCCCGATACGAGTACCAGCTCTCGGCCCGCGCCGGCAGCGCCGAGACGGCTTTGTTCCAGGGCACCGTCACCACCCAGCGGCCGGCCGGCCAGCCGTTCACGTTCGCGCTGGTGACGGACACGCATATCGGCGCGGACCTCACCTACTCGAATCAGGGCAACCCCCAGACGCTGGAATCGGCCAGCACCGCCATCGCGGATGCCGCGCCCGACTTCGTGGTGAACCTGGGCGACATGCTCGACTTCCACGAATACGGCTTCAACACGCCGCCGCCGGACAGCTCGATCACGCGGGCCGCCTACCTGAACTACCGGCAGACGTTCGGGCCCACCATCGCCAACGCCTCGCACTTCCTGGCCATCGGCGGCTGGGACAGCGAGAGCGGCTGCAACACGCCGCAGGAGATCGACCGGTCGCGAAGTCAGCGCTTGCTTTACCTGCCCGGGCCCACGCCGCAGACCTATCCAGAGGGCGGCAGCCCGTACCAGGACTACTACGCGTTCACCTGGGGCGATGCGCTGTTCGTGGTCCTGAACGTCTTCACGTACACGCCCACCTGTCACCTGCTCAGCGAGTACCCGGGCGCCGCCGACGACTGGACGCTGGGCGACGACCAGCTGGCCTGGCTACAGCAGACGCTGGCAGGCGCGACGGCGAAGTGGAAGTTCCTGCTGATTCACCACCCGGTGGGCGGGAACGCGGGCAACCCCGACGACTCGGCCTATGGCCGGGGCGGCGGTCGGGCCGCGCAGGTGGGCCAGCAGGCCACCGTGCACGCTCTGATGCGGCAATACGGCGTGCAGATCTTCTTCTACGGGCACGACCACGTCTTCACCGACATGAACGTGGACGACATCCACTACTCACTGCCCGGCAGCGCCGGCGCCATCTGGTACTTCACGCCCGACGAGACCGGTTACACGCAGGACTGGGAGGTGCCGGGCTGGGGGCGCGTCACGGTGGCGCCGGACAGCGTCCACGTGCAGTTCCTGGACCTGTCAGGCCAGATTCTGTACGAGTACAGCCTGAAGCAGTTAGCCGGGGCAGCAGCGCGTCGCCGTCGCTGGGCGTCGCTACTTCACGGCGCGCAGGCGCCGCGCATCTTCGCTGCTTTGTGCGGCGACCTCGCCGGGGGCAGGGGGCGACGGCAGGGGGACCTTGCCCTCGTCTTCGCGCGCCTTGGCCCTGGCGCGGGCCAGGTTGCGCCGCAGCTCGGGCAGGCTCATGCCGACGGCCACCAGGCCGACCGCGCCCACGACGATCGCCAGTACGCCGTTGCTGGCGCCCAGCAGCTTCAGCGACGACGACGACAGCGCCACCACCAGCACCGGGCGCAGGATGCCGTCGGGCGCCCGCGACGACAGGCGCGCCCCCAGGTAAACGCCCGGCACCGCGCCGATCAGGATCGAGCCGGTCAGCGCCAGCTTGAAGTCGCCCATCAGCACGTGGCCCAGCGCCGCCGAGAACACCAGCGGAATGGCCTGCACCAGATCCGTGCCCACCAGATCGGACAGCCGGAACCGCGGATAAAGCAGGAACAGCAGCACGATCATCAACGAGCCCGACCCGACCGAGGTCATCCCGACGATCAGGCCGCCCAGCGCGCCCACCAGGATGGTGGGGATGATCCGCACCGGGACGTGCGTGTCGCCCCCCTGGTGGCGCTTCGTCAGCAAGGGGCGCAGCAAGATGCAGGTCGACGCGACCAGCAGCGCGTAGCCCAGCCCCGTCCTGATGCGCATCTGCAGCTCGGGGCCGGTGCCGGCCAGCTTCAGCAACATCACACCCAGGAAGGCGCAGGGCAGCGACCCCACCATCAGCCACTTGACCAGGTCCAGCTTCACGGTGCCACGGCGCAGGTGCACGCCGCCGCCGATGGGCTTCATGATCACGGCCGCGACCAGATCGCTGGACACGGCCGTCAGCGGCTCGACGCCGAAGATCAGCACCAGCATGGGGGTCATCAGGGCGCCGCCGCCCACGCCGGTCATCCCCACCAGGAAGCCGACGATCAGGCCGCCGAGCGCGATGGGCAGGTCAATCATCGGCATGTTTTCCCTCGGCGCGAGTCGCGGCTCAGTTGCTGCAGGGCTTGAGGACCGACAGGTACCAGGGCGCCGGGTTGTGGCACATGCCGCAGATCAGGGCCACCAGCCAGGTGCCGTCGCCGTCGATGCCCGAGAAGCTCTTCCCGTCCGAGCTCTTCAGCTTCGAGAAGTCGACCACCGTGCCGGCCGCGATGTCGCCCTCGTACATCTCCTCGGCGATCATCTCCAGGTTCAGGAACTGATTGCTCTCCAGGTCGCTGGTGCTCTGGCTGTACTTGCCCAGCAGCACGTGCGTGATCTGGGTGGTGTCGAAGGTGCGGCCCATGGCGTTCGTCTTCATCTTCCCCCAGTCCAGGGTGATGCCCGATTGCCCGGAGGGAACGGTGGTGGGCGTCAGCTGGTGCAGGTTCGCCGTGAACTGCAGCATGGTGGAGTCGTTCTTGATCTTCACCGTGTCGTTGCTGGACGACGCGTTGAGCACGAAGGACTGGATCATGCGGGTCCCCCCGCCCAGCTGGGTGCCGGTGGCCGCGATGGCGGTGAAGGTGTGCGTGCTGGACGGCGACACGCCGATGTCCAGGAAGTCGTCGATCTGGCTCTGCTCGACCGAGCCGCCGGTGGCCAGCCCGAAGTCGTACACCTTCGCCGACGTGGTGTTGCCGTCCGGGACGAACTTCAGCGGCAGGCCCTCGTAGGTGTTGCCGATGTCGTCGTTGTTGATCGACGTCTCCAGGTCGGACAGCTTCAGCATCCAGTCGATGAACAGGACCTGGTTGATGTCGCTCTTCGCGTCGAGCGAGTGCATCTCGAAGTCCTTCGACAGCTCGCTCCAGTCGATGGTCAGGTTGGTCTTCGGCTTGACGTCGACCGTGGGGAACATGAGCGTGCTCGAGAACATGTAGTCGTTCGACTCGTTCGCGATCACCTTGGTGTTGCACGACCCGCTGCTGCCGCCGCTGCCACTGCTACCGCCGCTGCCATTGCTGCCCCCGCTGCTGCTGCCAGTGCTGCCGCCGCTTCCGTTCCCGCTACCGCTGGGCGCGCAGGCGCCCAGGAGCAGCAGCGGCAGGAAGGTCGAGATCAGGGTCGTTCTGCGCGTCATCTAAGGTACCTCGCTGGTTCTTGGATTCGGAAGGGCGCGGCGCGGGGCGGGGACTACTTGGGCGGCGGGCCGTACAGGGTGGGGCGCTTCTCGATGTAGCCGAAGGACGCGCTGAGAGGCCACGTCAGCGTCTGCAGCAACTTGCCGGTGGAGTCGACCTCGTGCAGGACACCCTTGGTGGAGAAGCCGACGATGGTGTTGCCGTTCGACATGCGCTGCACGTCGCCCATCACGTCGTTCTGCACGCCGGGGCTGGCCTTGTACGACCACTTCTTCATCATGGTCTTGCCGGTGATATCCAGCTTCATCTCCAGGGCGATGGAGCCGTCGCCCGTGCCGCCGCTGGCGCCGACGCCGCCGCCCCGACTGTTGTTGTTGAAGATCAGGAAGTCGTCCGCGGCCAGCAGGTGGATGCCGTGCTCGCCCCCGGCCCAGGTATCGCCCGTGAAGGTGCTGGTGACCCCGTTGATGCCGTTCGCGATCCAGATGGTCTTGCCGGTGCGGTCGATCTTGGTCAGGCAGACGTTGTCGAGATCCGAGAACACGTAGCTGTCGTCCGCCTTCCAGTACTGGATGTTGTTCAGGTGGCAGGCGCCCGTGCCGCCGTGGGCCGTCTTGGCGTTCACGATGGTCTTGGTCATGCCGGTGGCGGGCGAGTACTCCTTGATGTCGTCGCAGCCGTTCGAGCCGTAGCCGTAGAAGGCGACGGTCTCGTCGGGCAGCACCGTCAGCTGGTGGTTCTGGCCGCCGAACTTGCTGGACAGATCCTCGTCGGTCATGCCGTCCATCGACACGCGGTGGACGTGGACGGTGCCGCTGGGGACGTTGGCGCCGTTGATCCACATGTGCGTCCCGTCGTAGCTCATGCGGGCGCCCGTGACGTCGCTGCCGATGTTGTACCACCACACGTAGTCACCGTCGGCGTCCAGGATGTACGCCGGCGAGCCGGACGCCCCCGCGCCCTGCACGTACTGGCCGGTGATCAGGAAGCCACCGAACAGGCCGGTGGCGCTGGCGGTCGCGGGTGACAGCTTGATGGTGGGCAGGCCGTTCGTCAGCGCGCCCGTCATGATGGTGTAGTCCGGGCTGACGCAGTCGCCGCCGCTGCCGCTGGCGGTGATGCGGTAGTGGTACATCTTCGCCGCCTTCATCCCCAGCAACAGCGTCCGGTACATGTCCGCCTTCAGGTCGACCGGCGCGGTCATGCCGTAGTCGGTGGTCAGGCCGAAGTCGACCTTGGCCGACGTCGGGTTCGTCATGGTGGTCGACCAGGTCAGGATACCGACCGTGGGGATCTTCGTGCTGACGGTGGAGGTCTGCGTGAACGTGCAGTTCGCCATCTGGCCGGAGCCCCCGGTGCCGGTGGTGCCTGTGCCACCCGAGCCAGTGGTCGTCGTGCCGCCGCTGCCCGTTCCAGTGGTGCCGCCGCTGGCGTGACCGCCCGTGCCGGTGGTGGCGCCGCCCGAGCCGGTGGAGCCGCCGCTGGCGTGGCCACCAGTGCCGCTGGTTTGGCCGCCGCTGCCCGGGTTGCTGGCGCCGCCGCTCCCCGTGCTGCTGCCGCCCGAGCCGGTGGAGCCGCCGCTGCTGGCCGCGTTACCGCCGGAACCGGAATTCGAGCCGCCGCTCCCGCTGGCCTGGCCGCCGCTGCCGGAGTTGTTCGACCCCCCGCTGCCGTTGCTGCTGCCCCCCGAGCCGTCCGACATGGACGACGGGGTGCAGGCGGCACCGAACAGAGTGAGGCAGCTGAACAGGGCCAGGGAGACGGCAGAGGTAATGCGGACCATGGGGGGATCCTCCAGGTGATCGGGACGCTCGTGATTTCCGAGGGAGCGAAAATGGGGCAACGAGAGCGACCAGACGCCGCGGGGCAGCGGCGCCAGGCTAATCATTCAATCATTCGGATCCGTTGGGGCGTCGATCGGCGCGGGATTGGCAATTCCGAAGCGTGCAGACGAAGAATTGCGCGATTCACGGACCGGGGCTGGCCCGCGCGAAACATGCATCCTAACCGTCAAATCTTCGCGTGCAAACACGCATTTATCCGTGCCAAATGCGGGGCGGACGGGTGAAAAAAAGTGACGGCCGCGACGGCCTCCCCGTCACCTACGCATTCAACGACGGCGCAAAAAACGCGGCGTGGCGCGCAGCAGAACGGTAGGCAAAAAGGCTACCGTGGCCGCGCTGCTGGTAATCATGGTCAGGGCCACCAGAACGCCCAGCAGGACGTGGACTTTGAAGCCCGAAAGGGCCAGGCAAAGGTACCCGCCCGCGACGGCGCTGGCCACGTAGGCGATGGCCTTGCCCGACGTGACCAGGGCGGCCGCCGTGGCCTCGCGCAGGTCGCCCGTTCGCTGGAACTCCTCGCGGACGCGGAAGATGAAATAGACGGCGTAATCGGCGCCGATGCCGACCGCCATCGCCGAGATGGCGGCCGTCCCCATGGACAGCATGATGCCGGTCCAGCCCATCAGGCCCAGGTTCACCAGGGCGGAGGTCGCCAGCGGCAGCAGCACCAGCAGGCCACCCGCCAGGGAGCGCAGCAGGATGGCGGTGATGATGACGACCAGCAGGGAGATCTGGATCAGGTTGATGGTCTTGCCATGCACCATCGTCTCGTTCAGCGCGATGGCGTTGGTGACGCCACCGCCCACCCGCGCCTGGATCCCGGTGCCGGCGAACAGGCGATCCGCCTCGGCCTGGGTGGCCACTGTCATCGCCTTCATGGCGCGGAAGTCGTCGGTCTTCAGGTAGGCGGTGATCACGGCGCGCTGGAAGTCGTGATCGACCAGGCGGGCCAGATCGTCCTCGTCCCCGCCCATCGAGTACAGCAACAGGAACTGCGCCACGCCTTGCGTGGTGTCGGGGATCTTGCCACCTCCCTTGGGGTCGACGACCAGGCTCATCTGCTTCAGCAGGTCGACGATGGAGACCACCTTGCCGATGGGCAGCGGCTGCTTGGTGATGAACGTCCCCAGCTGATCGATCCGCTTCAGCACCTGCGGATCCTTGATGGCGTCGGGCTTGTCCCCCTCGACCAGCACCTGGATCACGCGCGTGCCGGCCAGGCGCGAGTCGGCCATGCGGAAGCCGTGCACGGGGGCGTTCACCTCGAAGAACTGCGCGGCCAGGTTGTTGCCTGCCTCCAGCCGCGACACGCCGGCCAGCGCCACCGCGATGATGACCAGGAACACCCACAGGATGGGCTTCTCGCGGCGCGCCCGGATGACGTCCGCCAGACGCTCCAGGATGACGTCGAACCACTCCTTGTGCTGCTCGCGGTCGGTCTGGTGCTTCGTGGGCGGCGACATCAGCACGCGGATGGCGGGGATGAACGTCATCTCGACGGTCAGCGCGGCCACGATGCCGAACGCCGTGCACAGGCCGAAGTTCTTGATCGACGGCAGGCCGAACGTCGCCAGCGAGCCGAAGCTGAGCGCGGCGATGGTCCCGGCGGCCAGCATCACCAGGCCCACCTTGGTGGTCGCCTCGATGACCGCCATGCGGTTGTGCGCGGCGCCCGACAGCTCGGGGTGATCGGCCTGGGCGCGCGCGTACTCCTCGTAATACCGCTTCAGGATCTGCACCGAGTGTCCGGCGCCGATCGCCAGCAGCAGGATCGGCGTCATGATGTTCCAGGGATCCATGGGCGCGCCGATCAGGCCCATCAGCCCCAGCGCCCAGATCACGCCCATGATGGCGGTGACCAGCGGGATGATCATGCCCTGCAGCGTGCGGAAGGCGCGGTAGTGCAGGTACCCGATCATCGCCAGGGCCAGCAGGAACAGCGCGCCCACCCGGCGCGTGTAGATCATCAGCCAGTGCAGGATGGTGGGGGCGCCGGCGGGCAGGATCTCCAGCCCCGGCTCCCGCTCGGGCGCCACGATCGCCTCCAGCCGGTTGTACAGGTCCTTCGCGCCGCCCGCCTTCACGAAGTCGTCGAAGTCGATCAGCACCTGGGTGGCGCGCCCGTCGTCGCTGACGAACAGGCTGGTCAGGAAGTCGTTGTCCTTGACCCGCTTCTTGAACGCGGCGATCTCGGCGTCATTGCCGGGGACCTTGTCGGCCAGCGGCGTGATGTCCATCGAGTCGTCGGCCGTGTGCACGTCCTTCACGCGCGGCGACATCAGCGACAGGGCGCTGCCCGGCTTGGCGCCGGGCAGCTGCGCCACCGCGTCGGTGACGCGCTTCACCTTGGCCAGGATGTTCGGCGTGTAGATGGTGCCGGCCTCGGGATAGAAGCCGATCACCGTCATGTACTTGCCGCCGAACAGCTTCTCGATGCGCTGGCCGACCTGCACCAGCGGATGGCCGGGCGGGATCTGCGCGTCGATGTCCAGCAGGACGCGCAGGCGGGTCATCGAGAAGCCGAGCCCCAGCGTCACCAGGACGACGAGGGCGATGACGGTCTTCGGCCGGCTGACGACGGCGGTGACGTAACGGCGCAACATGGGCAGGAACCTCTCGCGGGCGGGCTGTTCAGATCATTGAAACAGGGACTTCAGCAGCGGCTCGCGAAAGTCGCTGTCGGGGGCGAAGTAGCTGGGCAGCACCACGCGGCGAACGCCCGCCTCGTGGTCGACCCGATCCAGCAGCACCTTGCCGTCCTTGCTGACCACGGCCGTGTGCAGCGCGTCCGGGCGCACCTCGTACAGCAGGCGATCGCCCTTCTCGTACCCGCGATCTTTCAGGGGGCTGAACCACTGGGGCAGCCCCTGGCCCACCTGCTGCTCGAGCTCCTTGGTGATCAGGCCCGCCGAGCGCGCCTGCTCGAGGTTGTCCTTCACCACGCCCATCCAGCGGTCCAGCGACACGTCGTGGTTGAACTGCATCTGCACCACCGCGTGCCCGGCGTCGATGGCGGCCTTGGCCAGCTCGCCGGCCAGGTCCTTCGAGTAGCTCTTGCCGCTGGCCAGCGCCGAGAAGCGGGACTGGGCGGCCTTGTCGAAGCGGACGTCGATGTTGGCGACGTTGATGCGAAGGATGGTCTTCTTCAGCGTCATCTTCATCGACGAGAACGGGCCTTGCGCCAGGTCGGGACCGTCGAGCGAGGGCACCGCCGCCACGGCCATGCCCGCGGCCAGCGTCAACGCGGCGGTCAGCAACAGGCGCGCGGGCGCCAGGAGCGGGCGAATTCGCCGGGACGGTTGCGGGGGGAACGGGGTCGCTTGCCGGCGCGCGTGCATGAACTTGTCTCCCTTCCAGGGCATTTCAAGAGCATTCCCAGAGCATCAGGTGCCGAAGTGGTACAGCAGGCCGAGGGACAGGAAGTGCGAGACGGCCTGGTAGATGCCCGCGTTCGCCACCGGCGCCGGGCGCCCCATCAGGTTCGCGTTGCACTTCGTCGTATCGGTGTAAGGGGCCGCGCACTGGCTGCCCGGCACCTGCTGGTAGACGCCGCCGTTCGCCTCGGAGATCGAGACGTCGCGCATGTAGCGCATCTGATAGCCGATGGCCAGCTCGGCCCGTCCGAACAGCAGGGAGGTACCCAGGCCCACGCCCATCATGGCGCCCCCGGGGAAGTCCACGTTGGCGTAGGCGTTGGGGGCCACGGCGGTCTCGTAGAACAGGCCCCCGCGCATCACCCAGCGCTCGGGCACCACCGTCACGTCGCCGCCGACCTTCACACTCAGCGTGTTCCGCCAGTGCTTGGGGATGACGATGTCGTTGATGTCGACGTCCATGCTCGCCACGGTGGCGACCAGCCCGTTCGTCGCCACCGTGAAGTTGTCGACTCGTGACCAGGTCTCGTACTCGACGTCCAGCTCCAGATCGAACAGCTCGCGATCGCCGTCGAAGTAGCGATACCGGCCGCCCAGGCGGGCCAGCAGCGGCAGTGGCAGGGTCACGGTGACGTCGTTGATGCCGCGCTGGCCGGTCGAGGGGCGCCTGAGCGTGACGGGGCCCAGCTGGTCGGACAGCGGCTTCACGTCCAGCGAGCTGTGGGTGACGATCTTGGTGGGGATGACCTGGCCGGCGGCGCCGAACTGCCAGGCGCGGGTGGGGCGGAACCAGGTGCCGAAGATCGCGTTGGGCGTGAACGCCGACGAGCCGTGCGTGGTGGCCAGGATGTCGAGCGGGCTGCTGACCGGGTTGTCGGCGCGCACCGAGGGCGTGCCGTCGATGATCAGCGAGTAGTCGAGCCGGGGGACGTGAATCCACTCGAAGGTGGCTCCCACGCCGAACGTCTCGCCGTACTTCCAGGCGACGCTGGCCACGTACTTCAGGATGATGGCCTGGCGGTCCACCATCATGTAGCGCTGGCCGCCGCCCTCGGGGAACGACTCGTTCGCGTTGCCCGGAGGCGCGTAGGCCGCCAGCGCGAAGCCCCAGTCCCGCAGGCCCAGCTTGGACGCCACGCCCAGCATGGGCTCCAGCCCCTGTACCTTCTTGCTGTTGAAGACCGTCGCGAAGGACACGCGGGGCGGAGAGCTGCTCGACTTTCCGTAGTCCAGCGTCGGCGTGCGGGTGTACCCGTAGCCGTTGTACGAGAGGCGATCGCCGATCTGGATGAGCGTGCCCTTCAGATCGGCCAGTCCGGCCGGGTTGTAGAAGACGGCCGTCAGATCGTCGGCGCGCGCCACGAACGCGCCGGCGCGGCCGGTGGCCCGCGCGCCCAGGGCGCCCTGGTAGTAGCCGCCGTCGGCACGGGCCAGGCCGGCGCCGGCGAACGTGGCGACCAGCAGGGCGAGCACGGCCGAAGGCCGTCGATTGGTGATCACGCCGGCCGGAGGCCGTCGATTGGTGATCACGCCGGCCGAAGGCCGTCGATTGGTGATCACGCCGGCCGAAGGCCGTCGATTGTCGATCACGCCGGCCGAAGGCCGGCTCGCGGGACAGCGGAGAGGTAGCACGTCGGGTGTTGGTCCGTCGAGGAGGAGTCGAGCAGGAGACGACCCGCGCCGAGTTCAGGCGGCTCGGCGTGAGCGGTGCGGAAGCGGGATTTAACTCGAAAAGGGGGGCCTCGCCAACGCGTGTCGCCGAGATTTCATCCGATTTATTGCGCGAGGGCACTGTGTAACAAGCGAAATTGTCGAGCACGCGGAAACGCTCGTCGTGACTTGCCGATCGCGCCTCGCGGACCTCCCCGTCCGTGGCTGTGTGTACCCTTCTCGCTGTCCGTTCCTCGTTTCGCCGTCCTCTTGCCGCTCCTCGACGCATCCGCGCTGCCCATGGTATTTTTCGCCGCCCCAATCGATCTCTGTTCGCCGTCCGCCGTGATGCCGCCTGGTCACGATGGTGGCGCTCGGAGGGGATCACGGCAGGAACGGCAGCGTTCCTGGGGCGCGGTGAGCGACACCGCCTGCACCCGCCCGTCGCTTCTGGCCCCTGACCTGGGAGAGCACCACGCGTGAGCCTACCGGAACTGTATTTATCGAAGCCCGGCGTCAGCCTGCCGACGACGCCCGTGGACAATGCCGAGACGCTTCGCCGGGTTCGGGCCCACTTCAAGGGCTCGGACGATGACTTCGCGAAGGTGTCCGCCGCCATCGAGCACGTGTTCGGCATCAGCGGCACGCGCGTCCGCTACCTGGACCCGGACCCGGACGCGCGCGTGGCGGACTACGCCGTCGCCGCGGCCAAGCGTTGTCTGGAGGTCAACGATCTGTCCCTGGACGAGATCGATCTCGTCATCTGTGGCGGCATCGCTCGCAATTACTTCGAGCCCGCCACCGCCATGGAGATCTCGGCGAAGCTGGGCCTGAAGAAGACCCACGCGTTCGACGTGACGGTGGCTTGCGTGGGACACCTGGAGGCGATCCAGGCGGCCTGCGCCTACCTCAGCCTGCACGACCACTACCGATCGGTGCTGGTGTGCACGGCCGAGCTGTCGGCGTACTTCCTCAGCTACGACATCCAGAGCGTGCGCGAGCTGCACATGAAGGCGGCCGGCCTGACCATCGGCAACGGCGCCGCCTGCATGCTGCTGCGGCGTGCGCCCTTCCCGGGCGGCGGCATTCGCATCCAGGACATCCGCAGCTACTCCGAGCCCGACCACTGGAAGCTGTGTCAGGTGCCGGTGAACGGGACCCTGTTCTCGGCCTCGACCGAGCTGATGCGGTTGAGCCGGGTCATTCCCCCGTGGGTCATCAACCGCCTGGCCGAGCAGGGGCTCGCGCCCAACGACATCGCGTACTACGTCTATCACCAACCGAGCGAACAAATGGTCAGGAAGATCCTCGAGGACATCGGCGTCGATCCGGAGAAGAAGGGCGTCTACACGCACTCGCTGTACGGCAACACGGCCAGCGCCAGCGTGGGGGTGACGTTCGATCAGCTGCTGAAGGAGAAGACGGTGCGTCCGGGGGACAAGCTGGCCCTGGGCGCCGTCGCGGCTGGATTCTCCATGGTGATGGCCACCGGCGAATGGACCGGCGCGCCGGTCGTCAACGACCCGCCCAGCGCCGGCGTGACGGTTCGATGAGCTCCCGGCGAGGCGGGGAGGCCCGGCGCGCGGTGGCGCTGGCGTTGCTGTTTGCGGGTGTGCTGGCTGGTGGCCGGCCCGCGCACGCGGCGAAGCGGAAGAAGGCGCATCCGGGCGCCCACAAGAGCAGCTACACCGAGACCAAGGAGCCGGACACCGAGGCGGCGGCGCCGGCCGCTTCGCCCGAGGTGGACGAGCGCGTGGCGCCGCCGGTAGCTGCGCCCGCACCACCCGCGGCACCGATGCCGGCCACGCCCACCGCCACCTCGCTGGCCCCCTCGACGCCGGTGCCCGCACCATCGCCGCCTGCGGCGCCGGAGCCGCCGGTCGCCGAGGAAGGGGGCGGCCTGTTCGAGCAGAGCCAGTCCAGCGCCAAGGAGGCGGGCGGTCCTGCCGCCGCCGCCGAGGCCCCGCCGTTCACGCTGAACGGCTACGCGCGCGGCGACGCGTTCGTGGGCAAGGCGATCGGCGCCAACCAGGGCGAGATGAAGTCGAACTACGGCGAGCTGTCGCTGCAGGTGCGGACCCGGAAGGAGACGTACGGGGACGCGTTCGCCGACGCGCGCGTGATGTACGGGCTGCAGGATCACGTGCAGTCGACCACGCTGCAGCTGCGCGAGGCCTACGTGAACACGTACCTGGGGCGGCTGGACCTGCGGCTGGGCCAGCAGATCATCGTGTGGGGGCGCGCCGACGTGCTGAACCCCACCAGCAACCTGACCCCCACCGATCTGCGCGTCCATTCGCCGATCGAGGATGACCGCCGCATCGGCAACGTGGGCGCGCGAGCCTTCCTGCGCTTCTCGCCGTTCCGGCTGGAGGGCGTGTGGATGCCCATGTACGTGCCGACGACGCTGCCCAGCGTGGGGCTGCCCGAGTTCGTCAGCTACGGCGCACCGAAGTATCCCTCCCCGAACCTGCAGAACGGGACGGTGGCAGGGCGCCTGCACCTCGAGCTGGCGAAGTTCGAGACGTCGGTGTCCTTCGTGCAGGGGTTCGCGCCGCTGCCGGGCCTGACCCGGGGAGACATCGTCTTCGATCTGACGAACCCCTCGGTGCAGGTGTCACGCACGGCCTACGCGCAGCAGGTGATGGGGTTCGACTTCTCGACGGCGCTGGGGGACGTGCTGGGGTTGCGGGGCGAGGCGGCCTACCGCAAGCCGGTCGACAGCTACAAGACGAACGTCAACGTCGCCCGTCGCGACCTGCAGTACGTGCTGGGCGTCGATCACGCGTTCGGCCCCGTCAGCGTCATCGCGCAGTACATGGGGCGCTACGTCTTCGACTGGGCGCTGGAGAAGGGACCGTTCGGGGGCGCCGATCCCGACCAGTTGAAGATGGACCCCACCCAGGTGAACAGCACGATCCGGGGCGGGGCCGAGAAGACGATCGACGACACCTTGCGGAAGACGAACCAGATCCTGTTCAACCAGACCGCCAAGCAGCAGCACCTGGGCACGCTGCGGCTGGAATGGCTGACCTTGCACGACACGCTGTCGCTGTCGGTGCTGGCGCTGGGCAACTTCACCACGCGCGAGTGGGCGCTGGCGCCGAAGATCGGCTGGCACATCTCGGACACGCTGATGGCGTACCTGGGCGCGGAGATCTTCCGCGGACCGCAGGACACGCTGTTCGGGCTGATCCAGGACGAGCTGAGCGCGGGCTACGTCGAATTGCGGTACACCTTCTAGCGACACACGTTCTTCCGCGGGGGCTCGATCGGGCCCCCCGCCAACGACCGAGGATCCGAGGGCAGCAGCCCTCACGCAAAGGGGAAGGCCATGAGAAAGCATCTGTTCGCCGGCGCCTCCGGGGCGCTCTTCATCGTCTCCATGCTGATGGGCCAGGCCGCGCCGGCGCACGCCGAGCCGTCTGCGCGCGACATCATGGAGAAGGTCACCACGACCCGAAAGCTGGACGGGTCCGAGGCCGTGGTCAAGATGACCAGCACCGACGAGAAGGGTCAGACGCGCGAGCGCGAGATCACGATGGCGACCAAGCTGGTCGACGGCGGCAAGACCGAGAAGCGCATCTATCGCTTCCTTTCGCCGGCCGACGTGCAGGGCACCGGCATCCTGGTGTTCGATTACGAGGACAAGCCCGACGACGTCTGGATCTATCTGCCGGCGCTGCGCAAGACCCGCCGCATCGTCAGCTCGCAGCGCGGCCAGGCCTTCATGGGCAGCGAGTTCTCCTACGGCGATCTGAACATCCCCGCGCTGGACGAGTTCGATTACAAGCTGGCGAAGACGGAGGCCTGCGGCAGCGAGCAGTGCTGGGTCATCGACGTGCTGCCGAAGTCGAAGGACACGGCCGACTCGGAGGGCTACTCGAAGAAGACGTTCTGGGTGACCAAGGACAAGTACACCGTGACGAAGGGCGTCTTCTACGACAAGGCCGGCAAGGTCCTGAAAGAGCTGCACGCCGAGGACGTGAAGCTGCTGGACCCGAAGAACAAGCGCTACCGGGCCATGAAGATGGAGATGGTGAACAAGCAGAACGGCCGCAAGTCCGTGTTCGAGTCGAAGAAGGTCACCTTCGCGCCCAACACGAAGGACGACTACTTCACCACCACGTACCTCGAGCGAAGCTGAGAGGCGGTCCCGGGGCGCGGCGGGGCACCGAACAGCCGCGCTCCCGTGGGTTCGACGCCGCGCTGGGCCCGCGCCCGCGCGGCCTGTTCACGCCCGGGGCCGGGCGTCGCGAAGGCGGTGGCCCTGGCCTGGCCCGGCCGCCACGGACCAGGGCGTGAGGGACCGGGTCGCGTCCGGCACGTCAGCCGGACGCGGACCACGGCTTGCGTGAAGCAGGTTCAGTACGGCGGCGGGCCGTAGAGGGACTCGCGGAACTCGCTGTAACCGAAGCCGCTG
>Ga0207652_10002069_pt1 | contig 17273 bp, 12 predicted proteins | sample KBSC63BmetaG_FD_184334 | JGI IMG/M metagenome (GOLD analysis project Ga0207652, IMG submission 184334) | Corn rhizosphere microbial communities from Kellogg Biological Station, Michigan, USA - KBS C6-3B metaG (SPAdes) (version 2) | ecosystem: Host-associated > Plants > Roots > Rhizosphere ... | reverse complement strand
AGAGCAGTCGGACGAACACGGCGCCGATCCAGTACGGCAGGAGCGCGCCATCGGCAGGCACACCGCCGACCGTCGGCGCCAGCCAGCCGGTCTTGCCGCTCGCGATGTTGACGACGTAGCCGAACAGCGTGATGTCGGCGCTCTTCCAAGGATCGCGCCCGAACAGGCCGGGCAGGACATACGCAGCGCAGAGCACGAGCAGCGCCAGGCGCGGCAGCGGCTCGGCCTCGCGCTGGCTGACGAGGGCGGGATTCGGAGGGTTCAAGCGCTGGACACGGTCGGCGACCGCGAATGATGCAACAAGCTCCGCGCAGCTCGCGACGCGCGCGGCCAACAAAAAAGGCAGCCGAAGCTGCCTTCCGGTGGGCGCTCGGCGCCTACTTCTTTGCGTTCAGGTGAGCGAACTTGTTGCGGAACTTCTCGACGCGGCCGCCGAGCGAATCGACGCTCTTTTGCGTGCCGGTGTAGAACGGGTGCGACTCGCTCGTCGTCTCCAGCTTGTAGAGCGGCAGCTCGCGGCCGTCGTCCATCTTGATCGTCTCGCGCGTCTGGGCGCACGAGCGGGTGACGAACTTGAAGCCGTTCGAGAGATCGACGAAGCAGACTTCGCGATACGCGGGGTGGATGCCTTCTTTCACGATGAACCTCTGGTGTGAGCCGGGAGCCACGCCGCGCTGGAAGACCCAGCGGCGCACTTTCCGAAGAACCGGCAATTCTAGCGGGAGAGCCGATGCCGGGGCTAGCCGCCCCGCCGCATCATGTCGAAGAAGTCGAGGTTGTTCTTGGTCGCCTTCATCTTCTCGAGGATGAACTCCATCGCCTCGATCTCGTCCATCGAGTAGAGGAGCTTTCTGAGGATCCAGGTCTTCTGCAGGATCTCGGGCTTCAAGAGCAGCTCCTCGCGCCGCGTGCCCGACTTGTTGAGCAGGATCGACGGGTAGACCCGCTTCTCGGACATGCGCCGATCGAGGTGGATCTCGCAGTTGCCGGTGCCCTTGAACTCCTCGTAGATCACCTCGTCCATCCGGCTGCCGGTCTCGACGAGCGCGGTGCCGATGATCGTCAGCGACCCGCCTTCCTCGATGTTGCGGGCCGCGCCGAAGAAGCGCTTCGGGCGCTGCAGCGCATTGGCGTCGACGCCGCCGGTCAGCACCTTGCCCGACGACGGCAGCACGTTGTTGTAGGCGCGCGCGAGCCGCGTGATCGAGTCGAGCAGGATGACCACGTCCTTCTTCAGCTCGACCAGGCGCTTGGCGCGCTCGATCACCATCTCGGCGACCTGCACGTGGCGCGCCGCCGGCTCGTCGAAGGTCGAGCTGATCACCTCGCCGCGCACGGTGCGCTGCATCTCGGTCACTTCCTCCGGACGCTCGTCGACGAGGAGGACGATCAGATAGACCTCGGGGTAGTTCGCGATCAGCGCGTGCGCGAGGTTCTGCATCATCACCGTCTTGCCGCTCTTCGGCGCCGAGACGAGGAGGGCGCGCTGGCCTTTGCCGATCGGTGCGATCAGGTCGATGATCCGGCTGGTGATGTTCTCGTCGGACTTGATGTCGCGCTCGAGCCTGAACTGCTCTTTCGGGAAGAGCGGCGTCAGGTTCTCGAACATGATCTTGTGCTTGCTCTCCTCGGGCGTCAGGCCGTTGATCTTGTCGACCTTGACCAGCGCGAAGTAGCGCTCGCCGTCCTTCGGCACGCGGACCTCGCCTTCGACGGCGTCGCCGGTGTGCAGGTTGAAGCGGCGCACCTGGCTCGGCGAGAGATAGATGTCGTCGGTCGAGGCCATGTAGCTCGCGTCGGGCGAGCGCAGGAAGCCGAATCCGTCGGGCAGCACCTCGAGCACGCCGTCGCCGAAGACCTGCTCGCCGCCCTTGGCGCGCTTCTTCATGATGGCGAACATCAGCTCCTGCTTGCGCATGCGGGCGACGTTCTCGATCTCGAGCGCCTCGCCCATCTTGATGAGCTCGGAGACGTGGATCAGCTTCAGTTCGGAGAGGTGCATGAGGAGGGCGCCGAGCGGCGCTGGAGTGCTTGCGGGGAGGGTGCCCGGTGTGCATATGCCGGGCGTGCAAGGCTGCGTCGCGGCGCAGCACGTCGAAAGCAGCGGTCGGGAGATGAAGCGGCGATCGCTTCGGGCCCGGACGGATCGCCGATCAGGCGATCCGGACAGAATCGCCGGCCGCGGGCCCGGGTGTCGTCTCGTGCGGGGACCGCTCGTCTGCGACGAGCGAGCCCCTTCGTTGACCGCGAATTATAGGTGAGAGTCGATGAAGGCGGTCAACTGCGCCTTGGAGAGCGCGCCGACCTTCGTCGCCGCCAGTTGCCCGTCCTTGAAGAGCATCAGGGTCGGGATGCCGCGGATGCCGTACTTGGCGGGCACGTCGCGGTTCTCGTCGACGTTCATCTTGGCGATGCGGAGCTTCCCGTCGTAGTCCTTCGAGACCTCGTCGAGGATGGGCGCGATCATCTTGCACGGACCGCACCACTCGGCCCAGTAGTCGACCAGGACCGGCGTGCCGGCTTCGATCACATCGGCGTTGAACGATGCATCCGAGGTGTGCGTGATCAGATCGCTGCTCATGTTGGAATCCTCTTGCCCGGACCGAGATGGGTCCGAGGCGGGTCTGCGCGGCCCGTTTCCGAAGGCACAATGATTCTGACACATGGCACGTCTCGACGCGCCGACATTGCCTCACTGCTTCCTATGGCGACGATAGCCGGCGAGACCGCGCAACGGCCCGATCTCGCACCCTGGGACGCGATCGCCAGGCGTGTCGACGATTGGTCCGCGAGCGCCGGTGTCGCGTTGCGCGACGTCGTCGTCCTGGTGCCGTTCGTGCAGCTGCTCGCGCCGGCGCGGCGTGCCTTCGCGCACGCGGGCGGCTGGATGCCGCGGATCGAGACGACGCGCACGCTCGCCACATCGCTCGGGCCGCCACCGGTGCGCGGCGCAGGCGAGCTCGGCTGGGGCGCTGCCCACGACACCTTGCTGGCGATGCAGACGCTTGCGCGACAACCGTCGATGGGCGAGTGGCAGCGGCGCGATCCGCGCGGCTTCGCGCAGATCGCCGCGCGGGTCGTGTCTGCCGGAGAGGAGCTGATGGAGCGGGCGGCGTCCATCGCGCCGTCCGAGCGCGCGCAGTGGTGGGCGCGCGGGCGCGAGCTGCTTCGAACGTCGGGCCCAGGCGGCAAGGAGCGATTGCTGGCCGAGCTCGCTCTCGAATGGGCTGCGCGTTCGAGCGCCGGCGCTACCGATCGCCTGTTCTCGCTGCGTCCGGCCGGGTGGGTCGTCGTGAAGGCTGGCGGCGCCGACGCGCTCGCCGATGCGTTGCTGCGGCACGCGGTCGCGCCCGCGCTGCGCATCGACACCGACGTCGACCCGGCCGGACCGTTCGCCGGTCTGGCGCCCGCCGACGCTCCGGCGTCTCACGTCTGCGACGGTTTCGAGGACGAAGCGTCGGCAGCAGCGGCACAAGTGCTCGCGCACGTCGAGCGACGCGAGACGCCGGTCGCCTTGATCGCCCAGGACCGGGCGCTCGTCCGCCGCATCCGCGCACTGCTCGAACGACATGGCGTCGTGTTGCGCGACGAGACCGGCTGGAAGCTTGCGACGACCCGCGCCGGCGCGTCGATCATGGCGCTGCTGCTGGCGACGCGGCGCGAGGCGAACGCCGACCTGTGGCTCGACTGGCTGAAGTCGGCGCCGTTCGCCGCGGCGCGTGGGTCCGCGCTCGAGTCGCTCGAAGCTGCCGCGCGCAAGCACCAGGCTGCCGACGCGGGCGCGCTGTTCGCGCTCGAGCTCGACGCGCCCGCCGGCGCGCTGCGCGGCGAAGCAGCGGCGATCGTCGCGTCTCTGGCACGACCGGCGCGCCGCACATTGGTCGACTGGCTCGACGCCCTCGCCGCAGCGCTCGATCGCGCCGGCTCTCTTGCCCGCTTGAGGGACGACGCTGCCGGCCGGCAGGCGCTGTCGGCGCTCGGCCTCGACCCGCCGCTCGACGCGAGCAAGCGGGCGCAGCTGCGCGCCGAGCTCGAGCCGATGACGCTCGCCGAATTCACGCGCTGGGTCGACGAGCTGCTCGAGCGCGAGACGTTCCGGCCGCCCGAGCCGGTCGATGCGCAAGGCAATCTCTTGCCCGCGGACGTGGTCGTCACGCCGCTCGCCCGCGCCATGCTGCGCCCGTTCAGCGCCGCAGTGCTTCCGGGTGCCGACGATCGTCGTCTCGGCGCTGCCGCCGCGGTCGATTCGCTGCTGCCGAACGCGGCACGGCGAGCGCTCGGCCTGCCGGAGCCGGCCGCGTTGCGCGAGGCCGAGCTGCTGGCGTTCGCGCAGCTCCTGCGGCTGCCGCAAGTGACGCTGCTGCGGCGCCGCGCCGACGGCGCCGACCCGCTCGTCGACAGTCCCTTCGTCGAGCGCCTGCAGCTCGCGCTCGCCGAGCACGGCGCGACCGTGCGCGCGTGGCTCGATCCTCGCAACGAGCGCGCGGTCCGGCCCGCACCCGTGCGCCGGAGCGCCCCTTCGGTGCCGCCCGGCCGCTTGCCCGCGACGCTCTCGGCGAGCAGCTTCGAGGCATTGCGCGACTGTCCGTATCGCTTCTTCGCCCAGAGCGTGCTCGGGTTGCGCAGCGCCGACGAGCTCGACGAGGACGTCGAGAAGCGCGACTACGGCAAGTGGCTGCACGAAGTGCTGCACGCGTTCCACCTCGAACGCGCGCCGGGCAGCGCCGCCGCCGCGGACATCGCGCGCCTGCATGCGATCGGCGCCGCCAAGCGCGCGGCGCACGCGCTCGACGCCGCGGCGTTCCTTCCGTTCAGCGCCTCGTTCGAGGCGCTCGTGCCGCGCTACGTCGCCTGGCTGCACGAGCGCGAGGCGCGCGGCGCCGTCTGGGAGCGCGGCGAAGTCGATCTGCGCATCCGGCCGGAGGTGCTCGGCGGCGTCGAGCTCCACGGCCGCGTCGATCGAATCGATCGCATCGACGGCGACAACGCCCTCGAGCTGATCGACTACAAGACCGGCAGCTCGAGCCAGCTGAAGAAGGACGTCGCTGACCGATACGAGGACACGCAGCTCGCGTTCTATGGCGCGCTCGTCGGCGCCGAAAGCCGTGTGCCGTTGCGCGCGTGCTATGTCGCGCTCGATGCGACCAAGGGTCTGGAGACGCACGAGCACGTCGACGTCAGGACGAGCGCCGACGCGCTGCTCGCCGGAATGGCCGAAGACCTGCGCCGGCTGCGCGCCGGAGCGGGGATGGCGCCCCTCGGCGAAGGCTCGGCGTGCACGTACTGCGAGGCGCGCGGACTTTGTCGACGCGACCACTGGACCGTCGAGCTGGCGAGCGAGCCCGACGACGAGAGCGCGGAACCGAGCGGCCGGCACGAGCGCGACGAACCGGTGCGATGACGGCACCAGCCTTCCGCATCGATGGCGCGCTGGCGAGCCGCGCTGCGTTCTACGCGATCGCCTGCGATCCGGCGCGCAGCTGCGCGGTCGAGGCGTGCGCCGGCTCGGGCAAGACGTGGATGCTCGTCTCGCGCATGCTGCGTGCGTTGCTCGAAGGCGCCGAGCCGCACGAGATTCTCGCGATCACGTTCACGCGCTCGGCGGCGGGCGAGATGCGTCAGCGCCTGAGCGATTGGCTCGCCCGCTATTCGACGCCGCGATCGCGGCACGACGAGCGCGTGCAGGCGCTCGTCGAGCGCGGCTTGTCGCCGTCGCGCGCCGAGGCGCTCGCGCCGGCTCTCGGCGAGTTGCAGGGCAAGGTTCTCGCCGCCGGGCGACCGATCGAGATTCGCACGTTCCACGCCTGGTTCTCCCAGCTGCTGCACGCAGCACCGCTCGCCTTGCTCGACCGGCTCGGCCTCGCGCCCGACATGGAGCTGATCGAAGACATCGAGGATCACCGGCCGGCCGTCCTGCGCGCGTTCCACGCCGCCGTCCTCGACGACGCGGGCCTGCGCTCCGACCACGCGCAGATGACGCTTCGCCGCGGGCGCACGCAGCTCGGGCGCTGGCTCGAGTCGGCGTGGCGGCGACGGATCGAGATCGAGCTCGCCGACGAAGCCGGCGTGCTCGAGGAGAGCGTCGAGCCGGCCGTGGCGATCTGGCCGGAGATGGCGCGCTTTTCACATCCCGTCGAGGCGGTGCACGACGTGTTCTGGCAGACACGCTTGCGCCACGTGTGCGACGTGCTCGGCGGCGGCGCCGAGACCGCGCAAAAGGCGGCGGCCGGCGTCGCAGCAGCGATTGCGGCGGGCGAGCCGCGCGAGATCTTCGCTGCGGCCTGGCGTGCGCTCTACACGGTCCAGGGCGAGCCGCGCAAGCTGAGCAAGGCGACCTCCGGCCTCGCGGACACGCAGGCGTCGCTCGCGCTCCTTCGCCAGCAGATCGAGCAGGAAGACGCGTGCCTCGAGCACCTGCGCATGGTGCGCCTCAGCCGCGCCCTGCTCGCCGCGTACGCCGAGTACAAGCGAAGCCGCGGCTATGCCGACATGGCCGATCTCGAGCGCTGCGCGCTTGCCGTGCTGCGCGACGACGAGCTCGCCGGATGGGTGCAGGAGCGGCTCGACGCGCGCATCCGCCACGTGCTCATCGACGAGTTCCAGGACACGAGCCCGCTCCAGTGGCACGCGCTCGAGGCGTGGCTCTCCTCCTACGCCGGTGCCGGCGGCGGCGCGAGCGGCCAGAAGCCGCCCGGAGTGTTCCTGGTCGGCGATCCCAAGCAGAGCATCTATCGGTTCCGAGGCGCCGAGCCGCGCGTGTTCGCTGCGGCGACGAGTTTCGTTCGCGACGGGCTCGGCGGCAGCGCGCTCGCGTGCGACCACACGCGCCGCAATGCGCCGGGTGTCGTCGCTGCGCTGAACGGCGTGTTCGCCGAGGCCGAGCGCGAGGGCGCATTCGAAGGCTTTCGGCCGCACACGACCGAGGCGCCGCCAGCCCCGGTTGCGCACGCGGTCGAGACGCTCGAACGAAGCCAGCGCGACCGCCGCGCGGAGCGCGCCGACCCCAAGGCAGCGCAGACGTGGCGCGACACCCTGACCACGCCGCGCGTCGAGGCCGAGGTCGTCCTGCGCGAACGCGAAGCGGCCAAGGTCGCGCAGCGCGTCGCTGCCGTGTTGGCGAGCGGCGAATCGCCCGACGAGCTGTTCGTCCTCTGCCGCAAGCGCGAGACGCTGCGCCTCGTTGCGGCCGCCCTCGAACGCGAGCACATCGCCCACTCGGCGGTCGAGGACACGGCACTCGCTGCCACGCCCGAAGCCCAGGATCTGATCGCGGTGCTGGATGCGATCGTCTCGCCGGCACACAAGCTTTCGCTCGCGCGCGCGTTGCGCAGCCCCTTGTTCGGCGCCAGCGACGACGACCTGCTCGAGCTCGCTGCGGCAGCACAGGCCGCTGGCGACCGCGACTGGTGGCGAGCGCTGGCGGCGATGGCGCGGCCGAGCGCGGCGCTCGAGCGCGCGCGCGGCCTGCTGCACGGGTGGCGGATCGCCGCGGCCGGGTTGCCGCCGCACGACCTGCTCGATCGCATCGTGCACGAGGGCGCGTTGCGCGAGCGCACCGTCTCGGCGCTTCCCGAGGAGCAGCGCGCGCTCGCGCTCGACACGATCGACGCCGTGCTCGCGCAGGCGCTCCTTCTCGACGGCGGCCGCTACGCCACGCCGTACGGATTCGTGCGCGCGCTGAAGCGGCGCGCGGTGAAGAGCGCGCCGCCGGTGCGCGCCGACGCGGTGCGGTTGCTGACCGTGCACGGTGCCAAGGGTCTGGAAGCGAACACGATCTTCATCACGGACAGCGATCCGGAGCGGCCGGGAACAGAAACCGCGACCTTGCTCGTCGATTGGCCGGTCGATGCCGAGCGGCCGTTGCGCTGCGCCTTCCTCTATTCGGACGCCGAGGCGCGCTGCCCGTTCTCGTTGCGCGAGCTGCTGCAGGCAGAAGCCGACGCCGACGAGCGCGAGGAACTGAACGCGCTCTACGTGGCGATGACGCGCGCCCGGCACCGTCTCGTCGTCAGCGCGACCGAGCCGTTCCAGCCGCCGCAGAGGCCGTCGTGGTGGCAGCGCCTGCAGCCGTTCGCGAGCGCGACACGGGCCGACGACGCCGAGCAGCGCGATCCGCGCGATCCGCGCGCGCTGCGCGATCCGCGCGATCCGAAGCCTGCGTTCGTGAAGGAGCTGCCGGCATTGACGCGAGCACCGGCGACAGCGCCGTTGCCCACGGTGCGGGAAGAGTCGCCGATCGTCCCGCCGGCGGTGCACGACGGTCCCGCGCAGCTCGCCTTGCCGTTCGCCGAGGAGCTGCCTGCTGCGGGCGATCGCCCGCGCGTTCGCGCGACCGGCGCTCCGCGCGATGCGAACGCGGCGTCGCTCGGCCAGGCCGTGCACAGGGCGCTCGAATGGGCGACCGCGTCGGGCGACGATCACGCCGGGATCGACGAGCTGGCAGACGCGGCGGCGCGCGAGTTCGAAGTCGCGGCCGAGCCGGTTCGACGCCGTGTCGCGGCGATCCTCGCCGATGCGCAAGCGTCGCGCTTCTTCGCCGGAGAACAGATCGTCTGGAGCGGCAACGAGGTGCCGGTGAGCGAAGCGGGCGACGCGCTGCGGATCGATCGCCTGGTGCAGCTCGCCGAAGGCGGCGCGCGCACGTGGTGGGTGCTCGACTACAAGCTGCACCACGCTCCGGAAGCGCTCGCGCCGTACCGCGCCCAGCTGCTGCGCTACCGCGCGGCCGTGCAGCGCGTGCAGCCGGGCGAGCCGGTGCGCTGCGCGTTCATCACGGCCGAAGGCAGGGTCGTCGAGGTGTCGTGAGGTGCACGGCTTCACGGCAAGAAGGCGCACTTTCGCCGCCTAGTTCGCGCCATCCGCGGCAGCTCGGCTACGCTCCAATCCGGCAACCCCGTCTGCTCGCGATGCCGCCAGCGCCCGACCCGATCGCTCGTCCTCCGTCACCGGCGCGTCCCTTCGGGCCGTTCGTGCTGCAGCGCGTGCTCGGCACGAGCGAGCTGACGACACTCTGGCTCGCGCTCGACTCGCGCACCGGGCTCGAAGCGATGCTGTCGATGCCGCGCGTGGCGCCCGCGGGCGCAGCGGGGCTCGGGAACTGGCTGCTGGCAGCGAGACGCGCAGCGCGCCTCGATCATCCCAACGTCGCCAAGGTTCTCGAGGTCGGCGTCCACGAGCACTGGCCGTTCGTCGCCGTCGATCGCCGCGTCGGCGTCACGCTCGACGAGCTGTTGCGCCAGCATCCCGCGCCCGGCGTCGAAGACGCGACGCGCTGGATCGAGGGCGTGCTGCGCGGGCTCGCGTTCGCGCACGACGCGGGCCTGGCCCATCACGATCTGCAGTTGCACCACGTCGTCGTCAACGAGCGCGGTCAGCCGAGCCTGCTGGCGATCGGCGTCGGTCCGGCCGAGAGCAGCGAATCGACCGCGAGCGCGCGCGCCGAAGCTGCCGGAACGACGCCTGCGATGCGCGTCCAGCGCGCTGCCGCCGAGCGCGACGTGCTCGCGGCCGGCGTCCTCCTGCACCGCCTGCTGGTCGGCGCGCCTCCACTCGCGAGCGACGACGTCGCCCAAGTCGTCGGCCGGATCGCGCCGCGCGGTCGCGAGATGCTCCGGCTGCCGTGGACGACGCCGCAGCCGATCCCCGAGGCGCTGCGCGCGATCGCCAATCGCAGCACGTCGGCGCAGGTGCGTCTGCGCTATCGCAGCGCACGCACCTTCCTCGGCGCGATTGCCGGATGGCGCGAAGCCGCGGTGGACGACAACGGCGGCCCGATCGGGTTGCTGCTCGACCGGCTGCACAGCGTCGGCCACCTGCCCGCGCTGCCCGGGCTCGCGACGCGCGTCCAGCGCGTCACCGCGATCGACAGCCAGCGCACGGACCAGATCGCGGCGCATCTGCTGCCGGACATGGCGCTCTCTTTCGAGCTTCTCAAGACGCTCAGCTCGGCGCGCGTGCAAGGCACGCAGATCCCGGGCAACGGGCCGGTGCTGACGTTGCGCCGGATCGTCGCCCTGATCGGCATCGACGGCGTTCGCGCCGCGGCGAACAGCCTGCGCGCGTGGCCCGGCCCGCTCGACGACGAGGACGCGCGCCGGATGCGCCAGGCGATCGACGAGGTGCGTCTTGCGGGCCATCTTGCGCAGGCGCTTCGCCCTGCCGGCTACGACCCGGAGGCGGTCTACCTCGTGACCGTGCTGCAGAGCCTGGGACGCCTCCTGGTCCGCTATCACTTCGCCGACGAGGCCGAGCAGATCCACCAGCTCATGCAGCCGGGCCCGGCGGTGCGGAGCGAAGGCGAGATCGTCGCGCCGCAGCAGCCCGGGCTGTCGGAAGAGGCGGCGGCGTACGCCGTGCTCGGCGTCGACATCGAATCGTTCGGCAGCGCGGCCGTCCGACAGTGGGGGCTCGGCCAGGAGCTCGCGCACATGATCAGGCGGCTACCCGCCGATGCGCCGGTCCGAAAGGCCGACGACGACAACGAGCTGCTGCGAATCGTTGCGAGCGCCGCCAACGAGGCGGTCGAGGCGCTGCGGTTGCCGCAGCCCAAAGCGGCGGCCGCGCTGAACGAGGTCGTCGTCCGCTATGCGCGCACGTTGCGTCTCACGACGCGCATCCTCGACGACGCGGTGCGCGACGCGCGCGCTGCCTTGCGCAACGACGGCACCGCCGTCGACTCGCGCCACGCCGAGCCGACCCTCGCAGCATCGGACGAATGAGGCGCGCCGCCCGCATCAGCGGCGGACCGTCTGCGCCTCGACGAGAAGCGGTGGCAGCAACCGCTGACCGCGCGGCTGCGCGTGCGCCGGAGCGCGCGAGGAACGATGCGACCTGGCGTTTCGAGCTGGCCGACGCGCGACGTGCGTGCCGCTCGACAGCGGCGGCACGTTCGCCGGCACCCAATGGCCGTCGCGCGTGCGATGCGCGGGAACGACGACGTCGCCGGGTGCCGCCCGCGCATCGATCGAGAGCAGCGCGAGCAGCAGGAACGAGGCGAGGAGCGGGCGGGCGATTCGCATGCGGGACGCCGATCGTGAAGGTGACGAGCCTGACCCCGGCACTGGTCACAGCGGTTGGGGCTGCTTCGTTCCCGACCTGACCCGGTTGGCCGCGCTTCCATGCGGGGAGGCCCGTCGCGGGCCATTCTAGGCGGCGTCGAATGCTCGGGCGCCGCTCAGGGCCGCACGCCGAGCTCGCTGCCGTCATATTGCACGTCGAGCGGCTCGACGATCAGGCGGCGCGGCCCGGCCTCGACCGTGCCGGCGACCCACGCCGCCAGACCCGCCTTGCGTGCAACGGCGACGGCGCCCTCGGCGTCTTCCGGAGGAACGAAGAGCGCAAAGCCCGCGCCCATGTTGAAGGTCGCGTAGGCGGTGCGCGCGTCGAGCCCGGCCTCGCGCTGCAGGAACGACAGCACCGCCGGCACTTCGGGCAACTCGCGGATGCGATAGGTGAAATCGGCCGGGTGGCGCATGAGCTTGCGCCAGCCGTGGCCGGTGACGTTGACCGCGTAGCGCACGCGGGTGCCGGCGCGAAAGAGCGCCTCGGTGATCGGTGCGTAGAGGATCGTCGGCGCCAGCAATGCTTCGCCGAACGAGATCGGCACCGCGCTGTCGCCGACCGGCGTGAGATAGCCGTGCGGCAGCCGCTCGGCGACTTCGCGTGCCAGGCTCACTCCGTTGGCGTGGATGCCGCTCGAGGCGAGCAGGACGATCGCATCGCCCGGCGCGAGATGGTCGCCGAGCGAGAGTCGCGACTTGGGGCTGACGACGCCGGTGCATGCCGCGGCCAAGTCGACGCGGCCGCGCTCGACGATGCCGGCGAGCGCGGGCGTCTCGCCGCCGCCCCAGGCGGCGCCGCATTGCTCGCAGGCACGCCGCCAGCCGGCGACCAGCGCTTCCGCGCGCGCCGCGTCGTCGAACCAGTCGGAGCCGCCGGCCGCCCAGTACGCCTGCACCAGAAGCGGCGTCGCGCCGACGGTGACGAGGTCGTTGACCGCCATCGCGATCGTGTCCTGGGCAATGCCGGCGTAGAAGCTCCTGCCCGTCAACGCCGCCATCGCGTCGGCGACCAGCGCCTTCGAGCCGAGGCATTCGACGATGCTCGCGAGATAGAACGGTCCGACGTCGACGACGTACGCCGACTCGCCGCGCGAGGCGGCGACCTCGCTGAATCCGTGTCGGTCGAGCAGCGCACCGGTGGCGAGCGCGGCGCGCTGCGCGGCGATCTTGAGCGGATCGATGCGGCCGTAGTCGACGCCGGCGGCGCCGTAGCTGAGCGGGCCGTCGGGCAGTGACGTCGAGTGCGGTGCGGCCACGTTGGCGGCGATTATCCCGCAGCGGGGCGCGCAGAAGGCGCGCCCGTAGAATCGATCCGATGTCTTCCCCGGTGCTGGCGCGCAAGTACAGGCCGCGCAATTTCGAGTCGCTGGTCGGCCAGCCGCACGTGGTCCAGGCACTCTCGAATGCGCTCGCGCAGCAGCGGCTGCACCACGCGTATCTCTTCACCGGAACGCGCGGCGTCGGCAAGACGACGATCGCCCGCATCCTCGCCAAGTCGCTCAATTGCACCGGCGCCGACGGCAGCGGAGGCATCACCGCCGAACCGTGCGGCGTGTGCGCCGCCTGCCGCGACATCGACGGCGGCCGCTTCATCGACTACGTCGAGCTCGACGCGGCGTCCAATCGCGGCGTCGACGAGATCTCGCGGCTGCTCGACCAGGCCGTCTACAAGCCGGTCGTCGGCCGCTTCAAGGTCTACCTGATCGACGAAGTGCACATGCTCTCGACGACCGCCTTCAACGCGATGCTGAAGACGCTCGAGGAGCCGCCCGAGTATCTGAAGTTCGTCCTCGCGACGACCGACCCGCAGAAGGTGCCGGCGACGGTGCTGTCGCGCTGCCTGCAGTTCAACCTGCGGCCGATGGCGGTGGAGACGATCGTCGCGCACCTGCAGGCGATCCTCGCCAGCGAGCAGCTCGAGGCCGCTCCGGCGGCGCTGAAGCTGATCGCGCGCGCGGCGCGCGGATCGATGCGCGACGCCCAGTCGCTCACCGACCAGGCGATCGCGTTCGGCGCCGGACGCGTCGACGAGGCGAACGTGCGGCAGATGCTCGGCGCGGTCGATCGCAGCCATGCCATCCGGGCCATCGAAGCGGTCGCTTCGCGCGACGGCGCGGCGCTGGTCGGCGCCGTCGACGGCTTGCGCGAGCTGGGTCTGTCGGCCGCCGGGACCCTCGAGGAGATGGCGGGCCTGCTGCAGGACATGGCGATCGCGCAGGCGGTGCCCGACGCGATCGACGCCGCCGATCCCGAGCGCGCCGATGCAGCACGTCTGGCCGGGCTGCTCGCCGCCGACGAGACGCAGCTGCTCTACAGCATCGTCCTCAACGGGCGCGCCGAGCTCGCGCTCGCTCCCGACGAGTACAGCGGGCTGGTGATGGTGCTGCTGCGCATGCTGGCGTTCGCGCCTGCCGACGCGCGCCGCGCGAGCGCGCCCCCATCGACGGGTCCGGCGAGCACGCCCGCGCCCCGGGCGGGCAGCGTCGTTGGCGCTCGCAGCGAGGCCGCCGTCGCGGCGCCGGTGGCGGCGAAGGGCGGCGGCGATGACACGCGGCTCCCCGAGCAGGCGCAGAGCACGCCAACCCGCGACAAGGGCGCCGCGGACCTCTGGGCGGCGCTCGTGCAGCGGCTGATCGCGGCGGGCGCGATCGGAGCGATGGTGCGCGAGCTGGCGCTGCAGGCCGAGTGCATCGGCGTGGTCGACGACGCGACCGAGCAGCTGTGGCGTCTGCGCGTCGAGCGCGAGAACCTGCGCACGCCGGCGCTCTGCGAACGACTGACGACGGCGGCGCGCGATGCCGAGGGCCGCGCGATCCGGCTCGAGATCGAAGCGGGGCCGGCGGTCGACACGCCCGCGGCACGCGATGCCGCCGAGCGCGAGCGGCGCCAGGCGCAAGCCGAGCGCGTGATCGAGGAAGATCCGCTCGTGCGGGCGCTGATGGCCCAGTACAAGACCGCGCGCATCGTTCCCGGCTCGATCAAGCCGCAGGCAGGCCCGGCGCCCTGAGCGCCAGCCCCGCGCGCGAGCGCGCAACGTTCAAAGGAGCAGACGACATGATGAAGGGCCAACTGGCCGGCCTGATGAAGCAGGCGCAGGCGATGCAGGACAACCTCAAGAAGGCGCAGGACGAGCTTGCGACGATCGAGGTCGAGGGACAGTCCGGCGCGGGCCTCGTCAAGGTGACGATGACGTGCAAGCACGACGTCAAGCGGATCGCCATCGACCCGAGCCTGCTCGGCGACGACAAGGACATGCTCGAGGACCTGCTCGCCGCCGCCTTCAACGACGGCGTCCGGCGCGCCGAGGAAGTGAGCCAGGAGAAGATGGGCAAGCTCACGGCCGGCATGCCGCTGCCGCCCGGCATGAAGCTCCCGTTCTAGTGCGGCCTCGCCCGTTTCGTGGCCGCTGAACCGTCGCTCGAACGGCTCGTCGAAGCGTTGCGACGCCTGCCCGGCGTCGGCGTCAAGTCGGCGCAGCGCATGGCCTGGCATCTGCTCCAGCACGACCGCGAGGGCGCGTCGCGAATCGCCGATGCGCTGCAGAACGCGGTCGCGCGGGTCCGCCATTGCGCGCGCTGCCACACCTTCACCGAACAGGAGGTGTGCAGCATCTGCCTCGATGCGTCGCGCGATGCGCGCCAGCTCGCGGTCGTCGAGACGCCCGCCGACCAGGCGGCGCTCGAGCGCACCGGCAGCTATCGCGGCCTGTACTTCGTGCTGATGGGCCGGCTCAGCCCTCTCGACGGCATCGGCCCTTCCGAGATCGGTGCGCGCCAGCTGCTCGATCGTGCCGGCGACGGCAAGGTCGAGGAAGTCATCATCGCCACCAACTTCACCGCCGAGGGCGAGGCCACCGCGCACGTGCTCGCCGAGGCGATCGCCTCGCGCCACATCCGCGTGACGCGGCTCGCGCGCGGCGTGCCGGTCGGCAGCGAGCTCGAGTACGTCGACCTCGGAACCATCGCGCACGCCTTCTTCGACCGGCGCTGAGGCGCGCCGGGCGAACGCCTCACTGCTCGGCGACGTGGACGCGCTTGCCTGTCGTCTTGGCGCGCGCTCTGGCGCGCGGCGCTGAGCTTGCCGGCTTGGTCTCGGCGCGTCGCGCCGTGTGCGACACGCGCGTGCGATGCACCGTCGCGGCAAAGCGGCTCGAGCTCGCGGGCGCCGCTTCCTTTCGCGCCTTGCCCGCAACGTAGACGACGATGCTCTGGCCGCGCTTGAACGTGGCATCGCTGCCGACGTTGTTCCACTCCGCGACCTGACTCGCCTTCACGTGATAGCGGCGCGCGATCGATTGGACGCTGTCCCGCTTGCCGGCGCGCAGCGACACCTTGCGCATCGGCGGCGCGTCCGGCGCGAGCACCATGCGCGCGTTGTCGGCGATCGAATCGGGAACGTCGCCGAACAACGCGCCGGCGCGACGCGGCACCAGAAGCGTCGAGCCGGACTTGATGACCATGCGCGGCGGAATGTGGTTGATCTCGCGCAGCGCCTCCTCGTCGATGCCGACGGCGCGTGCCGCGTCCGCTGATTTCAGGTTTCTCGGCGCGATCCAGGTGGTCCACGACGAGAGCGGGCCACGGTGCAGCGGCAGCTCGCGCACGAACCGATTCGCGTTGTCGTACGGGAGCAGGATCTGCGGGGTCCCGGCCGCGAGGATAACGGGGCGGTTCATCTGCGGATTGAGGAACTGGAACTCCTCGGTCGAAATGCCCGACAGCTTGATCGCCAGGTCGACATCGATGTCATGCTCGATCGGGATGCTCAGGAAATACGGGTGGTTGTAGAGATCGGGAAGGCGCAGGTTGAAGTCCTCCGGCCTGCTGACGATGTTCTTGACCGCCTGCAGCTTGGGAACGTAGCCCTGCGTCTCCGCGGGCATGCGCAGGCTCTCGTAGTCGGTGGGCTTGCCGGCGCGCTGGTTCCTGGCGATCGCCCGCTGCACGCTTCCTTCGCCCCAGTTGTACGCGGCCAGGGCGAGGTGCCAGTCGTTGAACATGCCGTAGAGCTTCTGCAGGTAGTCGAGCGCGGCCCGCGTCGATGCCAGGACATCGCGGCGGTCGTCGCGAAAGACGTTCTGCTTCAGCTCGAAGTCCCGGCCGGTCGACGGGATGAACTGCCACATGCCGGACGCGCGAGCGACCGACATCGCCTGCGGGTTGTAGGCGCTTTCGATGAAGGGCAGGAGCGCGAGCTCGGTCGGCATGCCGCGCTTGTCGAGCTCCTCGACGATGTAGAACAGGTAGCGACCGCCGCGCTCGGTCATGCGCGCGACGTAGTCGGGCCGCGACGCATACCAGCGCTCGCGGTCGCGCACCAGTTCGTTGTCGATGTCGGGGATCGCGAAGCCGCGGCGGACGCGATCCCACAGGTCGACGCGCGCGGCGCGATCGTCGAGATCGAGATGGACGTCGGGTCGCACCGGATCGAGCGGCACCGGCGCGGCGACCGACGCGCTGGCAGCGGAAACGGTGGTCGAGGGCGCCGATGCGGCCGGCGCGCTCGCTGCGCTGGCGGCGGCGGTCGGCGCCGCTGCCGCTGCAGTGACAGCTCCCGGCGCCTCGGATGCCTTGGTCGGGGCGGCCGGCCAAGGCACCGACGCGCAGCCCGTGAGAAGAACAATCGGCAGTGCGAGCCAGCGGAGGGTTCGCGCCGCGACCGTGGGCCGCGCATCGGTTCGGTTCGTCATCGGAATTCGTTCTTCCAGGTTCGCAACGCCGCGAGCACGTCGCTGCCGTTGTCACTCGCAGCGCCGTGCGCGCGCGCAGCGGCGATCACTGCGGGCTCCCCGCAGCGCATGAACGGGTTGATGCGCCGCTCGAGACCGATCGTCGAAGGCAAGGTCGGCTTGCCCGCTGCGCGCAGCGCCTCGCAGCGCTCCGCGTGTCGCGCAATCTCGTCGTTGCCCGGCTCGACGGCGCGTGCGAAGCGCAGGTTCGACAGCGTGTACTCGTGACCGCAGCACACGCGCGTCGAATCCGGCAGCTCGCCGAGCTTGTTGAGTGAGCTGTACATCTGTTGCGCCGTGCCTTCGAAGAGCTTGCCGCAGCCGGCGGAGAAGAGCGTATCTCCGCAAAAGACGATCGGCTCGCCGGCGCCCGAGCGACTGAAGTAAGCGATGTGTCCGGCAGTGTGAGCAGGGATGTCGAGCACCTCGAAGAGCATCCCGAGAGCCTCTGCGGTGTGGCCTTCTTCACGACCGATGCTCGGTTG
>Ga0207652_10002068_pt1 | contig 17274 bp, 15 predicted proteins | sample KBSC63BmetaG_FD_184334 | JGI IMG/M metagenome (GOLD analysis project Ga0207652, IMG submission 184334) | Corn rhizosphere microbial communities from Kellogg Biological Station, Michigan, USA - KBS C6-3B metaG (SPAdes) (version 2) | ecosystem: Host-associated > Plants > Roots > Rhizosphere ... | reverse complement strand
ATGGAGGGCGATCGGAAGCTCCTGATCGCCGCTCTCGCGCTGATCGCGGCGCTGATGGTCGGCGAGATCGTCACCGGCATCGTCGCCGGATCGCTCGCTCTGCTCGCCGACGCGGGACACCTGGTCTCGGACGTCCTCGCGCTCGCATTCGCGGTCGTCGCCGCCACGCTCGCGGCGCGGCCCGCGCAGGGGCGGTGGACGTACGGATACCGCCGGCTCGAGATCCTCTCTGCACAGGCGAACGGCCTGATGCTGGGACTCGTGGGCATCTGGATCGTGTACGGGGCGATCCGCCGGCTGGTTTCGCCGGTCGACGTCCGCGGCGGCATCGTGCTGGTCGTCGCGCTCGCGGCGATCGCCGTCAACCTGGTCGCGACCGCCCTCCTCTCACGGGCCAGCCGCGACAGCCTGAACGTGCGCGGCGCGTTCCTGCACGTCGCCACCGATCTGCTCGCGTTCGTCGGCACCGCGATCGCAGGCCTGATCGTGCTGCTGACCGGCTGGGATCGCGCAGACCCGATCGCCGGGCTGCTCGTCGCCGCGCTGATGTTCTGGGCGGCGTACGGACTGATCCGCGAGTCGACGCGTATCTTCCTCGAGGCGTCGCCCGGCGACATCGACCCGGACGAGGTCGCGCGCGCGATCGTCGCCGTGTCGGACGTCCGCGAGGTGCACGACCTGCACGTCTGGACGCTGACGAGCGGCTTCCCCGTGCTCTCGGCGCACGTGCTCGTCGCGCCGGGCGCCGACTGCCACGGGCTGCGCCGCGGGCTCGAGGCGATGCTGGGCGAGCGGTTCGGGCTCGAGCACTCGACCCTCCAGGTCGAACACGTGCCCGGCACGGTTCAGCTCGGCCCGTCGTATCGCCGTGGTGCTCCACTGCACCGATAGATTCCCGCCGTGCGGGCGATTCCTCTCGAAGGCAAGACCGCGATCGTCACCGGAGCCTCGAGTGGCTTCGGGAAGGCCATCGCCGCCGCGCTGCGCGACCAGGGCGTGAAGGTCGCGGTCGGCGCCCGCCGGGCCGACCGCCTCGAGGGCGACTTCGCGCACGAGCTCGACGTCACCGACCCGGAGAGCGCCGAGCAGTTCGTCGCCGCCGCGGTCGAGGCGCTCGGCGGGCTCGACATCCTCGTCAACAACGCCGGCGGAGCGATCGGCCGCTACCCGTTCTCGGAGTCGAGCGAGGAGGACGAGGAGTGGATGATCGAGGCGAACGTCCGCGGGCTGATCCGGATGACGCGCCTCTGCCTCCCGCACATCCGCGACGGCGGGCACGTCGTCAACATGGACTCGATCGCCGGCAAGCAGGCGTACGAGAACGCGGCGGTCTACTGCGCGGTCAAGGCGGCGGTCTCGATGTTCAGCCAGGCGCTGCGCGAGGACCTGCTCGGCCGGCCGATCAGGATCACGGATCTCGCGCCCGGCCTGGCCGGCGGCACGGAGTTCTCCCTCGTCCGCTTCAAGGGCGACGAGGAGAAGGCAAAGGCGGTCTACCAGGGGGTCGAACCGCTCACGTCCGAGGACATCGCCGACTGCGTTCTCTTCGCGCTCACCCGCCCGCTGCACGTGAACGTCGACGAGATCGTGGTCAAGGCGCTCGCCCAGTCGAACGGCGGTCGCATCCTGCGCGACCAGTAGCCTCGGCGGGCATGTCCCTGACCATTCTCGAGGGCTCGACGTTCTGCATCAGCGACGAGCGCGGGGACATCCACGAGCGGACCGGCGGGTTGTTCGCCCGCGACACGCGCTTCCTCTCCTGCTTCCGGCTGACCGTCAACGGCGTGCCGCCGCTGCTGCTCTCGTCGGGCAAGGTCGACTACTTCTCGGCGGCGTTCTACCTGCGGAACGCGCCGGTCGACGGTCTGGCGCAGGATTCGGTCGCGATCGTCCGCGAGCGCTTCGTGTCCGACGCGATGCAGGAGCGGATCGTGGTCGAGAACGTCACGCCGGAGCCGGTGGCGTTCGAGCTCGCGATCCAGGTCGCCAGCGACTTCGCCGACATCTTCGCGGTCAAGGAGTACGACTTCGCGCTCGGTGACCCGGCGCACGCGAGACCGCTCCCCGAGCCGGCGACGCCCGTCTTCGACGCGGACCACGCACAGCTGGTGCTCGACGACTCGGAGGAGAACGCGCGAACCCAGGTCGCATTCTCCAAGCCTGGTGAGGTGGACGGCGGGACGATGCGCTACCGCGTCGAGCTCGAGCCTCGCGCGTGCTGGGAGGTGACGACGGACATCGTCCCCAACCCGGGCGAGCGCCGGAAGGTCGCGCGGCCGGTCAGCCCCGGCCGGTTCGGCCAGGAACGGGCCCGGGTCGCCGACTCGCTCACCGCCTGGCAGCTGCAGGTGCCCCAGCTGGCCGCCGGCTGGGATGCGCTCGACCACGCGTTCGCCCGTTCGGTGTCCGACCTCGCGTCGCTGCGGATGCGCGGCGGGAACCACGGGATCACCCGGCTGCCGGCCGCCGGCATGCCGTGGTTCATGACCGTCTTCGGCCGCGACACGCTGATCACCTCGTACCAGACCCTCCTGTTCGGGCCCGAGCTGGCGCGGGGTGCGCTCGAGGTGCTGGCCGAGCTCCAGGCGGTCGACGACGACGCGTCGATCGATGCCGAGCCGGGCAAGATCGTCCACGAGGTCCGCCACGGGAAGGCGGCGAAGGTCTGGTTCGCGCGCTACTACGGCACCGTCGACGCGACGCCGCTGTACCTCGTGCTGCTCTCGGAGGTCTGGCGCTGGACGCGGGACACGTCGCTCGTCACGCGGCTGCGCGAGCCCGCGCTGCGCGCGCTCGCGTGGATCGACGACTACGGCGACGGCGACGGCGACGGCTTCGTCGAGTACCGGCGCCGGACGGAGCGCGGGCTCGAGAACCAGTCGTGGAAGGACTCGGGCGACTCGCAGCGCTTCGCAGACGGCCGCATCGCCGAGCCGCCGATCGCTCCCTGCGAGGTGCAGGGCTACGTATACGACGCGAAGCTGCGGACTGCCGAACTCGCCCGCGAGGCGTGGAACGACCCGGAGCTCGCCGAGCGGCTCGAGGGCGAGGCTGCCGCGCTGCAGCAACGCTTCGACGAGGCGTTCTGGATCGACGAGCGCGGCGGGTACTACGCGCTCGCCCTCGACGGGGAGAAGCGCCAGGTCGACTCGCTCTGCTCCAACATCGGGCACCTGCTCTGGAGCGGGATCGTCCCGCATCAGCGGGCGGAGCAGGTGGCCGCGGCGCTGGCGGGCGATTCGCTCTGGTCGGGCTGGGGGGTCCGGACGATGTCGACCGACGACGCCGCCTACAGCCCGCTCTCGTATCACAACGGCACCGTCTGGCCGCACGACAACTCCCTGATCGCAGCGGGGCTCGACCGATACGGGTATCGCGACGAGTCGCTGCAGATCGTCCGGCGGATGCTCGACGCAGCCGCCTTCTTCGACTTCGAGCTGCCGGAGGTGTTCGCCGGGCTGCCGCGCGAGACCACGCCGTTCCCGATCGCGTACCCGACCGCGGCGCGGCCGCAGGCCTGGGCCGCCGGCACGCCGGTGCTGCTCCTGCAGGTGCTCCTCGGCCTCGAGCCGGATCGCGTGTCGCAGACGCTCGAGACCACCGTCGAGGACGAGATCCCCGAGTGGGCCGGCTCGCTGCGCCTGTCCGGGCTGCGCGCCTTCGGCCGCTCCTGGGACGTCGCCGTCAAGGATCGCCGCGTCCGGGTGGAACGGTTGTCGTGACGGGCGACCGGTTGCGCATCGCCGTGATCAGCCCCGTCTGGTTCCCGGTGCCGCCGACCGGCTACGGGGGGATCGAGTGGATCGTCTGGCTCCTCGCCGACGGGCTCGTCGACGCCGGGCACGAGGTGACGCTGTTCGCGTCGGGCGACTCGCACACGAAGGCAACGCTGTCGGCCGTCTTTCCGGAAGCGCCCAGCGTGCGGATCGGCCAGACGCTCCCCGAGCTCCAGCACTGCCTGGCCGCGTATGCCCGCGCGGACGAGTTCGACGTGATCAACGACCACTCCGGCCTGCCGGCGGCGGCGATCGGCGGCCTGATCTCCAAGCCCGTGCTGCACACGATCCACGGGCCGCTCGACGGCGAGGGCGGAGCGATCTACGAGCAGATCGCCGAGGTCGCAAAGGGCATCGGGTTCATCTCGATCTCGATGAACCAGCGCAAGCCGAAGCCGTACTTCCCATGGGTGGCCAACTGCCCGAACGCGCTCGACTTCTCGCTGTACCCGGTGAAGCCGCACCGCGGCGACTACCTCCTGTTCATCGGCCGGATGAGTCCCGACAAGGGCTGCCACCGCGCGATCGACGTCGCGTTCTCGAAGGGGCTGCCGCTGAAGATCGCCGGCAAGAACCGCGAGCCGCTCGAGCGGCAGTACTTCGACGAGTTCGTCGCGCCGCACCTCTCCGACGAGATCGAGTACCTCGGCGAGGTCACCCACGGCGAGAAGGTCGAGCTGCTCCAGAACGCGCGTGCCACCCTGTTCCCGATCGAGTGGGAGGAGCCGTTCGGCCTGGTGATGATCGAGTCGATGGCGTGCGGGACGCCGGTGATCGCGACGCGCTGGGGTGCCGTCCCCGAGGTGATCGAGCACGGCGTCAGCGGGATCATCGTCGACGACTACCGGCAGATGGCGGCGGCCGATCAGGAGGCCGACCGACTCGAGCCCCTCGAGCTCGTCCGGTACGCGCAGCAGCACTTCTCGCCCGAGCGGATGGTCGGCGACTACCTGCGGGCGTTCCGTTCGGTCCTCGACTGACCACGCAGGGGTCTATCCCCACCGAAACGCCTGTGGCTAGCATGGGCTCGTGGCGACCGACAGGCTCCGCACGCTGCTCGAGCAGGCGTTCCCCGATGCGGGCGAGCTCGAGGTGCAGGACCGCACCGGCACCGGCGACCACTTCCAGGTGACCGTCGCGAGCCCGCGGTTCGCCGGGCTCGCGCTGATCGACCAGCACCGCCTCGTCAACGACGCCCTCGCAGGGCCGCTCGCGGACGGCACGATCCACGAGCTGCGGATTCGAACGAAAGGGACGCAATGACCGACCTGAGCTCCAACATCCAGCAGGTGATCGAGGGCGAGGACGTCGCCCTGTTCATGAAGGGCACGCCCCAGATGGTGATGTGCGGCAACTCGCTGCGCGCGCTCGAGGCGCTTCGCCGGGCGGGGGCGCCGGTCACGGCCGTGGACGTGCTCCCGGATCCGGCGATCCGCCAGGAGCTCTCGGCGCAGTCGGGCTGGCCGACGATCCCGCAGGTCTTCGTCGGCGGCGAGCTGATCGGCGGCGCCGATATCGTCGAGGAGCTCGAGGCGTCGGGTGACCTGGAGCGGACCCTCGAGGAGAAGCTCGGCCCGGATTACCGCGACGAGCGCGAGGAGAAGACGCTCGCCGTCACGTCCTTCGCAGCTCCCTGACGTCGCGCACGGCGAAGACCGGCAGCGTCACGAGGACGATGAAGAGGGCGCTCCCGACGAGCGTGGCCTCGGTGCCGAAGGCGTCGGCGATCGGTCCGATCACGGCCAGGCCGACCGGCACGAGCGCGATCGAGCCGAGCATGTCGTACGAATAGACGCGCGACAGCTTCTCCTCCGGGATCTGCTGCTGCATCGTCGTGTCCCAGAGGACGGCGAAGATCTCGATCCCGAACCCGGTGACGAACCCCGACAGCGCGATCACAGCGGCGTGGGCGGGGATCGAGAGCAGCACGAGCGTCGGCGCCATCAGGAGGACGCCGAAGGTGGCGACGAGGAGCATCCGCCGGGGTTGGAAGCGCAGCATCGTCACCCCGCCGGCGATCAGGCCCGCGGCGATGCAGGCGAGAATCGCGCCCCACCAGAGCCGCCCGAAGTGGGCGTCCGCCTGCACCGGTCCGAGCACGTTCAGCGATCCGCCTTCGCACGCGTTCACGACCGAGAACTGGACGACGATCACCCACAGCCAGGTGCGGGAGCTGAACTCGCGCCAGCCGTCCCTCAGCTCGCCGAGGAAGCTCGGGATCTCGAGCCGGAGCGAGGCGGGGAGGGTCATCGCGCCGATGAAGAGGGCGCTCAGGAGGAAGGTCGCCGAGTCGACGGCGATCGCCCACCCCGGTGAGGAGACGGAGACGATCACGCCGCCCAGCGCGGCGCCGAGCACGTTCGTCGAGTTCAGCGCCAGCCGAAGCGTCGCATTCGCCTGCTGGATCAGCTCCGGCGGGACTGTCTGCGGGACGATCCCGGCCGACGCCGGGAAGAAGAACGCGGTCGAGACGCCGTTGAGGCCGCCGAACAGGAGCAGCTGCCAGAGCTCTGCGTTGCCGGTGAGGAGAAGGGCCGCGACCGCGGCCTGCGTCGCGCCGCTCGCGATGCTGGAGACGACCATCACCTTGTTCCGCGGGAGCCGGTCGGCCCACACGCCGCCGATCAGGAGGAACACGACCTGGGGCACGGCGCGTGCGGCCAGGACGAGGCCGAGGTCGGACTTCGACCCGGTCAGGTCGATGACCGCGAACGCGAGCGCGATCGGGGCCATCGCGTTCCCGAGGAAGGAGATCGCCCGGCCCGCGAAGAGCAGGCGGAACTCGCGTTCGGCGAGCGGGCCTAACCGGCCGCTGCGCGCTGCTTGTCCCAGTACCGCTTCATCCCGACGTAGGACTGCCACAGAGGCGCCGCCCGCTCCCAGTGGTCGGCCTCCTCAGCGCCGACGGCGGCCTCGAGGTCACGCCGGGCAGCTGCCACCCACGCCTGCTCGTCCAGATCCTGGCGACCCCGCTCCGCCCACTTCGTCAGCTCCTCGCGAACGAGCGCGAGGTGCTCGGACGGCGACTCGGCGACGCCGAAGTGGATCAGCGCCAGCCGCCGTGGTTGCCGCCGCTCGATCTCGTCGAAGGTCCGGAACCAGGCCTCGACGTCGAGGTCGGGCGGCGGGCACACCGGGATCGCATACTGAGCCGGCTGGATGCGTACGCCTGCCGCGTCGCCGGCGTACAGCGTCCCGTCCTCGTGCAGATAGCAGACGTGGTGCGACGCGTGACCGGGCGACGGGAAGCACTCGAGCCCGACGACACGGTCGCTCACCACCTCGACGTTCTCTTCCGGGACCGGCGCGAGCTCTCCCCAGAGGACGTCGAAGGCGTCGCCGTAGAGCCTGCGGGCACTGGCCTCGAGCCGTGACGGGTCGACGACGTGCGGCGCGCCGATCTCGGACACGTGCACGCGGAGCCCGGGGTGCTCGCGGACGATCGTGCCGGCCGCGCCGGCGTGGTCGAGATGGATGTGCGAGAGCAGCAGGTGGCGGAGGTCGGTGAGCTCGAGGCTACGGTCGCCCAGCGCCTGCTTCAGCGCCGGCAGGCAGGTGGTCGGCCCGCAGTCGTGGAGCGCGAGCCCGTCCGCGGTCTCGAGCAGATAGCATCCGACGACGCGCTCGCCCTGGTGGTGCAGGTCGATCAGATCGGGGCCGGTCACGGCCTGATTCTCACCGAAGTGTCCCGCACTCCTGTGGACGAACTGTTGCTCAATTGTTTCAACCCCAGTCTCAGAGACTGGGGCATGGCCCTCGGAGACAGGTCCGGTTGGGACTCTGGAGGCGAGGTCGGAGCGTCAGGCCGTCGTCAGGCCGTCGCGGCGGTGCGAACCAGCGCGGTTTCGAGGTCGGCGACCAGGTCGGCGGCCGACTCGATTCCGACCGAGAGGCGGACGAGGTTCGGCGGCGTCGCGAACGGCGCGTCGGCGGTCGAGGCGTGCGTCATCGCGGCGGGGACCTCGATCAGGCTCTCGACGCCGCCCAGGCTCTCGGCCAGCTTCCAGATCGCCGTGCGGGAGACGAGGGTGACCGCCTCCTCGGCGCTCTGGGCGAGGAACGAGACCATTCCGCCGTAGCCGGACATCTGGCGCGCGGCAACGTCGTGGCCGGGATGGCCGGGCAGTCCCGGGTACAGCACGCGCCCCACGCTCGGGTGACCGTCCAGGAAGCGGGCGACAGCGCCCGCGTTCTCGCAGTGCCGCTGCATGCGCAGCGCGAGCGTCTTCAGCCCGCGCAGGACGAGCCACGAGTCGAACGGGCCCGGAACGGCACCGAGCCCGTTCTGGAGGAAGGCCAGCCGCTCCGCCACCGTCGGGTCGTTCGTCGCGGCGAACCCGCCGATCAGGTCGGAGTGGCCGCCCAGGTACTTCGTGGTCGAATGGACGACGATGTCGGCTCCGAGCTCGAGCGGGCGCTGGAGGTACGGCGTCGCGAAAGTGTTGTCGACACAGACGACGGCGCCGACAGCGTGCGCCGCGTCCGCGACGGCGCGGATGTCGACGACGTTGAGCAACGGGTTCGTCGGCGTCTCGACCCAGACCAGGCGCGTCTGCGAGTCGATCGCCTCGACGACCCCGTCGTGCGGCGCGAACTCGAACGTGTATCCCTTCGGCTCGTACACCTTCGAGAAGAGCCGGTAGGTGCCGCCGTAGACGTCGTTCACCGCCACGACCCGTTCGCCGGGCGAGATCAGGTGCATCACCGTCGTCGTCGCGCCCATCCCGGACGAGAAGGCGAAGCCGTATTCGGCGCCCTCCAGCGACGCGAGGCACGTCTCGAGTGCGCGGCGCGTGGGGTTGGCGGTGCGCGAGTAGTCGTAGCCCTTGTTCTCGCCGACGGCGTCCTGGACGTAGGTCGACGTCTGGTAGATCGGCACGGTGACCGCTCCGGTCGCCGGGTCGGGCTCCTGGCCCTCGTGGATCGCCCGCGTCTCGAAGTCCATCACGCGATCCTAGCCCCCAGCCAGCGCGCGAGGTTCCGAAGCGGCCGGTCGAGCGAGAACGGTCGCACGCCGTGCTCCCACCAGACGCCCGCCACGCGCAGCAGCCCCGCCTTGCGGTCGTGCACGGGCTCGATCCGGCCGACGATCCGGTCGCCGCGAAGGATCGGCAGGACGTAGTAGCCGTGCTCGCGCTTCGCCTGCGGCACATACATCTCCAGCCGGTAGCGGAACCCCCAGAGCGCCTCGGCACGGCTCCGGTCGTGCACGAGCCGGTCGAACGGCGAGAGGAACGTGACGCGCCGCGGCGGTACCGGGCCGTCGACGGCATCCGGGTGCGCCAGCAGCCGGCCGCGCTCCAGCCGGACGCCGAGCGAGCGAAAGCGCTGCTCGGCCAGCTGCCGCTGTGCCTCTCGCCACGGGATGCGCTCGACCTCCGGATACCAGCGCCCGGCGAGATCCCACACGCGCTGCCCCTGTCGCCGGCCGACGACGGCGACCTCGCCCCGGTCGTTGAGCAGCATCAGCATCAGCCCCATCTTGCGCGCGCCCCACCAGCTGTGCGGTTCCCGGCGGACGGTGGGGTGGTCCTCGATCTCCCGCGAGAGCAGCGGCCCGCGCCGCTCGAGCTCGCGGAGCACGTATCGGCGGACCGCGGCGTTGTCCTTGAGGAACGCTGCGATCCGGCGTTCGAGCGCGTTGTCCTCACGTCTGCGCCTGGCGCGCGCCAGCAGCAGCGGCAGGTCCTCGACCGGGTAGACGAACGCGTCGACCTCGACCAGCTTGCGCTCCTCCCAGAGCAGGCGATCGAGCTCGGCTCGGTCGTATGAGCCGAGCCGGCTCCAGAGGACGAGGTACTGGGGCGGTGCGACCGTCGAGATCGGGTCGATCTGGAGGAAGCCGAGCCGGCGGACGGTCTCGAGCACGCCGGTCGCGGACCCGTCGAGGAGCTGCGCACGGACGGCGATCCGCCTTGCCTGCTCGACCGATACCTCGTTCATGCAGGACGCTTCTTAACAGTGCCTCGCACCTTAAGACGCCGACCGGGCGACCCGTTCGAGCCCGAGCACTCGTGCCAGCCGGTCGAGCGCCTTCTCGAGCGCGGTCTCGAGCGCGCCCGAGCGGCGGACACCGGGCTCGAAGTGGAACGCACGCACCCGCAACACCCCGTCGCCCCGGTCGGACTTCAGGTCGGCCCGCCCCACCAGCCGGTCGCGGTAGAGGAACGGCAGCACGTAGTACCCGTAGACCCGCTGCGGCTCCGGCTTGTAGACCTCGATCACGTGCGTGAAGCCGAAGATCCGTTCGAGGAACGCGCGGTCCCAGACGAGGTTGTCGAACGGACACACGAGCACGGCGCCGGCCGGCGCTCCGTCGAGCTCCGCCTCGGCCGGCACGATCACCGGAGGCCCGCCGTCGTCGACGGCGACCCGCCTGACCAGTCCTGCCGCGACCAGCTCGTCCACGACCGGCCGCATCGCCTTCGCGCCGCCCCGGAAGCGGCAGTGCTCGGCGATACCGGCCTCGGTCAGCGCCCCGCGCCCGTGGACGGCCCGCAACGCGTACCCCCGCTGGAACTCCTCCTCCGACGGCGCCGGCGCCTCCAGCTGCTCCCGCGGGATCACCCGCTCGGGCAGGTCGTAGAGCCGCTGGAACCCATCGCGGCCGGCGACGACGACCTCGCCGGCGGCGAACAGGTCTTCCAGGATCCGCTTCTCCGGCTTCCAGTTCCACATGCCCCCGCCGCCGCCGCCCTCGAAGAACCGCGTCGGCAGCGCGCCGTTGGCGCGCAGGGCGTCGAGCACGCGCTCCTTCAGCTCGGGGTCGTGGTCGTGCTTCCGCCCCCACCAGTGCCGCTCGCGCAGATGCTCCATCCGCCGCTTGAACAGCGGGTAGTCCTCGATCGGGACGAGGCACGCCTCGTGCGCCCAGTACTCGAAGATGCGGCCGCCCTTCAGGAGCCGTGAGACGGTCGTCTCCGGGTACGCGCCGATCCGCGAGCCGAGCGTGAGCCGGTGCGCCCGGCCGACGGTCGAGATCGAGTCCAGCTGGACGCACCCGAGCCGGCGGATCGCCGCGGCGACGTCGTCGGCCCGCGCACGGCGGAACCGGGCGGCATACCCCTGGTGCGCGACCAGGTAGCGGCGCAACTGCGCGACCGAGAGGGTCTCCATCCCTACCGCCTAGGCGTCGAGCGGGACGTGGCCGGGCACCGCCGCGACGCGCTCGATCCACGCCCGGACGTTCGGATACTCCCCGAGGTCGAAGTCGCCCTCCTCCGCGAGATGGGTGTACGCGTACACGGAGATGTCCGCGACCGTGAAGGCGTCGCCGACCAGCCATTCGCGACCGTCGAGGTGGGCGTCCAGCGCGGCGAGTGCGCGATTGCCTGCGCGCCGCTTGGACTCGAGCTCGGCGACGTACCGATCGCGCTCGCCGAGCAGCGTGATCCAGAACCGCGCGACCGCGATCGACGGCTCCACCTCGTACTGCTCGAAGAACATCCACTGGAGGACGCGCGCGCGCTCGAGGGGGTCGTCCGGCACGTAGGGCGAGCCGTCCCCGAAATACCAGAGGATCGCGTTCGACTCGGCCAGGTGCTCGCCGTCGTCCAGCTCGAGCGTCGGCACGCGCAACGCGGGGTTCTTGCCGCCGAGGAGCTCGGGCCGGTTCGAGCGGTCGAAGACGTCGACCTCGACCCGCTCGTAGTCGATCCCGCGCAGGGCGAGGATCTGGCGCACTTTCCAGCAGTTGCCGGACAGCTGGGAGTTGTACAGCCGCATGCGTTCAGGAACGCCGATAGCGGTCGAAGACTTCCCCGGCGAGCGGCATCCGGGCCGCGCGCGTCACGCGGTCGAGTTCGTCGAGGTCGAACGGCCCGCGGTGGAACTCGACCGACGCCGCCTCGACGATCGCGTACGAGGCCCAGGCGTCGAAGCGGAAGTCGTCGTCCGGCTGACGGTGGTCGTAGCCGCAGCCGACGCTGCCCGGGTTCACGTACCAGGAGGCGCCGACGCGGCGGAGCTGCGGGACGTGCACGTGGCCTCCGGCGAGGATGTCCGCCCCGGTGAACGGGTCCGGCGGGTCCTCGGGCAGTACGACCTCGTCGTAGTCCGCCGGCGAACCGTGGAAGCAGAGCAGCCGCGAGTGGCCGAGATCGAGCTCGACCGTCTGCTCGAAGCCTCGGATGAAGGCGAGGTCGTCCTCCGAGAGCTGCGAGAGCGTCCAGTCGCGCTGGACCAGATGCCGCTCGGTGGGCGGCTCCTTCGACGCGTTCGGATCGAGCAGGAACGCGTCCGAGTTCCCCAGCACGACGCTTGCCCCGGAGCCGCGAAGGAGGTCGAGGCACTCGGCGGGCTGCGGCCCGCCCTGGGCCATGTCGCCGAGCGCCACGATCGCGTCGACGTCGCGGCCGGCGATGTCGTCGAGCGCCGCACGCAGCCCGACGGCGTTGCCATGCGCGTCGGAGACCAGCGCGACGCGCAACCGGCCTAGCGCCGGTGGGCGAGGTACTCGAGCAGGTCGGAGCGGGTGAGCACCGCCTCCGGCCTGCCGTCACGTGCGACGACGACCGCCTGGTTGCGCTCGCGCAGATCGGCGAAGACCTCGTCCACGGAGTCGAGCATGTCGACGGCGCCGAGCGGGGGCTGCATCGCTGCGGCAACGTCCTCGCCGAGCGCATCCGGATTGCGGAAGACGCGATCGAGCAGGGTGCGCTCGTTCAGGGACCCGATCACGTCGGCGAGGCTCTCGACGGGCGCATTCCGGACGACCGGCAGCTGCGAGATCCCGTACCGCTGCATCAGCTCGATCGCGGCGCCCAGCTTCTCGTGCGGCTCGCAGGTGACGAGATCGGGCACGCCGTTCTCCGCGTGCTTGAACGCGAGCACCTGCTCGACCGTGTCGGGCGGCCCGTGCCGCTCGAGAAAGCCGTGCTCGAGCATCCAGTTGTCGTCGTAGACCTTCGAGAGGTAGCCGCGGCCGCCGTCGGGGATCGTGGTGAGGATCGTCTTCCCGGGGCCGTGGCGTCTCGCCGCCTCCAGCATCGCGAAGACCGACGTCCCGCCCGAGCCGCCGGCGAGGATGCCTTCCTCGCGGGCGAGCCGACGCGTCGTCACGAACGTGTCGCGGTCGGAGACCTGCACGTACTCGTCCACCACCGACGGGTCGAAGGTGGCCGGGAACGTGTCCTTGCCGATTCCCTCGACCAGGTACGGATGCACGGGGCCGCCCGAGTAGATCGATCCCTCGGGGTCGGCGCCGACGACGACGAGGTCGGGATGGCGCTCCTTCAGGTAGCGGGCGGTGCCGGTGATCGACCCGCCGGTGCCGACGCTGATCACGACCACGTCGAGGTCACCGCCCACCTGCTCCCAGATCTCGGGCCCCGTTGTCCGATAGTGCGCCTCGGGGTTGCCGGCGTTCGAGTACTGGTCGGGCTTGTAGGCGCCGGGGATCTCCTCGGCGAGCCGGTCCGAGACGAGGTAGTAGCTCTCCGGCGAGTCGGGCTCGACGGCGGTCGGGCAGATGACGACGTCGGCGCCGAACGCGCGCAGCAGCGCGATCTTCTCCGGCGCGACCTTGTCGGGGACGACGAAGATCATCTTGTAGCCCTTGATCGCCGCGGCGAGCGCCAGCCCGACGCCGGTGTTCCCCGAGGTCGGCTCGACGATCGTGCCGCCCGGGCGGAGCTTCCCGGTGCGCTCGGCCTCGTCGATCATGCTCAGCGCGATCCGGTCCTTGTTCGAGCCGCCCGGGTTCAGGTACTCGAGCTTCGTCAGGAGGGTGCAGCCGAGCTCCCGGCCGATCTTCTGGAGGCGGACGATCGGCGTGCCGCCGATCAGGTCGAGCAGCGTCGGGAACTCGCGCGCCACTGTGCGCCAGCCTATCGCCGCTCGACGCGGTCGAGGAACGCCGCAGCCAAATCACGGTAGCGCTCGGGCTCCTCGACGAACTGCATGTGCGAGGAGCTCTCGAACGTGACGAGCTCCGATCCTTCGATGCCGTCGTTCAGGTGTTTCGCCTGGAGCGGCGTGAACTCGTCGTGCGCGCCGGCGGTGATCAGCGTCGGGACGGCGATCTCGCCGAGGCGGCCGGTGATGTTCCAGGTCCTCAGCGTGCCGGTGATCACGAACTCGTTCGGGCCTTGCATGGTCAGGTAGACGTCGGGGTGCGCGGCGAGACCGTCGAAGGTGCGCCGGACGAAGTCCGGGAACGGGTCGATCCGGCAGACGTGGCGCTTGTAGAACTCCATGGTCGCCGCCTCGTACTCGGGCGAGTCGAGCGTGCCCGCTTGCTCGTGCTCGTCGAGGACCGCCTGGACCTCGGCCGGGAGTTCGCGGCGCAGCCGGCCGGTCTCCTCTTCCCAGAGCGGGATGCTCGCAGGCGAGGAGGAGAGGACGAGGCTCGCGAGGCCTGCAGGTCGCGTGAGCGCGTACTCCATCGCCAGCATGCCGCCCCAGGACGAGCCGAAGACGTGCGTCCGGTCCAGGCCGAGGGCGTCGCGGACGGCCTGCACCTCGGCGACGAACAGCTCGACCGTCCAGAGCTCGGCGGGCTTCTCGACCCAGGAACGGCCGCAGCCGATCTGGTCGTAGAAGACGACGCGCCGGCCGGTGGCCGCGAGCTGCTCGAGCGGCTCGAGGTAGTCGTGCGGCGCGCCCGGCCCGCCGTGCAGGCAAAGGAGGGGCAGCTTGCCGGGCTCCTCGCCGTCGCCGACGATGCGATACCAGGTCTCGCCGCCGGCGTAGGGGATGCGGCCCTCGGTCGGCACGCGCGGGAGTCTACGCCGGAGCCGCGAGCAGGTCCCGCAGCTGAGCGAGCGTCATGTTCCCGCCGCTCGCGATCAGGCCGACCTTCTTCCCGGCCAGGTCGAGCTTCAGCGCCGCGGCGAGCGGTGCAGCGCCGGCCGGTTCGATCAGGTTGCGGGTGCGTTCCAGCATCGCAAGGGTCGCGGCCCGGAGCTCGTCCTCGGAGACGAGGACGAAGTCGTCGAGGTGCTCGCGCAGGATCCGCTGCGGGAGCTCGAAGCCGATCCTGGTGGCAAGCCCCTCGGCGGCCGTGTGCATCTCGTCCTCGGCGACGGCGCCCTGCCGCCACGAGCGGTAGGCGGCCGGCGCAGCATCGGACTGGACCCCGATCACCCGGAGCGCGGGCCGCATCGCCGCGGCCGCGATGCAGGCGCCGGCGGCGCCGCTGCCCCCGCCGATCGGAACGACGAGGACGTCGAGGTCGGGCTGCCGCTCGAGCGCCTCGAGGGTATGGGTACCGACGCCGGCGATCAGGTGTGGCTCGTCGCCCGAGTGGACGTAGCGGTAGCCGTGCTCCTCCGCCAGCGCCTCGCAGTGCTCGCGCGCGTCGTCGAAGTCGCGACCGTGCTCGACGATCCCGCCGCCGAGGCCCCGGATCGAGCCCACCTTGACGGGGTTCGCGCCTTCGGGAACGCAGATGATCGCCCGCACGCCGAAGATCCGGCCGGCGAGCGCGATCGACTGGCCGTGGTTGCCGGTCGAGGCGGTGATCACTCCGCGGCGCCGCTCGTCGTCGGAGAGCTGCGAAACGAGGTTGACTCCGCCGCGCACCTTGAAGTTGCAGACCGGGTGGTGGTTCTCGTGCTTGACCCAGGTCTCGGCGCCGACGAGCTCGTCGAGCGCGGGGTAGTTGTTCAACGCCGTCTCGCGGAGGTAGGGTGCGATCCGCCCGCGCGCGGCCAGGACGTCGTCGAATGCGGGCGGTGCGAGCGTCATCGTCGAACGCTACCGCTGCTGCGCACTTCGAAAGCAGTGACAGGCTTGAGCCTGTCACTGCTTTGCGCCTCGCCCCTAGTGCCGGAAATGGCGACGGCCGGTGAGGACCATCGTCGCGCCTGCCGCTTCGACCGCTGCGACCACGTCGGCGTCGCGCTTCGAGCCGCCCGGCTGGACGATCGCGCCGACGCCTGCCTCGAGCGCCAGCGCCGGGCCGTCCGGAAACGGAAAGAAGGCGTCGGAGGCGAGAACGGCGCCCGCGAGGTCGTGCCCGTGCTCGCGCGCCTTCGCGACCGCGATCCGCACCGCGTCGACGCGCGACATCTGCCCGGCGCCGATCCCGATCGTCCGCAGGCCTTTGGCGATCACGATCGCGTTCGACGTCACGTGCCGGCAGACGCGCCAGGCGAACAGGAGGTCCTCCCAGTCCGACTCCGACGGAGCGCCGCAGGCGACGCTCATCGACTCGCGGCCCTCGGAGTCGTCGTCGCGCTCCTGGACCAGCAGCCCGCCGATCACCCGCCGGTAGTCGCGTTCGCGGTCGGACGCCGTCCGCCGCTCGGCAGAGTCGAGCACCCGCATGCCCTCCTTCCGGCGCAGCACGTCGAGCGCGTCCTCCTCGTACCCCGGCGCGAACAGCACCTCCACGAACTGACCGGTGATCCGTTCGGCGAGCTCGACGGACACGGGACGGTTCAGGACGACGACCCCGCCGTACGCCGACACGGGATCGGCGCCGAGCGCACGTTCGTACGCTTCCTCGACCGACTCCGCCTCCGCGGCCCCGCATGGGTTCGCGTGCTTGACGATCACACAGGCGGGCAGCGTGAGCTCTTCCAGGAGCCGTCGCGCTGCAGACAGGTCGTTGAGGTTGTTGTACGAGAGCTCCTTCCCGCCGTGTTGCTCGACCCGGGAGAGCAGGTGCCGCCGCGTGCCCGCCTCGGCGTAGTACGCCGCCCGCTGGTGCGGGTTCTCGCCGTACGCGAGGTCGCGTTGCTTAAAGAACGTGGGGACCAGCGCGTCCGGGAACCCCTCCTGTTCACCGAACCACGCCGAGATCGCCGACTCGTAGGTAGCGGTCACGGCGAACGCCTCGCCGGCGAGTGAGCGCCGCGTGTCCACAGAGAGCCCGCCCGCCTCGCGCAGCTCGGCCAGTACGGGCTCGTAGCGCTCCGTCCGCGCGACCACCCCGACGTGGAGGAAGTTCTTCGCCGCCGCACGCAGCAGCGTGGGGCCGCCGATGTCGATCATCTCGACCACCTCGTCCTCGGTCACCCCGCGCCGCCCGGAGGTCTCGGCGAACGGGTAGAGGTCGACGACGACGAGGTCGAACGGCTCGATCCCGTGCGCCTCCAGGTCGGCCAGATCCTCGGGCACGTCACGGCGGGCGAGGATGCCGCCGTGCACCGCCGGGTGCAGGGTGACCACGCGGTGCCCGAGCAACTCCGCGAACCCCGTCAGCGTCTCAAGCTGCGTCACCGGCAGCCCGTGCTCGTCGAGGAACGCCGCGGTGCCGCCGCTCGCCACCAGCTCCCACCCGAGCTCGTGCAGGCCGCCCGCGAAGCCCTCCAGCCCCGACTTGTCGTACACGGAGATCAGCGCGCGCAGAGCTCTCTCACCACCTCTGGCAGCAGCCGGTGCTCGACCGCGTGGATCCGCTCGACCAGCGTCGCCCGCGGCTCGACCGGCACCGGCTCCTGGCGGAGCACCGGGCCTGTGTCGATCCCCTCGTCGACCAGGTGCACGGTCACGCCCGTCTCGGGGACGCCTGCCTCGACGGCACGTTCGATCGCCCGCAGCCCCGGAAAGG
>Ga0207652_10002067_pt1 | contig 17274 bp, 19 predicted proteins | sample KBSC63BmetaG_FD_184334 | JGI IMG/M metagenome (GOLD analysis project Ga0207652, IMG submission 184334) | Corn rhizosphere microbial communities from Kellogg Biological Station, Michigan, USA - KBS C6-3B metaG (SPAdes) (version 2) | ecosystem: Host-associated > Plants > Roots > Rhizosphere ... | reverse complement strand
AGGTGTTGAATACGCTGGCAACGAAGCGTTCTGTTATTCCCATCGCTTTTGCACTCATTATCATTTTCTTTTTTTTCAGTTTTGTTGATTTCAAATGCAACAGCATGAAAGTAGCTTCATTGAGTGGCATCAACCTGGTGACAGGCACTCATGTTAAAACTGCTGCAGACAATTTTTCCTCTGATAATTATTTGAATTCAATTGATAATAACCGGACCAACCCGAACCAGGGAGAAAAAGTAGAGCCGAACCTCTGGGCGATACTTGCTTTACTTATGGCCATTGGTGGTTTTGTTGCATTTTATAAAAAAATAAAAATCGAATCTCTTGCAGGAACAGCAGCCGGCGCTATCGGGTTTGTTTCATTGCTGATACTCCGCTCTGCTATTAAAAACAAAATCAGCGAACAAAGTGGTGGCATGGTTCCGGTTGAGATAGATTTTCTCTTTGCTTACTGGGCTTCATTGCTTGCATTTCTTATCGGTGGCGGCTTGAGTTACATACGGCTAAAACAGGAAAAATTAATAAAATCTCCAAACAAAGATCTGTCTGCTGTTTCGAAGCCTGTTACGCCTCTCCATGTAAATATTATTACCCAGGACAAAACGCAAGGCTGATAAAACCAAACGATTTTTCTCAAAAATTAAAAAAATATACAGATGAAAAAGCTGGTTTTTATTTTATCATTCGTTGTCGCTGCTACTTCATTGTATGCACAACCATTTGTAAAAGGAACTAATGTATTAAGTGCAGGAATTGGCCTTGGAAGTTCCTTAGGCAGCTTCTCAAGAAGCTCACAAACTCCGGCGCTTAGCTTAAACTTTGAAAAAGGCGTTTGGGATATAGGCGGTCCTGGTGTAATAAGTCTTGGAGCTTATGCCGGAAGAAAAAGTTATAAATATTCCGCTTCCGGTTATGAGGAAAAATGGGGTTATACCATCATCGGAGTGAGAAGCGCTTATCATTACAACGGCATTCAGAATGATAAGTTTGATGTGTATGGCGGCGTGATGCTTTCCTACAACATCCTCAATTATACCTTCAAAGACAATAGCGGCAATAACATTAATGGTGGTGGCCATTATGGAAGTGGAACCGGATTTAGTTTATATGCAGGCGGCCGTTATTTTTTCTCTTCCAATCTTGCTGCTTTTGCAGAATTGGGTTATGGCGTCTCCTATCTCACCCTGGGTCTTGCCTACAAATTTTAAAAACTAAAATTTAGAATTATGAAAAACATTTTTTCTTCCCTTGCCATTTTTTTTGCGCTTATCCTGGCAGTTAGCAGTTGCAAAAAAAATACAGATAACTCAAATCCCGCTAACGGAAACTCCGGGTATTATATGCGTTTCAAACTAAATGGGATGCCAACTGAATTCAAAAGCGTTCCGATTGCGCAAAGCGCTTACAACAGCAGCGATAAAGTTTATGTAACCGGTCTGTTGGCTCTTAAAGATTCTTCTAAAATAAACCAGGATCAGATTGATATCGCCATAACAAATAAAGATCCTCTTGCAGTGGGCGCTGTTTATAAGGATCCGGTAAAAACAGTTTCAGGCACTGCTTCAATACCGCAGGTAATTATTACCTATTACAATTCTCAGCAACAATCTTATGTGTCTATGGGTTTATTTTCGGACGATGCCGGTAATTTCAGTTCTTTCCTTCCTGATTATAAAAATCTTGTTGCCGATGCCAAAGTTACGATTACCAGTATCGGGTCGAATAATCTGCAAGGAACTTTTTCAGGAACTGTTTTTAAACTCAACTCCGGTACTTCCACTTATGACAAGATTCCATTGACAGAGGGAGAATTTAATTTGCAATACCAGCATTAAAAATTAGAACCGATTATCGAAAGCGGAAAGTGATTAATTGGCTAATTTGCAAACCAGCTGATTAATTATGGACAAACAAATTCTTCTGAACGCTTATCGTTTAATGTGCACTGCCGGAGCGATGGCCAAAACCTATGAAGCCAACCGGCAGGTTTGCAAATACGTTCACTCTACATCTCGTGGCCATGAAGCGATTCAACTTGCCACTGCTTTTCAGTTACTGCCGTGTGATTTTGTAAGCCCTTATTACCGGGATGAAAGTTTGTTGTTGGGATTGGGCTTTACGCCATATACATTAATGCTTCAATTGCTGGCAAAAGGCGATGATATTTTCACCGCCGGAAAAGAATATTATTCACATCCCAATTATCGCGGAGATGATAAGGCAACCATCATTCATCAAAGCAGCGCTACCGGAATGCAGGCGATTCCGGCAACGGGAATTGCACAAGGCTTACAATATTTACAAAAAATCGATTCTCCGCTATTTAAAAAAGGAAGTAACGGAGAAAATCCAATTGTGGTTTGCTCTCTCGGCGATGCAAGTCTTACCGAAGGCGAGGTGAGCGAAGCTTTTCAATTTGCTGTATTAAAAAAACTGCCTATTATTTATTTGATTCAGGATAATGGCTGGGGAATCAGTGTCACTTCTGAAGAAGCACGAACCATGGATGCATACAAATTTGCAAAAGGCTTCAAAGGTTTGCAACGAATTAGTATTGATGGCAGCGATTTTTCTGAAAGTTACCAGGCAATCAATAAAGTAATAAATGAAGTAAGGGAAAATTCCGTTCCATTTTTAGTGCATGGAAAAGTGCCGCTGCTCGGCCATCACACGAGTGGTGTAAGAAAAGAATTTTATCGGTCAGAAGAAGATTTTGCCAAACATGCGAAGGAAGATCCGCTTCGGAAATTAAAAAACCGTTTGCTTCATTCAGGTATTGAAGAAAAAGATCTGGATGAAATTGAAGCGATCGTTTCTGAAGCAGTTGCCCAGCAATTTGAAAGCGCAAAAGAAGCGCCGGAACCTGATCCTGCAAAAGTTACCGAACACATTTTCGCCCCCACAAATATTACCGAAGAGCAAGGCGAAAGAACCCCCGCCGGAAAAGAAAAAGTAGTCATGGTAGATGCGGCGCTTTTTGCCATTCGCGAAATCATGGAAGATTTTCCCGAGGCAATTGTTTACGGGCAAGACGTGGGAAAAAGACTGGGCGGCGTTTTCAGAGAGACCGCAACTCTTGGCGAACAATTCGGAGATCATCGGGTTTTTAATACCGCAATCCAGGAAGCGTATATTATTGGTTCTACTGTTGGCATGAGTGCAACTTGCGTAAAACCAATTGTGGAAGTTCAGTTTGCGGATTATATTTACCCGGGCATCAATCAATTGGCAACAGAAGTTGCCAAAAGTTGTTACCTCAGTAATGGAAAATTTCCGGTTCAAACTGTTATTCGTGTTCCAATAGGAGCATATGGAGGTGGCGGTCCTTATCACAGCGGAAGCATTGAGACCTTATTGCTTTCGATCAAAGGAATTAAAATTGCTTATCCATCAAATGCAGCGGATATGAAAGGATTGATGAAAGCGGCTTTTCTCGACCCCAATCCTGTAATCATGCTGGAACACAAAGGCCTTTATTGGAGCAAAGTTTCCGGAACAGAAGAAGCGAAAACTGTCGAGCCTTCGCGTGATTATGTTTTGCCTTTTGGAAAAGGAAATGTTGTTTTGAAAGCAGATGAACAAAAAATAAAGAATGGAGAAACTGCCTGTATTATCACTTATGGAATGGGAGTTTATTGGGCAAAAAATGCTGCTAAAAAATTCGCCGGGCAAATCGAAATTATTGATCTGAGAACTTTATTTCCCCTGGATGAAGAACTGGTTTTTTCTACTGTAAAAAAACATGGCAAATGCCTGGTGTTAACGGAAGAGCAACAAAATGATTCTTTTGCAGAAGCGCTTGCAGGACGCATTTCGAAAGAATGCTTTCAGTTTTTAGATGCGCCTGTTCAGGTACTTGGCGCGTTAAATCTTCCGGCAGTTCCAATGAATATTTATTTGGAAAAAGCGATGTTGCCGGATGAAGAGAAAGTGGAGGAGGAGATTATTAAATTATTCAATTATTAAATTATCATGGATAATTGAATTTTTGAAATTTTGAAGAAGGGGTGAAACGCTTCCCTGCTCTGAAGCATCAAGAAAGCGTGCTTACCTGATGACATCTAAATTTTAAATATGAATTGCACTTTTTTGTTTGTTTGCTGCACAAAGCAAAAGTCAGTAATCAAATAATTTAATCATTAAGCAATAATGAAAAAAATATTTTACCTCTTTCTCTTTTTAGTCTTTATTCAAAAAACAAATGCACAAAGAATCGAAATCGTTGCTGATAGCATTCATTCCTCCTTGCGTGGATTAAGTGTCGTTGACAATAAAATCGTTTGGGTAAGTGGCAGCAACGGCACTGTGGGAAAGAGTTTGGATGCCGGCAAAACATGGAAATGGGTAACCGTGAAGGGTTTTGAAAAATCTGATTTCAGGGATATTGAGGCATTTGATAAAAAGACGGCGGTCATCATAGCTGTTGCTGAGCCCGCTTATATTTTAAGAACTGAAGACGGCGGCGAAACATGGAAAGTGGTTTTTGAAAATAAAACGAAAGGAATGTTTTTAGACGCGATGGAATTCTGGAATGATCAAAGTGGAATTGTGATCGGCGATCCAATTAATGATCGTTTTTATATTGCAAGAACATTTGATGGCGGTAAAACATGGCGTGATATTCCTGAAAGTAACAAACCGATTGCTGATAAAGGCGAAGCTTGTTTTGCCAGCAGCGGCACGAATATCAGAAAGCTTAATAAATCGGAAGCCGTATTTGTTTCCGGCGGTTTAAGCTCGCATTTCTTTTACCGCAACAGAAGAATAGAACTTCCCATTATACATGGAAAAGAATCAACGGGTGCTAATTCAATGGCTGTAAAAAACCATAAAATTATGATCGTTGTTGGAGGCGATTTTTTAAAAAAAGATGACATGGATCAAAATTGTGCAATTACAAAAGATGGAGGTAACACCTGGTATCAGCCAAATACTTTTCCATCGGGTTATAGAAGCTGCGTGGAATATTTGGAGAAAAATAAATGGATCACCTGCGGGCTAAACGGTGCAGATTTATCTAATGATGATGGCAGTACCTGGACGAATTTTAGTAGAGAAAGTTTTCATGTTTGCAGAAAAGCGAAAAAAGGGAATGCGGTTTTCTTTGCTGGTAATGGTAGGGTAGGAAGGTTAGTTCCATGAGCTGCTAATTTATAAATGTGAAGTTGAAAATCAGAAGTCAAAAAATCAGAAATCAAATTATTTCTTCTTTTACTGTTCACAGATTTTTTAGCGAACTGCTGAATAATAATTTAATAATTGTATAATAGAATAATTGAATAATTCACTACCCAATAATACCTACTTTTGGAGCTTTTAGCAGCACATGGAAAACATTTATTTACTGATCGTTATTGGTTTTGTTATTGGTACACTTGGAACGCTTATCGGTGCTGGTGGCGGCTTTATCCTCGTTCCGATTCTTATTATTATGCGTCCGGATTTTACGCCGGAAATCATTACCGCCATATCAATGGTAGTGGTTGCCTGCAATGCTATCTCAGGCTCTATTGCTTATATGACTTCAAAGAAAGTTGATTATAAGGCAGGAATTATTTTTGCCATTTGCACGATTCCCGGATCTATTCTCGGCGTACTTACGACTGAGATAATTCCGCGCGGTATTTTTGATATTATTTTTGGAATTATCATGCTCGCTCTTGCCATTTTTCTTTTTTTTCAAGGAGGTGAGAAGGAATCAATTAAAAAACCCGTTTCTGTTCCAAAAGGGTGGATACAACAGCATCTTACAGATAAGTGGGGTGAACATTATGATTACGCCTACAATCTCAGATTAGGAATGTTGCTCAGTGTTTTTGTTGGATATTTTTCACCATTGCTTGGTATTGGTGGTGGAATTATTCATGTGCCGGCAATGGCGGAGTGGCTGTTATTTCCTGTGCATATTGCTACAGCCACTTCGCATTTTATTTTGGCGATCATGAGCACCGTAAGTGTTATCGTTCATTATTTCCAGGGAAATTATAATAATCCTTTGGTAGTAAAAATGGTTATCGGAATTGTTATTGGTGTAATTCCGGGTGCGCAACTTGGCGCTTTTTTATCCAGGAAAATTAATGGGAAATATATTATCAAGGCCCTCGCTGTTTCTATCGGAATTGTGGGAATTAAAATACTGGTCTCGCGGTTTTCATAGTCCTTTTACTTCATGATATTGAACGTTACAAACATGGTAATTACAAATAAAAAAAATAGTCCCAACAGAAAAATAATGTCCGCAATCTTTTCATAACGCTCACTTCTTGCATTTTTACTTCTCATAGAAAGAAAAGAAAGCACACTGCTTATCATAAACATAATGATAGCAACAGCTGTAAATTCATCAATAAAAGTTTTACCATCCAAATGCAAAATCCTGAGTGAAGTGAGAACGATAAAACAAATGCCCCATAAATTGGAGGAAGTAGTTAAAATGTGTGAAGATTTGTCGTTGTTTTTTTCTTCCATTTTTTAGGTTGTTTTGCGCGAAAGGAATTTATAATTAAAGAGATCGAAGGTCATAATTTGACGACTGCTTTTTGTCCATTCCTTGGTTTTTCGTTTACAATCATTGGTTAAGGAAAAGTGCAGCAGAATGGTTGGAGATTCATTTTTCAGCAGAAGAAGAAATATTCAAAGTTTTAATATTGCAAAATGACACTCAATAAAAAAGGCTGTTTCTCACAGCCTTTTTTAATAAACCGCCTCCCCTAAAAAGTTATCTTCCGCTTGAATCTGTCGTATTCGGGTTGCTGCTCTTTCTATGTACTTTGCTGGATTGTTCGGACATGCGGTTTTTCCTGGTTTTTGAAGCCGATATTTTTGAATGAGATGTAGAAGTCGTAGTACTTTTGGCTTCAGAAGCTGTATTGCTCACCCCGTTATTCCGCGCATTTGTTGCATGAATTCTGCTGTTGCGTCGTAGTGTAGTAGCAGAATGTATTCTGTGATGTGGCGGTTTCGTAATTGTTTGTTGATTAGTGGAACTTTGTGTGCCTGCAGAACTTCCCGTGCCCGTGCCAGTTGTTTGACCCACCCCACTCAAAGTAAAAAAGATTGCAAGAATGGATAACGCCCATATTTTCATAATGATATTTTTAAGATTTACTTATAGTATTCATTCTAATTTTTATGCCATGTCTTTTTTATAGTAGTTTATTGAGTTTATAGTAGTTTATTGAGTTTTGAGTATAAAAAGATGCACTTGTAAAAAAATGTAGAATGCGCGCTTCAATATGTTAACGTCAGGAATACCAGTAAATGAACAAATAACCTGAATGTTGATTTTAAAATTTAGAGAAATTTTGTAAAACGAGAATGAATATTGTAATAAGGAAAATTCTAAAATCAATAAAACCGTACATTTAATTATTAATTCAAATTTAAAACTTAATAAAATGTTTGATGAAATTCTGAATTTAGTAAAAGAACACTTGGGCAATAACCCCGAAGTTGCAGCGGCTATTCCTGCAGGCCAGGAAGATGCAGTACATAAAGAAATTGCTACTCATGTTGCCAATAGTTTGCAAAACCAAGCGCCGGCTGAAACTGGCGGCTTTGGTGGAATATTTTCAAAATTAGAAGGCAATATTGCAGCCGGCGGTACAATTACAAATGCTATTGAAGGCGGATTGGTAAATAGCCTTACTACAAAGTTTGGTCTTCCACCTTCTGTGACAGGGGCAATAGCAGGCGCTCTTCCAGGGTTATTGCAGAAATACATGAATAAGAAGAAAGATAATCCGCCATCATAAATTCAACAGGGTGAATGATATTGTTCAGATAACATTTCTTCCTTTTCAGCGCATCGATTCAATCGAAAATAATATTATAAAAAGAGGCAGGAACTTTTCCTGTCTTTTTTTTTAAACAGAATACTTTTTATAAAAATTGTTTTCAAAGATCAAGTATAACGTTTATTAAAGCCGGAACATCTTTTTCTCTTATGGATAATTGATATTGCTGCCTTACTTTTGCAGAATTAAAATTCCAATTTTGATATACACATTTTTACAAGTACACAGTGTAAACAGCACATCCAATTATTTACCCATCGGCATCCAACTCATCTTCGCGGCAATATTATTATCGTTAATGATTTATGGAACCAGTGTTTTGGGCCCTAAAAGAAATACCGCTGATAAATTAGAAAATTTTGAAGGTGGAATAGAGATCCAGGGAAATGCGAGAAAGCCAATCGCAGTTAAATATTTCCTTGTGGCAATTTTGTTTGTTTTGTTTGATGTGGAAGTTATTTTCTTTTATCCTTACGCTGTAAATTTCAGGGAATTGGGATGGGAAGGATTTGGCGCTATTTGTATGTTTATTGGGTTTTTTCTGGCCGGATTTATTTACATAATAAAAAAAGGCGGCTTGGATTGGGAAGGGGAAAATTAAATATGCTGATGTAATTATCAACTATTGTGCTCCTGTCAAAATGTGCAATTGGAAAACCGGAACCTATTAAAAAATATTTTAAAAATCAGATTAGTTAATGAGCAAACCAGCTAATTGGCTAATCAGCTAATCAAAAAAATTATGGCACGTCCTGTTCAATATAACATTACCGATAAACCTTTAGAAAAACCATATTCAATCGTCCAGGGGCCTGAAGGTTATATGGGTGAAGGTTTTTTTGCTTCCAAACTCAGTGATGTCGTTGGTTTGGCAAGAAAAAATTCTATCTGGCCTTTGCCTTTTGCTACCAGTTGTTGCGGTATCGAATTTATGGCTTTGATGGCGTCGCATTATGACCTGGCAAGGTTTGGTTCAGAAAGAGTAAGTTTTACTCCACGTCAATGTGATCTTTTAATGGTAATCGGAACTATTGCAAAAAAAATGGCGCCGGTTGTAAAGCAGGTTTATTTGCAAATGGCTGAGCCACGTTGGGTTTTAGCAATGGGAGCTTGCGCCAGCAGCGGTGGTATTTTTGATACCTATTCTGTTCTGCAGGGAATAGACCAAATCATTCCGGTAGATGTTTACGTTCCTGGGTGCCCGCCGCGCCCTGAAGCAGTTATTGACGGATTTTTGAGAGTGCAGGAGCTGGTTGGTAGCGAAAACTTAAGAAGACGTAATTCTCCAAAATATAAAGAGTTGATGGAAACTTATGGAATACAATAGTGACTTGTGAGAAGTGAATTGTGCGTATGAGAATTAGAAATAAGAATAAGAAATAAGAATTTAGAAATATGGCTTTAACGAATGAAATTATCAGGAGCAGATTGATGGAAAAGTTTGGTGAGCAATTGACTGGATGGGAAGAACCATATGGCATGCTTACTTTTACCTCTGATAAAGATTTGAATCTGAAAGTGCTTCAATTTCTTTATGACGATGTTGAATTAGGTTTCAGGTTTATGACGGATTTGTGTGCGGTTCATTACCCAAACGAAGAAGGAAAAGAACTGGCAGTTGTTTACCATCTGCACAATATGAGGGAAAATGTTCGCATTCGTTATAAAATATTTACTGGGATTGAAAAGCCGGATGTTTACACCGCATCAGCTCTTTTTTCTGCTGCCAACTGGATGGAAAGGGAAACGTATGATTTTTTCGGGGTAAATTTTGTAGGCCATCCGAATTTAAAAAGAATTTTGAATGTTGAAGAAATGGAATATTTCCCTTTGAGAAAAGAGTATCCATTGGAAGATCAAAAGCGCACTGATAAAGACGATGAGATGTTTGGCCGCGACTGACAATTTTGTTGAAATAAAAAATGAAATTCTACCTATTTGTTTGTTTACTGTAGTTATAAAAGTGAAAGAATAAAAAATGAGTGAACATGTAACTTTACCGGAAGGAAATGTTGAAAAACATACAACGACTATAAATCTTGGCCCAACACATCCTGCCACTCATGGTGTGTTTCAAAACATTATCGAGCTGGATGGGGAAACAATTGTAAGTGCCGAACAAACCGTCGGTTATATTCACAGAGCTTTTGAAAAAATAGCTGAGCATAGGGCACCTTACCAGATCACCCCACTTACTGATAGATTAAATTATTGTTCTGCTCCGCTAAACAATTTTGGCTGGCATATCACCTGTGAAAGATTGTTGGGAATAAAAACTCCGAAAAGGGTAGATTACTTGCGTGTTATTATTATGGAACTCTCCAGGATCTCTGATCACCTCATTTGTAATTCAATTGTAGGTGTAGATTCCGGCGCTTTTTCAGGCTTCCTCTACCTGATGCAATACCGCGAACTGATCTATGAGATTTATGAAGAAATCTGTGGTTCGCGGCTCACAACAAACATGGGAAGAATTGGCGGTTTTGAACGAAATTTTACCAACCAGGCTTTTGAAAAACTGGAAAGATTCATGAAAGAATGGCCGCCGGCTTTGAAAGAGTTTGACGAAATGTTTGTGCGTAACAGGATCTTTATGGATCGCACGATTGGTGTAGGTCCTATTTCTGCAGAACGTGCGTTGAATTACGGTTTTACCGGCCCTAATTTAAGAGCTGCAGGAGTTGACTATGATGTGAGGGTTCATACACCGTACAGCAGTTACCAGGATTTTGATTTTACCATACCTGTTGGTTCTACGGGTGATTGTTACGATCGCTTTTTAGTTCGTGACCAGGAAATGTGGCAGAGTATGGAAATCATTAAACAGGCATATCAAAAAGTGCAGGAATTCAAAGGGGCTGAAGCAGAGGTTTACCATGCAGATGTTCCGGATTTTTATTTACCTGATAAAAAAGATGTCTATACAAAAATGGAGGCGCTGATTTATCATTTTAAAATAATTATGGGTGAAACTGCATTGCCGGTAGGCGAAATTTATTCTTCTATCGAAGGAGCAAACGGAGAACTAGGATTTTATTTAATAACAGATGGTGGAAGAGCGCCGTATCGCCTGCATTTCAGAAGGCCTTGCTTTATATATTACCAGGCATATTCTGAATTGACAAAAGGCGGTTTGTTGAGTGATGCGATCATTACGATGAGTAGTTTGAATCTGATAGCAGGAGAACTGGATGCATAGTTCTTATGTGTTTTAAGTAATGAAGAATAGAAAAAGTAAGTTTGAAAAGAAAACGATGTAAAGTGTAAAAAGAAATAAAAACAAATGAGTGTACAATTTTCACCGCAAAAATTAGATAAAGTAAACGAACTGATAAAGCAATATCCCGACGGGAAAAGCAAGAGTGCTTTATTAGGGGTGCTGCATATGGCGCAGGAAGAACATGGATGGCTCAGTGTGAATACCATGGATTATGTGGCTTCTTTATTAAACCTGGAACCGATTGAAGTGTATGAAGTGGCGAGTTTTTACACCATGTTTCACTTAAAACCAGTCGGAAAATATGTGTTTGAAGTTTGTCAAACCGGTCCTTGTATGCTAAGAGGCTCGGACAATATTATTGAGTACATTAAGCAGAAACTAAATATTGAAGTAGGTGAAACAACAGCCGATGGAATGTTTACTTTAAAGACTGTTGAATGCCTGGGAGCTTGTGGCTATGCACCCATGATGCAGATGGGTAAATATTATAAAGAACATCTAACAACTGAAAAAGTGGATCAGATAATTGAAGAATGCAGGAATAACAGTGCAAGAAACAATTAAACATTTTCATATGGAAGCAATTATTCCTTATTTGACTTTTAATGGCGATGCTGCCGAAGCACTTCATTTTTATAGCAAAGCATTAAATGGCGAAGTGGTTTATAAGCAAACTTTTGGAGAATCACCGATGGAATCTTCCGAAAGCCAGAAAGATAAAATCATGCATGCGAGCTTTAAAGCGGGTGATTTGAATTTCCTGGTCTCTGATTCAATGCAGGGGCAATCTGTAACTTCCGGAAACAATTTATCCCTGTCATTAAATTTTAATGATGCAGGTGAAATGAATAAAACATTTTCTGCATTGTCTGAAGGTGGAAAAGTTACCATGGAATTGCAGGATACTTTTTGGGGAGCAAGATTTGGAATGTTACAGGATAAATATGGATTTAACTGGATGTTCAATCATGATTATAAGAAATAAATGAATTAATTGATCATGGGAATAACTGTAAAACGCTTAATTTTTAAAGAACACCGCAAATCTGAAAAATTTGTCGAGCTAGATTTTTTGATTGATAGTGGTGCAGTTTATAGTTTGGTGCCCGGCAAAATTTTGGATGAACTGGAAATTGAAACATACAGGACAATTGATTTTTCATTAGCAGATGGAACAAAAATTACACGAAGAGTGGCGAGTGGCTATTTTGAATATAATGGAGAAGGTGGGCCAGCGCCGGTTATGTATGGAGAACCTGCAGATGAACCATTATTAGGAGTTACTGCTTTAGAAAGTTTGGGACTAGTATTGAATCCGTTTACACGAGAATTACATCCGATGAGGATGTTAATGGTATAAGGAATAAAAATCCGTTAAGTTAAAAGAGCAATGTCAAAAAAATTATTATTAAAAAACATTAATATTTCCGGCATAAAAAGCTTTGACGTATATCGCCGTGAAGGCGGTTATCAAAGCGTAGAAAAAGCTTTGAAAATGCAAACCGGCGATATTGTGGAAGAAGTAAAGAAAAGCGGGTTGAGAGGCCGCGGCGGTGCAGGTTTTCCTACCGGCATGAAGTGGAGTTTCCTGGCAAAGCCGGAAGGTGTTGCCCGTTACCTCGTATGCAATGCCGACGAAAGCGAACCCGGAACTTTTAAAGACCGCTACCTCATGGAATACATTCCGCATCTTTTGATAGAAGGAATGATCGTTTCTTCTTATGCATTGGGCAGCAGTGTTTCCTACATCTACATTCGTGGCGAATATGATTGGGTAGCAGATATTGTGCAGGAAGCCATCAATGAAGCAAGACAAAAAGGTTTTATCGGAAAAAATATTTTAGGCAGCGGTTTCGATTGTGAAATTTACATTTATCGCGGAGCTGGTGCTTATATCTGCGGTGAAGAAACCGCTCTCTTGGAAAGTCTGGAAGGCAAAAGAGGATTACCAAGAATTAAACCTCCGTTTCCTGCAATAAAAGGAGCTTGGGGTTGCCCGACCGTTGTGAATAATGTAGAAACAATTTGTGCAGTTGTTCCAATAATAAATGAAGGTGGAGAAGCTTATTCAAAAATAGGAGTAGGGAGATCTACCGGAACAAAACTGATTTCTGCGTGTGGAAATATCAATAAGCCCGGCGTTTACGAAATAGATATGACGATCACTGTGGAAGAATTTATTTACAGTGATGAATATTGTGGTGGCATCGAAAATGGAAAACGATTAAAAGCGTGCATTCCCGGAGGATCTTCAGTTCCTATTTTGCCTGCAAATCTTTTACTGAGAACTGCAAAAGGCGAACCGCGATTGATGAATTATGAAAGTCTTGCTGATGGTGGTTTTATCACCGGAAGTTCGATGGGATCCGGAGGATTCATTGTGCTGGATGAAGATCAGTGCATTGTAAAACATACTTATACGATTTCCCGTTTTTATCATCATGAAAGTTGCGGGCAATGTTCACCGTGCCGGGAAGGAACCGGATGGATGGAAAAAATATTTTACAATATTGAAAACGGAAGGGGAAAAATGAAAGACATCGATCTTCTGTGGGACGTACAAAGGAGAATTGAGGGAAACACCATTTGCCCGTTCGGAGATGCTGCTGCCTGGCCTGTTGCCGCTGCTATCAGGCATTTCAGGGATGAATTTGAATGGCATATTTTAAATCCGGAAGAATGTTTGGTTAGAAATTATGGATTGGCAAATTATGCGGATCCATTGGAAGCAGTGGCTTCCTAATTGAAAAAGATTAAAAATCAAGTTGCAATGGCTGAAGAACAAGAATTATTTAAAGTAACGATAGATGGCATCACAGTAGAAGTTCCGAAGGGGACAACTATATTAAATGCCGCGCGCAAAATCGGTCCGGAAGTAGCTCCGCCAACGATGTGTTATTATAGCTCTCTGGAAGGAAGCGGTGGTAAATGCAGAACCTGCCTTGTAGAAGTTGCTGCCGGTTCTACCAAAGACCCCCGCCCCATGCCTAAGTTAGTAGCTTCGTGCAGAACAGAAGTAATGGATGGAATGATCGTAAAAAATGTAACCAGCGAAAAAGCTTTGGATGCACGCAAAGGAATTGTTGAGTACTTACTGATCAATCATCCTTTAGATTGCCCGATCTGCGACCAGGCAGGCGAATGTTATTTGCAGGATCTTAGCTACGATCATGGAACAGAAGGAACACGCTATGAATTTAAAAGAAGAACATTTGTAAGAGAAGATATCGGCCCATATATCCAGCTTCACATGACGAGATGCATTCTGTGTTATCGTTGTTTGATGGTGGCTGATCAATTGACGGATAAAAGAATGCACGGCATTTTATTACGTGGGGATACGTCCGAAATCTCAACGTACATTTCGAAAGCCGTTGACAATGATTTCAGCGGAAATATGATTGATGTTTGCCCGGTTGGCGCTTTGACAGACCGTACTTATCGTTTCAAAAATCGCGTATGGTTTCTAAAACCAATGGATGCGCACAGGGATTGCGACAAATGTTGCGGGAAAGTTACTTTATGGAATCGTGGAGAAGAAGTTTTTCGCGTTACTTCAAGAAAAGATCCTTGGGGAGAAGTGCAAAAAATAGATGGAAAACCGGCGTGGATTTGTAATACCTGCCGGTTTGAAAAGAAAAATACTGCTGATTGGATCATAGAAGGGCCTACAAAGGTGAACCGTCATTCTGTTATTTCTACCAATCATTATTTAAAAAAAGTAGTTCCGCCCGATCCTTTAGATAAAGTACTTAATGGACGTTCTCCGATGTTGATGATGGATATCAATGAGGTAAGCCAGGTAAATGAACCTGATATTGATTTGAGTATTTTACCCGGCCCCGCTACTTCTACCACATTTATTGAGCGGGATGAAACAAAGGAAATTAAAGAAACGCCGGCAGAAAGATTATCAATAAATGACCACAAAAAACCATAATTAAATTTTAGTTTTCACACCATGTATCAAAACCAAATTCTTTTAGCCATCGACTGGATTTTATTCACAGAAAAACTTGTTTTAATTATCGTTGTGGTAATGGTTTCTCTTTTTGTTGCAATGTATTCGACGTATGCGGAACGTAAGGTAGCTGCATTTATGCAAGACAGGGTCGGACCAAACAGAGCAGGTCCTTTTGGAATACTTCAACCAATGGCTGATGGAATGAAATTGTTTTTTAAAGAAGAAATTGTTCCTAATTTTTCTTCTAAATTTTTATTTATTCTTGGCCCCATTCTCGCCATGCTCACCGCCATTATGGTTAGTGCTGTTATTCCGTGGGGCGATAAGCTATTTATTTTTGGCCGCGAAGTGACTTTGCAGATAGCAGATATCAATATCGGGATTTTATACATTTTTGGTGTTGTTAGTTTGGGCGTTTATGGAATTATGATTGGCGGCTGGGCAAGTAATAATAAATTCTCTCTGCTTGGAGCAATGCGTGCCGCTTCGCAAATTATCAGCTATGAACTTGCTTTGGGAATTACATTGATTGCTTTATTAATGATAACCGGCACATTGAGCCTGAATGAAATGGTAGCGCAGCAAAAAGATAACTTATGGAATATATTCCTTCAACCTTTGGGATTCTTAATCTTCCTTATTTGTGCTTTTGCTGAAACCAATCGAACTCCATTCGATTTGCCGGAGGCTGAAAATGAATTGATGGGAGGTTATCATGCGGAATACTCTTCCATGAAACTGGGATTTTATTTATTCGCTGAATATGTAAACATGTTTTTGAGTGGCGCAGTAATGACTACATTATATTTTGGCGGTTATGATATTCCTTTTGTAAATGATGCAAATCTCGTTCATACAATTGGGCAAAATTGGGTAACCATCATTGAAGGAGCTGTTTTTTTTATTAAGATTTGCCTCTTTATTTTCTTTTTTATGTGGGTAAGATGGACGGTTCCAAGGTTTCGTTACGATCAATTGATGAATCTCGGATGGAAGATCTTATTGCCACTGGCGCTTTTTAATATGCTGGTTACCGGCGCAATAATTTTATTAAGACAAAATCACTGGCATTTCTAAAACTTAACGATACTTTTGCAGCGTTAAAGAATAGAAGCCAGATTAAATATCGTGAAATGGAAGCATTAACAAATAGAGTGAAACCGGTTGACAGAAGGAAAATGAACTTCTGGGAGCGTATATATTTACCGGCTGTTGTGAAGGGATTGAGCATTACGCTCAAACATTTTTTCAAAAAGAAAGTTACCATAAATTATCCGGAAGAAGTTCGTCCGTTTAGTCCTGTTTTTCGTGGATTACAAATCCTTAACCGCGATGAAGAAGGACGTGAAAACTGTACTGCATGTGGTTTGTGTGCCCTGGCTTGTCCGGCAGAAGCGATTACGATGGAATGTGCGGAACGTAAGCCCGGAGAAGAGCATCTTTATCGTGAAGAAAAATATGCAGCAAAATATGAAATCAATATGCTGAGATGTATTTTCTGCGGTTTGTGTGAAGAAGCTTGTCCAAAGGATGCGGTTTATTTATCCGAAACTTTTGCTCCGGCAAATTACCAGAGAAAGGGCTTTATTTATGGAAAACAAGATCTGTTAATTCCTGATCCAAAAACTGATCCTGAAGGTTTTGCCAAAGCAAAAGGCTCGCGGATAAAGCATCCTCAGGGACATGGAAACGAACATTGATAGTAAAGGAACAAATAGGTTCATTTTCTATTTTGGAATATTGTTTTATAGAGTTTAGAATAGTTTAAAGGATTTGTGAGGTTCGATTGCAGTAAACGAAGAAATAAATAAGATTCCTGTTTTTTTAAAAAACGGTTGATATAATTAAATAGAAAGGTAATATTAGAAACGAAATTTTTCAAATGGAGATAACACAAATCCTCTTCTGGTTCTTATCTGCGCTTGCTTTATTTGGCGCTATTGGCGTAGTTGCAAGCAAAAATCCCATCTATAGTGTCTTATGCCTCATCATTGTATTTTTTGCGATTTCGGGGCATTATGTTTTGATGAATGCCCAGTTTTTGGCCATCGTAAACATCATCGTTTATGCCGGAGCTATCATGGTTTTATTTCTCTTCGTCATCATGCTGATGAATTTGAATGCAGAAACTGAACCAATGAAAAATGTTTACATGAAATTAGCTGGCGTTATTTCGGGACTTACATTAATGATTGTGTTGGTGGCCGCACTTTCTCATTCTGATTCCGCTAACACACTTATGAGAGCGGGAACGAGTGTAGGCCTTACAGAAAATCTTGGCAAAACATTAT
>Ga0207652_10002065_pt1 | contig 17280 bp, 16 predicted proteins | sample KBSC63BmetaG_FD_184334 | JGI IMG/M metagenome (GOLD analysis project Ga0207652, IMG submission 184334) | Corn rhizosphere microbial communities from Kellogg Biological Station, Michigan, USA - KBS C6-3B metaG (SPAdes) (version 2) | ecosystem: Host-associated > Plants > Roots > Rhizosphere ... | reverse complement strand
ACCAACGAGAAACGGCCGTGATCTGGGAGCGTGCAACCGGGCGTCCGGTTCATCGCGCGATCGTGTGGCAGGACCGGCGCACGGAGCCGCGATGCCGCGAGCTCACGCCGCGCATGGACTGGATCGCGAAGCGCACCGGCCTCTTGCCCGATCCGTACTTCTCCGCGACAAAGATCGAGTGGTTGTTGCGCGACTTGAAACTGCTCGAGCGGTATCGCGCGGAAGATCTCGCGGTCGGCACGATCGATTCGTGGCTCGTGTGGCATCTCACCGGCGGCGCCGTCCACGCGACGGATCCGACCAACGCGTCGCGCACGCTGCTGTACGACATCGACTCGCACGCGTGGAGCGCGGAGCTGTGCGGCGAATTCGGCGTGCCGATGGAGATGCTCCCCCAAGTGCGCGGATCGTGCGCCGACTTCGGAATTGCGAAGGGCGAGATGCTCGGCGCTGACGCGCCGATTCGCGGAATCATCGGCGATCAGCAGGCCGCGCTGTTCGGTCAAGGTTGTTGGGCGCGCGGCTCGGGCAAGAACACGTACGGTACGGGTGCGTTCTTGCTGCTCAATGCCGGCAAGGAGCGGCCGCGCGGCGGCGGCGGGTTGCTCACGACCATCGCGTGCGACGCGAAAGGCGACGCCGTCTACGCGCTCGAGGCGGCGATCTTCATCGCCGGTGCCGCGGTCCAATGGCTTCGCGATGGACTGTCGATCATCACGAACGCCGCTGAGACGGAAGCGCTCGCGCGTTCTATAGATTCTACCGACGGCGTCTACTTCGTTCCGGCGCTCACCGGCCTTGGCGCGCCGCATTGGGAGTCCGCGGCGCGCGGCACCATCGTTGGGCTGACGCGAGGTACTCGACGGGCGCATCTCGTCCGCGCCGCACTCGAAGCGATGGCGTTCGGAACTGCCGAAGTGCTCGGCAGCATGCGCAGCGCGAGCGGCGCGACATTCGACAAATTGCGCGTCGACGGCGGCGCGACGAACAACGATTGGTTGATGCAGTTTCAGGCAGACGTGCTCGGAGTTCCTGTCGAACGACCTGACATGGTCGAGACGACCGCGCTGGGCGCGGCCGGGCTTGCCGGTCTCGCCACCGCTGTGTGGGAAAGCGCTGACGAGTTCATCGCGACGCGCGAGTTCACGAAGTTCGTTCCGCGAGCGCACGAGAGCGCGGTCCGCGCGATGGCCGGATGGCGCCGCGCAATCCGCGCGGCGGTCGCATGGGCGCGCGACGTGGAAGCGGAGTCGCCGTGAGCGTGCAGGACGATCTTCGTGCGCATTGCCGTGCCCTCGCCGCGTGTCGATTGTGCGGCCATCCCGACGACGTCAAACCGATTCTCTCGGAGGCAGCGCGGCCGAACGTCATGCTCGTGGGTCAGGCGCCGGGAAAGGTCGAGACGGCTGGTGGAAAGCCGTTCGCAGGCAGAGCAGGGAAGACGCTTTTCCGGTGGCTGGAGCAAGCCGGCGTGGACGAAACCAGCGCGCGTCGACAGATCTACATCGCCGCGGTGACGCGCTGTTTTCCCGGACCGAGCCCGAGCGGCAGAGGGGATCGGGTTCCATCGCGAGAAGAACAGGATGCGTGCGCGCAGTGGCTCGAGCGCGAGCTCGTGATCATTCGTCCGACGCTGCTCATTCCCGTCGGCAAGCTCGCGATCGAGCGCTTCTTGCCCGCCCTGCCGCTCGATCGACTGATCGGGCGCGCGTTCGACGTCGAACACGCCGGTGGAGTATCGCTCGCGATTCCGCTGCCGCATCCCTCCGGCGCGAGCAGCTGGATTCATCAGAGCGATCACCCGCGCCTGCTCGCGCGAGCAATCGCACGCATCGGTCGCGAGCTGAAAGCGCTCGGCGTGGGGAGCGGACCGAAAGCGAAGAGCGCCGCCTGATGCGCGGCTTGATGTTCGTCATCGCGCTTCGACTCGGCCCGGAGCATCCGGGCGGCGACAGCTGGTTCGCGGCCGACAAAGCCAAGCACTTCTTCACCGCGGCATTCGTGCAGACCTTGTCCTTCGGCGCGCTCAGGACGACCGGGCTGTCAAGGAATCCCTCACTCGTCGGAGCGACGGTGGTTTCCTCGGCGGTGAGCGTCGGAAAGGAGGTGAAGGATCGCGCGTCGGGCGGCAGCTTCAGCCCCAAGGACCTGACGTGGGACGCGGCGGGTATTGGTGGCGCGACGGTCCTCCTTCGTCGCACAGAGCGCTAGCCTGTGGGGTTGAAGCCGATTTCTCGCACGACCAAGGAATGCCTGTGTCCGCCGCGCGTCTCGCCGGGAGCTATTGCGCGAGTCGGGGGCTATATTGAATGGCGATCGTCCCCCTGCCTCTCCGACTATGAAGCCACGCACAAAATTTCTGATCAGCGGCGCGCTGGTGCTTGGCCTTGCTGGCTTTCTGATGAAGAGCGCCATCAGCCAGACGGGTCAGTTCTATTTGACGCCGACTGAGCTCGCCGCAAAGATGCAGGCCGACCCGAGTTTCTCGAACGCGGGAATCAAGGTCGGCGCGCGCGTCGTACCGGGATCGATCAAGCGCGATCCCAGCGGAAAGGAGTACGCGTTTCAAGTGACCGACGGCGCGAAGTCGTTCCCGGTCATTTACCGCGGCATCGCGCCGGACACGTTCACGGATAGCGTGGACGTCGTGGTGGGCGGCCGCATGGGTACCGACGGCACCTTCCGCGCGAACGAGCTGCTCGCGAAGTGTGCGTCGCGCTACGAGAATGCTCCAGTGGACAAATACAAGCAGACGGCCGGCTACAAGGCGGCGGCTGGTCGCGCGTGATTCTGATCGGCGAGCTGTCGCTGTGGGTCGCGCTGTTGATGGCGGCCTGGTCGACGACCGTATCCTATGCGGGCGGCGCGATGCGCCGCAGCGATCTCACCGCGAGCGGCGTTCGCGGTCTTTACGCCACGTTCGCGATGGTGGTGCTCGCGGCCGTCGGCCTCTGGACCGCGCTGCTCTCTCGTGATTTCTCGCTTGAGTATGTCGCAAGCCACATCAGTGCGACGATGCCGAGCGTCTACATCTTCACGGCGTTCTGGAGCGGGCAGGCGGGATCGCTGCTCTTTTGGGCGCTGATCCTGTCGATGTACGGCACGATCGCGATCGCGACGAGCCGCAAGCGAAACGCGGAGCTCGTCCCGTGGGCGACGGGGACGATCTCGGCGATCCTGCTGTTCTTCATCGCCACGAACTGCTTCAAGGCGAATCCGTTCACTCGCCTCGACTTCTTGCCGCCGGACGGCCGCGGAATGAATCCGCAGCTCCAGAATTTCGGCATGGCAGTGCATCCGCCGAATCTCTACCTCGGCTACGTCGCGACGGCGATCCCATTTGCGTTCGCCATTGCTGCGCTCTTCACTCGCCGTCTCGATGCCGAATGGCTTGGTTCCGTTAGGCGGTGGGCGCTTCTGTCGTGGTTCTTCCTCACGATCGGCATCGTGCTCGGCATGTGGTGGGCGTACGTCGAGCTCGGATGGAGCGGCTACTGGGCGTGGGATCCCGTCGAGAACTCGTCGTTCCTGCCGTGGCTGACGACGACCGCGTTCCTGCATTCGATCATGATTCAGGAAAAGCGCGGCATGCTGCGGAAGTGGAACGTCGTGCTCGTAGTCATGAGCTTCCTGCTGTCGATTTTCGGAACGTTCATCACGCGCAGCGGCGTCATCGAGAGTGTGCACTCGTTCGCGCAGTCTCCGGTCGGCAACTGGTTTGCGACGTTCTTCTTCCTGTCGACCGGGATCACGGTCTACCTCGTCGGAACCCGACTCAAGGATCTCGAGGCAAAGGCCGAGCTCGAGAGCATGGTGAGCCGCGAGGCCGCGTTCCTCTATAACAACCTGCTGCTGATCGGCATCGCCTTCGCGGTGTTCTGGGGAACGATCTTCCCGATCATCTCGGAGTGGGCGAACGGCACGAAGATCACCGTGGGTCCGCCGTTCTTCAACGCGGTGAACGTCCCGCTCGGCCTGCTGCTGCTGGGATTGACTGGAGTCGGTCCGCTCATCGCGTGGCGCAAAGCGTCAGTGAGCAATCTCAAACGGCAGTTCGCGACGCCGGCGATCGTTGGCCTCATCGTCGCGGTCGTACTGTTCGCGCTCGGCATGCATTCGCTCGCGCCGCTCATGACCTACGGGCTGTGCGGATTCGTCGCGGCGACGATTGGGCAGGAATTCACAAAGGGCGTGCGCGCGCGCCGAGCGATTCACCATGAGTCGGTGATCACGGGATTCTTCCATCTCGTCGCGCGAAACCGGCGGCGCTACGGCGGATACATCGTGCACGCCGGGATCGTCATGCTGTTTGCCGCGTTCGCGGGAATGGCATTCCGCACGCAGCACGACGTTACGCTGGCCACGGGGCAATCCTTCGAGGCGCGCGATCCGTACGGCCACCAATGGAAGTTCGTGAGCCAGGGTGTGTCGACATCCAGCCCGCGGGACCGGCTCGTCGAAGCGGTGGGTCTCGAGACGTTCCGTGATGGCAAGCGACTCGGCTTCATCACGAGCGAAAAGCGCCAGTACCTCGACACGCAAGGCAATCCGCTCTTCGGTAAGATCACCGAGGTAGGCATTCGCTCGACGGCGAAGCTCGACACGTATGTCGTTCTCGCCGGCGTGCGCAACACCGACGTTGCCGAGCTCACGATCTCCTTCAACCCGCTCGTGGTGTGGGTGTGGATCGGCGGGTTCCTGATGATGATCGGTGGATTGGTGGTGATGTGGCCGCAGGCTGAGAAGCGGCGCCCGCAAGCCGGGTATGCCGCGGTAATGCCGACGCAGGCCGAGCGCGCCGAGCTCGCAGGAGCCGTATGACATCGCGTCGTGAGTTTCTTCGCCGCGCCGGGTCTGGCGCGGCGGCGATCCTGTTGGCCGCTCAGGCCGACGCGCAGCAACGCCGCGGCGTGACGCACGATTCGACGATCGTGAAGGACACGGCGAACCTGTTCGCGATGGACCAGGATGCCGCACGTCCGGTGCGATTGCCGCCGAAGCCGGGCGCATCGCCGTCGATGACGGTCACCGAGCGCGATGAGCTCGAGCGACACATTCACTGTCAGTGCGGTTGCACGCTCGACGTGTTCACCTGCCGAACGACCGATTTCAGTTGTCAGGTGTCGCCCTCGATGCATCGTGACGTCGTCGCGCTGGTGAATGGCGGTTACACCGCGCAGGAGATCATCGACGCGTTCGTTGGCGTGTATGGCGAACGCGCGCGTATGGCGCCGAAGAAATCCGGATTCACGTTGCTCGCGTGGGTCACGCCTGGCGTCATGGTGGTCGTTGCCGGCACGCTGCTGTCCATGTGGCTCAAGCGGCGTGAACAACCACAGGTTCGCCGTTCGGTCGCTCATGCTTCCGGCCCGCGCGCCGTGCCAGGCGTCGATGCAACCCCCGAGGAGCTCGCGCGCCTCGAAGCCGCGGTGAAGGGAGAAGACGACGCGTGATTGGCGCGCTCATCGTTGGAACGTTGCTCGCGGTCGGCGCGCTTGCGTTCGTGCTGTATCCGCTCTTCTTCGTACCGCCTCGCCCGGCGCCGATACGGCGCTCGCCGACAGCGCGCGTTTCTCAACGCGACGAAGCGGTGCTGGCGCTACGCGAGATCGAATTCGATCGAGAGACCGGAAAGCTTTCCGACGCCGACTATCTCGAGCTCAAGACTCGATACACCAAGCAGGCGATCGATGCGATGCGGCGTGAGTCGGCTGGAGGTGCGGTCGCGTCGGAGCCGCTATCACAGGGAGATGACGAGATCGAGGCGGCAGTGCGCGCGTACCGCGCCGAGCACGTTCCGTGTTCGCGATGCGGTCCACGTCCAGAGCCTGATGCCGTCTTTTGCTCGAATTGCGGGCGGTACTTACGCGACAGGTGCGCCGATTGCGGCGCACCTGTCGACGCGCTTGACGCGCGGTACTGCGTGAGCTGCGGAAACCGACTCGCAGCCTGAGGTCCTCCGCGAGCTGGAACGGCGATGCCGTTCCGAGCTCACGTCAGAACGAGGTTACGGCTTCTTCGCGGTGGTGTCCTTCTTGGCCGCGGCGCCCTTCTTCGAGCCCTTCTTGGAGCTCTTCTTGGCGGCGCTGGCGGTCGTGTCAGCGGTCTTGGCGGCCGACTTCTTCGCAGCCGGCTTGGCTTCGCCCTGAGCCTTCGGGGCGGAGGTCTGCGCGGCGGCAGCCGGGGCTGCCTTCTTCTTGGTGGTGTCCTGCTTGGTCGCCTGCGCGTGGAGCTGGGCGCCGACGAGCAGCATGGCGGCCGCGGCGATGAGAGGGAAACGCTTCATGAGAACTTCCTCCGGGAGGTGGGGTTCGTTGCTTTTGTGTTAAACCCGTCCTGGTCGACCGAGGACGGATAGTCCTGTCGAGTGACCGATTCCTGAACCCACGTTAGGAATCTGGCTAAAACGACCCCGGTAGATTCGGCTGCGTCACACTGAGGGAAGAGGGAAGGGGGAAGCGGGAAGAGGGGGAAAGATATGATCGGGGAAGCGGGAATATTTGGCGTGAGTTCGGTCACTGAGCGGGAAGCGGGAAGCCCGCTTCCCGCTATCGTTCCATCTTCCTCAGCGCGGCCTCAATGGGCGCGAGCGTCGCGAGTCCGCAGATCACCGCCGACAGGCCAAAGCCGATCACCATGGCGGTCGGCTCGATGGGCGTACCGTACGCTTCCGCGGAGAGATACGAGTAGACCGGCCGCGCCTCGAGAATGACCACCAGCCCAATGAGGAGGATGGAGGTCATCATGAACATCAAGCCGCCGAACGACGTCGGAATCTGCGCCGCGTTTTCCGTCTCGAACTGCGGAAAAAAAGTGCCGAAGCCAATCGCCAGACCGGCGATCGCGAGCGTCATGAACGTGATCGAGAGAACGGAAACGACCATCATGAACGCGGTGACCTGAAGCAGGTAGTCGGTCACGCCGACGATCGCGACGGCGAGCATCAGCAGCGGCAGCGTTCCAACCCAGAACTTCGACCACAGCAGCTCGCGCATCGACATCGGGCTCGATCGCAGCAGCCACAGTGTGCGACCTTCGAGGCTCACGCCCGGGAAGATGAATCGCGCGGCGATGGACGCGAGCACGAACCCAGCGAGCACCAGGTTCAGAAACGGAACGACGTTCACGAGAAAGAACGTCATGCCTTCGCCGCGCAGCGGCAGGAACTTGATATTGAAGACGTACACCATCACCAACACGGCCAGCAGAATGAGCTGCGACCACTGCGTGGTGTCGCGGAAGAACACGCGAACTTCCTTGAGCACGAGCTCACGCCGCACGATGCCGAACGGCCGGAGCATTCCGTGGGCGACTCGCCGGATGAAGCCACCCTGTACGAACTGCTCGGCGCTTTCCTGTGCTTTGCTGAAGCCAATGGCGAACAGCCATCGGTGGAGCAGCGCACCGAGCACCAGGGCAGCCGCCGCGGTCGACCAGAGCAGATAGAACGGGAGCAACTCGGGCCGGCCGTTCACCCACGACATCACCGCGTGCTGCACCCACTCGCTCGGCATGAGCGGCGATGTAGGCCCTTTGAGAATTGTGATAAAGTCGACGAGCGATCGGAATCCTTCGGGCCGTGCCAATCGTTCCGGTCGAACGAGCCGGAAGAACAGCACGAGTCCGCATCCGGCGAGCACCGTGACGACCGTCAGGATGTCCTTGGTTCGCCGCGCCGGAAAGATGTTGACGAGAAGTAGCGTGAATGCGCTGCCGACGACAGCCGGCAATATGAGATATGGCAAAAACGCCGCGAGCACGACGAGCGGATACAACGGACCGCCCGAAAAGACGACTCCATACGCCGTGAACATCGGGATGGCCATGAGTACGACCATCCAGCTCGAGTTCGTGAGTGTCTCGAGCAGCTTGGCCATGTACAGCTTGAGCCAATCCACTGGCCCCGAGACGAGAAGGTCGAGGTCCCGCGCGAGAAAAAAGCTCGAGAGCGCGGTGATGATGTTCGACAGCAGCAGAATCGAGAAGAAGCCGACCAGGATCAGCCCGAGCAGCTTGCCGGCGAGCAATGGCCCGATCTCCTGCACGCCTTTGAAAAACAGCAGCAGGCGATAGACCATGAAAAAGATGAAGGACCAAAAGCCAAGTCCGAACACCACGAGCACGCCGAGTCGAATGGCGTTGCCACGCTCGCCGGAAGTCGTGCGCGCGCGAGCGGTGAGCCACTTCGGAATGAGAAGGTGGCGAGTCGACGGATTGGGCAGCGGAGCTGTCTCCGAATCCGGAGTCAGTGTTTGGAGTTGACTGCTTGGGGTGAGGGGTTTGGCGTCCAGGACATCTGCCGTCCCTCTTCCCTCATCTCGCATCCCCCCGCTTCCCGCTTCCCTCTTCCCGCTTCCCTCAAGCATCGAGCACGTCCACGAGCGCACGCGCCGCGTTCTCGCCCGTGAGGCGCAGGAAGATCTCTTCCAGTCCCGTCGCGCCCGACGTCGCACTCGCGCGCAGATCCGCCATCGTTCCGCACGCGCGAAGCACCCCGCCCTGCATGATCGCGATGCGGTCGCACATCGCCTGCGCCACCTCCAGCGTATGCGTCGACATCATGATCGTGTGGCCGCGATTGGCGTATTCCCGAAAGAGATCCTTGAGAATGCGCGCGGCCTTGGGATCGAGACCGACCATCGGCTCGTCCACGACGATGACCTCCGGCCGATGCACGAACGCGCTCGAGATGATGAGCTTCTGCCGCATGCCGTGACTGTAGCTCTCGACGAGCTCGTCGCGCCGGTCCTCGAGATCGAACAGCGCCAGAAGCTCCCGCGCGCGATGTTCGATTTGCGGACCTTCCTGATCGTACAAACCCGCCACGAAGCGCAGGAACTCGGCGCCCGTGAGCTTTTCGTAAATGAACGGTCGATCGGGGATGTAGCCGAGCTTCGCCTTTGCCGCGATCGGATTCTCGGCGATATTCACGCCGCCGATCTCCACCGTACCGCTCGTCGGTCTGAGAATGCCGGCGATGATGCGGAGGGTCGTGGTTTTCCCGGCGCCGTTCGGGCCGAGAAAGCCGAAGAGCTCACCTCGCGGAACCTCGAGGCTGATTCCGTTGACCGCTGTGAAGCTGCCGTAGCGCTTCGTGAGATTCGTGATCTTGATCACTTGGCCCCGCGCGATACGCGCTGCGAGGCGCTGCCGTTCACCGAAAGCACGTCGATTCGCAGATTGCCCATGAGACGAAGCAACTCCGTTTGGCGCGCCAAGCCCCCGACGATGAACCGCAAATGCGCCGCGTCGGCGGGGAACTGCCCGAAGGTTGGATCCACCGGAACCCAGTCGTTGAGAAAGACTTCCGGCCACGCGTGGTAGTAGAACTTGCCGTCGACATATGCCAAGCCGGCGGCGATGCGCGCCGGAACCCCGACGGCCCGCGACAAAGCGACGAATAACTGGGTGTGCTCGTTGCAATCTCCTGCGCGCGTTTTGAGCACTGCGAGTGCGTTGGGCACGCCGAAGGTGATGCGGTCGGCGATTGAATCGTGCACCCATGCATTCAGTCGCTCGACGACCACGCGTGGATCGTGTTCCCGACCCTGAATTCGGCGGGCGAGCGCGCGGATCTCGCGATCGTTGCTCTGGAGAAGCGGCTCCGGATCCGACACCGATCCATCCTTCGTTCGGTATGGAACGTGGCGCGTCGTGGTCATCGCGCTGTCCGGCACCTGCGAGATGGTCAACGTATCCGCGCTGAGGTGTTGGTGCGGACCGTCAATGTCCAAGCCGGACAGATTGGCGCCGGACAGCCTCAGTTTGAGGGACGAGACGTGCTTCGCCATGCGCACATTCGCGGCGATTGCCGTCGTCTCGATGATGTCGCGCTCGTCCGTCACCGCGACGTGACTCGTGTCGTTGCGCCAATTCTCGAACGCCACTTCATAAGGAAGTCGGCGTAAATCGAACCCGAGTTGCGCGGTCGACACAATTCGGCCTTGCTCGTCGATCCAGCCGGAGAACCCTCCGGCGGTCTGGGCGACCACCTGCCACGCACGGACCGTATCTGGCTGCACGCCGTTCCACCGGCGTGTCGTCGAGTCGAACACGGCGCTGTCGTTCACGACGAACAGCGATTCCGCTCGAACGTCGAACCGAACGTCGTGCGGAGCCATGGTCGATGGATCGAGCACTGGGAGGATGTAGTGCCTCCCGAGCTTTGGCCGTTCCGTGAGCGCGATCCCGAGCGGCACCAGCGTTGGCAGAAGAATCGGCCCAGTCAGCGCGACACGCTGCGAGTCGACCCGCTCGCCGTCTCGCGTCCCGACGCCGAGTATCAGAACGCTGTCGCCGTCGACGCGGCCGCCGGCGCGCACTGGCGAGCCTTCGGCGTCGATCGCGAGATCGAACTTGATCAGGCGAAATGCGCGCGAGAGCGTCACGGTCGAGCGCGCGGTTGCCCGTCGCGACTTTCCACCCACTGGCAGCTCGGCGACGAGATAATCCGTGAGGGTGATCGAGGTCGTCGTGGTGTCGACGGTGGATGATGCGAAGCCGACCTGCTGGTCGCTCTGCATCACACCGTAATAGGCCACGCCGGGCGCGACTCGCGTCGCGCCCTCAGCCAGTCGCTCGGTCTGCGGCCGGAAATACTCGCGCCGGACGAGGAGCGCGAGACCGGCGAGCCAGGCGACGATGATCGCGCCGGCGACCATCGCACGCCGGTGTTTCACAGGCGTTTTGTCCCGCGGACGGCGTTCGACTCGTCGGCCTTCTCAGTCATGTCGGCGGAGCGAAAGGGGCGGGCGGTCCGTGGACCACCCGCGAGCCATCGCTCACGCCAGCGCGAGCGTCGTTTCGCCGTTGATCCACTCGAGGTACTTGTCGAGACCGGCTTCCACCGGCAGCGCAAGCAACTCGGGCACTTTGTACGGATGCAGCTCGGTGAACGCCGAGCGTAGTGAATCGAGACGCGCGGAGCGTGTCTTGAGCAACACGACGACCTCCCGCTCGTCGGCGATCTTGCCCTGCCATCGGTAGAGCGAGCGCGCGGCCGTGAAGAGGGTTCCGCAGGCGATCAGCCGCCGATCGAGCAGCGCGCGAACGAACGTCACCGCCTCCTCGTCGGACGAAACGGTGGTCAACACGACGATGGCGTCGGTGTGTGGCATGGGTCGAATATAGCGACTTGTTTCGCGCCGTCCCGGTCCGCAGCTTTCGCAGGCTATGGCAGAAGACGCCCTCATCGTACGCGGAGCTCGGGAACACAATCTCCGCAACATCGATGTTACGATTCCGCGCGACAAGCTGACGGTCGTCACCGGGCTATCGGGATCAGGAAAGTCGTCGCTCGCGTTCGACACGATCTACGCGGAAGGCCAGCGACGATACGTCGAATCGCTGTCGGCGTACGCTCGACAGTTCCTCGGCCTCATGGAGAAGCCCGACGTCGATTCGATCGAAGGGCTGTCGCCCGCGATCTCGATCGAACAGAAGACGGCTGGCCACAATCCGCGCTCGACGGTCGGTACGGTGACGGAGATCTACGATTATCTCCGTCTTCTCTGGGCGCGCGCGGGTACGCCGCATTGTCCGAACTGCGGCCGTCCCGTTCAGCGGCAGAGTCCGGCCCAGATTGCCGACATCGTCCTCACCTGGCCGCGCGACGCTCGCATCGAAGTCCGGGCGCCGCTCGTGCAAGGGCGAAAGGGCGAATTCCGCGAGCTGTTCGAGTCCGTTCGCAAGCAAGGATTCATCCGAGCGTACGTCGACGGAGAGCTGATCGAGGTCTCGAATCCACCGAAGCTCAATCGGCGGCAGAATCACGATATCAGTGTCGTGGTCGATCGCCTGTCGGTGCGAACGGAGGATCGCGGCCGCGTTGCCGATTCGATCGAGACGGCGCTGAAGCTCGCGGACGGCGTGGTGGAAATCAGCAACGCCGACGCGAAAACGACCGAGATGTTCTCGGAGCGCTACGGCTGTCCGAGCTGCGGCATCTCGCTGCCGGAGCTCGAGCCGCGGCACTTCTCATTCAACTCGCCGTTCGGCGCCTGTCCGACATGCGGTGGACTTGGCACACGTCGTCGCGTGAGCGAACAGCTCATTCTCGGCGATCCGCGCATTTCGATTCTCGAAGGCGTCGTGCTCCCCTGGGGCGAGCCGAGCGGCTATCTGCGGAAGATCGTTCTGCCCGCGCTCGCGCGTCAGCTGAAATTCGATCTCAACACGCCGTGGGGCGATCTGCCAAAGAACGTCCGCGATGCGATTCTTCGCGGAAAGAGCGAAGGCACTGGACGAAAAGTTGGTGACCTCGAATGGGAAGGTGTGCTCGCGAACATCGAGCGGCGCTACGACGAGTCCGACTCGGATACCGTTCGCATGGAGCTGCAGGAGTTCATGATCGAGGTCCCGTGCAGCGAATGCGGCGGCCGTCGACTGAAGAAGGAAGCGCTCTCCGTGACGGTGCAGGGCAAGAGCATCGGCGACGTCGTGGAGTATCCGGTAACGGAGTCGTTGCAGTTCTTCGATGCCGTTCCGGTGCGTCGCGACGGAGTGCCCGGTCTCGATCCGGAGATCGCCGGGCCGATTCTCAAGGAAGTGCGCGAGCGGCTTCGGTTTCTCGTCGACGTTGGCTTGGACTATCTCACGCTGGGGCGATCGGCCGAGTCGCTGTCGGGCGGCGAGGCGCAGCGCATCCGGTTGGCGACACAGATCGGCTCGCGTCTCGTCGGCGTGTTGTACATCCTCGACGAGCCGTCGATCGGACTCCATCAGCGGGACAACGCGCGGCTGCTTGCGACGCTCGAGCAGCTGCGCGACCTTGGGAATACCGTGATCGTCGTCGAGCACGACGAAGAGACGATGCGCGCGGCCGACTACGTGCTCGACCTCGGGCCGGGCGCGGGCAAGCACGGCGGCGAAGTGATCGCGTCCGGAACGATCGACGAGATCATGCGCAATCCGGCATCGATCACCGGCAAGTTCTTGAGTGGTGAGATGAAAATCGCCACGCCGTCGACACGCCGCGTCGCCGAAGCCCGTCGCACGATTCACATCGAAGGTGCGCGCGAGCACAATCTGCGCAACCTCGATGTGCAAATCCCACTTGGCGTTTTCGTTGCGGTGACTGGCGTGTCGGGGTCGGGCAAGTCGACGTTGATCGAAGACATTTTACATCGCGCGCTCGCTCGGCACTTCTATCGAGCGCGCGTCATACCGGGTGCGCACACCCGCATTTCGGGCTTCGAGCACATCGACAAGGTCATCGACATCGACCAGAGCCCGATCGGACGCACGCCGAGGTCGAATCCGGCGACGTACACGGGTCTGTTCACGCCGATTCGCGAGCTGTTCGCGGAACTGCCGGAGGCAAAGATCCGCGGCTACGGACCGGGTCGCTTCTCGTTCAACGTGAAGGGCGGCCGGTGCGAGGCTTGTCAGGGCGATGGTCTCGTGAAGATCGAGATGCATTTCCTGCCCGACGTCTACGTACCGTGCGACGTCTGTAAAGGCAAACGATACAACCGCGAAACACTCGAGGTTCGGTTCCGCGGGCTCACGATCTCGGATGTTCTCGAGCTGACGGTCGAAGACGCGTGCGACTTTTTTCAGAATCAGCCGCGCATTCATCAGAAGCTCGTTACGCTCCAGGACGTCGGACTCGGCTACATCCACCTCGGACAGAGCGCCACGACGCTGTCGGGCGGCGAAGCGCAGCGTGTGAAGCTCGCGTCAGAATTGTCGAAGCGAGACACCGGCCGCACGTTCTACATCCTGGATGAGCCGACGACCGGTTTGCACTTCGAGGACGTGCGTGTGCTGCTCGACGTGTTGCATCGGTTGGTCGATCGCGGCAACACGGTGCTCGTGATCGAGCACAACCTCGACGTCATCAAGACGGCGGACTGGATCATCGACCTCGGCCCAGAGGGCGGCAATCGCGGCGGAATGATCGTCGCTGAAGGAACGCCGGAGGATGTTGCGGCGGTCGCTGCGTCGCACACCGGGCAATATCTGAAGCCGCTTCTCAAAGAGCGGCAACGAAAGAAAGTCGGTTGATGCTTTGCTTTTAAGGATGTACGGGAGAGTAGGTTTCACACATGGTCTCTCTTCTCGACATCATCGGACCCGTGATGGTGGGTCCATCGAGCTCGCACACCGCGGGTGCGTGCCGGCTCGGACTCCTCGCGCGCGGGCTTGTCGGCGGAACGCCTGAGCGCGCGACGATCGAGCTGCACGGATCCTTTGCCCGCACCGGCGAAGGACACGGAACCGACAAGGCGATCGTCGCAGGTCTCATGGGATTTCGCCCGGACGATGATCGTATACGGACCTCGCTCGAGATCGCCGAGCGTGAAGGTCTTCGGTACAAGTTCGAGAAGACCACGATCGACGAGGAAGCGCATCCGAACACCGTGCGCATCTCGCTCGAGCGCGGCGAACGCTCAGCGGTCATGGTCGGCTCGTCGCTCGGCGCGGGACGCGTTCTCGTCACGGAGATCGACGGCTTTCCCGTCGAAGTCTCGGGCAACTATCACACGATCGTACTGGTCGCCGAAGACGTGAAAGGTTCCGTCGCTCGAATCGCGACGCTGCTCTCGGACGATGGCCTCAACATCGCCACATTGCGACTGACGCGAAAACGGCGCGGCGGCGATGCGTTCATGGTGATCGAGCTCGACGAGTGTCCGAACGAAGAGGTGCGCGATCACATCCGCGCGCTGCCGTGGGTGCGTTGGGCATTTCGCCTCGACAAAGTCTCAGCCTGACGGTCGCTGGCCCGCGCCGCGCAGCCCATACATTTCCCGCATGTACAAATCACTCGCCGAAGCCGTCCGCGACGCGACATCGCGCGGTATATCGCTCTCTCAGCTCGCCCTCGAGACCGAAGCGTCGGATCAAGGCCGGCCGATCAGTGAGATTCGAGACGTTCTGCGACGCGCGCTCACCGTGATGCAGGGCGCCGTCGAGCAGGGGCTTACGGGAACGCTAAAGTCGGCGTCGGGGCTTGTCGGTGGCGACGCAGCGAAGTTGGTGCATGGCCCGGCAGGGCCGCTGGCCGGAACGCCGTTTCGCGACGTGCTCGCCCGTGCGCTCGCCGTGCAAGAAGTGAATGCGGCGATGGGCGTGATCGTCGCGGCGCCCACTGCGGGCGGCGCCGGCGTATTGCCCGCCGTGCTGACTGGTCTCGCTGCGGCGCGGGGTCTTTCGGACGATGCCGTGGTCGACGCACTGGCGACGGCAGGCCTGATCGGCGCTGTGGTCGCCGAACGCGCGTCGTTATCCGGAGCTGAAGGTGGCTGTCAGGCGGAAACCGGTGCTGCCGCGGGAATGGCGGCGGGCGCCGGCACCGAACTGCTCGGTGGATCGCCGACGCAGGCCGCGAACGCCGTCGCGCTGGCGCAGCAAGGAACGCTCGGTCTCGTGTGTGATCCGCTGGGCGGACTGGTCGAGCTGCCCTGTGTCTTTCGCAATGCCACGGGCGCCGCGATTGCGCTCGCCGCAATCGAGATGGCGCTCGCGGGGATCACATTCGCGATTCCCGCCGACGAGGTGATCGACACGATGGGCGACATCGGCCGCGAGATGGACGTCCGCTACCGAGAGACGGCCGGCGGTGGACTCGCGGCCACGCCGACTGGACGACGGTTGGCGCGCGAGCGCCTGGTGCAGATCAAGCGGAGCTAACGAAGCGACGCTACGACGGCTGCTTGAGAGACGCGACGAGCGCCTGCGTCTCCGTCGACGGATCGATGTCGAGTGATCGGCGCAACTGTCGCGCGAAATCGTCGTAGAGTCTGAGCGCGCCGGCTCGGTCGCCAAGCCGAACGAGCATCTGAATCGCTCTGCGTAACACGCGCTCGTCGTCGCCCGTGTAACGCACGGCTCGGCGCGCCCATCGACCCGCTTCGGTGTATTGCTCCTCTGCCTCGAGTCGGTGCGCGAGCGCCCACGCGGCGGCGGCGGCTCGTTCACGTGCGGCGGCGCGCTGATCCTCGAGCCACTCGCTGAAGCTCGTGCTTCCGGCGAGATGAAACCCCGGCATCGGCTCGCCGCGGTAGAGCTCGAGCGCCTGCACGAGGCGGCCCGCGTCCGCGGCCTCGCTGAACTCGACGACGTCACACGAAAGCGCGCCTGGCGCGAGCGCGATCTCCTCGTCGCCGCGCGACACGACTCGCTCGGCGCCGAGGGCGGATCGCAGTCCGAGGATCAGCTTGCGGAGCGCCGCGCGTGCGTGGGCCTGGTCCAACTCCGGCCAGAACAGCGCGGCCAGCAGATCGCGCCGCTGGAACCGTCCGCCCGGCGAGAGGGCGAGGTATGCGAGCAATGCCGACGCTTTCGGCTGCGCCAGGAGCGCGTCGGCCACGTCGCTGGCGATGCCACTGAGCTCGATCCCTCCGAACAGCAACAGCCGTGGCGTTGAAGCAGGGACAACATCCGACACGCACGCCTCCGTGGCCGGAGCGGTGAGCACGATACCACAAAAGATGGACGAGAACAAACAAATGTCGAGAGCGCTGGAACAATAAGAGAACGCAACATGAAGGACTGCGATCGACCCCGGAAACGATCACGCCACAGCGCGTTCGTACCCTCTCACTCGAAGCGTCGCGCACGCGGCGCAAACGCTTCCGGCAGTGCCATCCTCGAGGTGCAGGACTTCTCGTCCTGGCGATCGGTGGAAGAGACGTCAGCGATGGAATCCTCGAGCTCACCGAAGACGGTAAGTACGCGCTTCGGCTCACCGCGGGTGGGGCGCTTGCCATCGTGGACCCGCCGGACGATCTGACGCTTCACGTCGGCCAGCGCATGTGGATCGCGACGACCGACAATGGTCAGCCCCAGGCCTGCGGCTTGATCCAGGGCCGATCCGGGGCAAGTACCCGGAAACCGGATTACTCCAATGCCGGCGCCCATTGAACCAGGAACCTGAACGCCGGGAAGCGCGGGACCTCGACCAACGTGCGGCCACGTCGTAGCTTAGCTCTACGGCGTGGTCGCATCCCTGGTTTTTTTGAAACGGGCTCCGCGATTGTTTCGTAGGGTCAACCGCATTCAGGAAAGGACACGCGATGGTGACCAAGGAAGACATCGAGGGCTGGCTCAATCGGCTGGCCGCTGACGGAGCAAGTTTCTCGGAAGTCGAGCCGGGACTTTGGGTCGTTCGCCCAAGCGGTGAGCTCGACTTCAGCGTCGTGGTGCATTTTTCGCCGCCCGTCGTGCTGCTCCGCGTGAAAGTCATGACGCTCCCGACGAACACCGCTGCGGTGGCAACGCTCAGCCGGCGCTTGCTCGAGCTCAACGCAACGGATCTGGTTCACGGCTCCTACG
>Ga0207652_10002063_pt1 | contig 17284 bp, 16 predicted proteins | sample KBSC63BmetaG_FD_184334 | JGI IMG/M metagenome (GOLD analysis project Ga0207652, IMG submission 184334) | Corn rhizosphere microbial communities from Kellogg Biological Station, Michigan, USA - KBS C6-3B metaG (SPAdes) (version 2) | ecosystem: Host-associated > Plants > Roots > Rhizosphere ... | reverse complement strand
CGGAGAGGAGCTGGACCAAATTTGGAAACATGGGGAGGCGATGGGAACATACGGCGTCACCGAGAAAAGCAAAGCCTCGCCAGGAATCGTCCCCCCTTCGCCGCCAGCGCGCGCAAAGTGACACTCGGTGAAATCGTCCGCTCGTTCGTCTTGAAAGGGACGCGCAGGTGCACAGCGTGCCTTCATCCCATTCCCCGTGTCTGCTGAAACCCCTCTCGAGCCCACGTCAGCCAGGCTGCAGCGGCCGCACACGGCTGCTGCCGGTGTGCCGGCGGTGATGAAAACCGCCGAGCTCATCCGCGGCATGGGCATCGTCAATGGCACGCGAGCGCTGCTCGCGGTGAACCAGCACGATGGTTTCGACTGCCAGTCGTGCGCCTGGCCCAGCCCCGACGGCGACCGCCACACCTTCGAATTTTGCGAGAATGGCGCGAAAGCCGTCGCCGATGAAGTGACGCCAAAGCGGTGCGATCCGGCATTTTTCCGCAGCCATTCAATTGAACAACTGGGGCGGCAAACCGATCACTGGTTGAATGCGCAGGGTCGGCTGACGGAGCCGATGATCCTGCGCCCGGGCGCGACATTTTATGAACCGATCGGCTGGTACGAAAGCCTTCGCGCTGATGGCTCGCGAGCTCAACGGGCTCGCTTCGCCCGATGAGGCAATTTTCTACACGTCGGGCCGCACGAGCAATGAAGCGGCGTTTCTCTGGCAGTTGTTCGCACGGCAATTCGGCACGAACAATTTGCCGGATTGCTCGAACATGTGCCACGAATCGAGCGGCGCCGCGCTCACGCCCACCATCGGCATCGGCAAGGGCACGGTGAAGCTCGACGATTTTGGCGAAGCCGACGCGATCTTCATCGTTGGGCAAAACCCGGGCACGAATCACCCGCGCATGCTTGGGACGTTGGAAACGGCCAAGCAGCGCGGCGCGACGATCGTGTCGGTCAACCCGATGCCGGAGGTCGGGCTGGAGCGATTCAAGAACCCGCAGCATTTCCTGAACCCGCTCAAGGCGGTCGCGACGCTGGCGACGCCGGGGACGCGGCTCGCCGACTCGTGGATTCAGATCCGCGTTGGCGGCGATCTGGCGTTCTTCAAGGGCATGATGAAGGCGATGCTCGAAGCCGAAGAGCGGGCGCCCGGCACGGTTTTCGACCACGCCTTCATTCGCGAGCACACCACCGGCTATGAGGCGCTGATCGCGGATTTGCGCCTCGCGGGGTGGGACGAGATTACCGGCGCGAGCGGCGTCAGCCGCGACGAGATCGAGCGCGCCGCGCGCATCGCGATGCGTTCGCGCGCAACCATCTGCTGCTGGGCGATGGGCCTGACGCAGCAACCGGCGGCGGTCGCCACGATCCAACAGGTCGTCAATTTCCTGCTCCTGCGCGGCAGCATCGGCAAGCCGGGCGCAGGAGTTTGCCCGGTCCGCGGCCATTCGAACGTGCAGGGAGATCGGACGATGGGGATTTGGGAGCAGATGCCGGACGCGTGGCTCGATCGGCTCGATGCCGAGTTCAGTTTCAAATCACCGCGGCATCACGGCTGGGACGTCGTGCAATCCATCCGCGCGATGCACGACGGTCGCGGCAAGGTGTTCATCGCCATGGGCGGCAATTTTCTATCGGCGACTCCGGATACCGAATACACCGCCGCGGCGCTGCGCCGGTGCACGCTCACGGCCCACGTGGCGACGAAGCTGAATCGCGCACACCTCGTTACCGGCCGCACAGGCTTGATCCTGCCCTGCTTGGGCCGGAGCGAACGCGACGTCCAGGCGAGCGGCGATCAGTTCGTCTCCACCGAAGATTCGATGGGAATCATCAACGCGTCCCGCGGGATGCTGCCCATGACGTCGCCGCACCTGCTGAGTGAGCCGGCGATCATTTGTCGTTTGGCGCAAGCGGTGTTCGGCGTCTCGCCAGGCACCGCCGCCGAGGCGAGCCTCGCCGGAGCCGATCGCGCAATCTCGCGGCCGGCCATCCCGTGGGCCGACTTCGAAACCAACTATGACTTGATCCGCGACCGGATCGAACGCGTCGTCCCCGGTTTCGAGCGTTACAACGAGCGCGTGCGTGCGGGCAGTTTCTATCTGCCGAATGCACCGCGAGACCGGCGCGAGTGGAAGACAAAGACCAGCAAGGCCAACTTCACCGTCGCCGCCATCCCCCGCTCGGCGGTTGGCCCTGGCGAGTTTGTCCTGATGACCATTCGGTCGCACGATCAGTTCAATACGACGATCTACGGCCTGGACGATCGGTACCGCGGCGTGTTCGGCGGCCGCCGCGTCCTGTTCATGAACGAGGATGATATCCACGCCGCCGGGTTGCAGGCGGGACAACTCGTCGACATCACCAATCGTCACGGTGGCGTGCAACGCGTCGCACCAGCCTTCATGATTGCGCCATATCGGATTCCGCGCGGTTGCGTCGCCGCCTATTTCCCGGAAGCGAACGTCCTCGTCCCCATCGATTCTGTCGCCGCGATCAGCAACACGCCCGCGAGTAAGTACGTGATCGTGACCTTGCACCCATCACCCCCCTCCGCCTACCCGGGTGCTTGAACGGGCCAGTCACGCGGAAAACCGCGTTCGATGGCGACGAAGGCAGCGGACGGGGTTGGCGGTTGCGTTCGATGCCTGCGACGCGCGCTGGATCGCAACTCGGTTCGCCGCTCGGCTCGACATCGGCCCTGCGCTTCCGGTGCTTTTGGGATTTTGCGTCCGGAACCTTGCCGCGCTTTCTTCGTCACAGCCTAACATCATGAAAACCGTGTTCCTTTTCGCCGCGGTCATCGCCGCTGCTCCGCTGTCGCACGCGGCCAAGCAAACCCCGGCTCCAACGTCTGCCGAAAACACGGAGGTCGTTTTCGTCGCTCCGGAAAAGTTCTCCGACGCCCGCGACAGTTACACCGGCACTGACTCGGGTCGCGAAGCTATCCTCAGCGAACTCCGCACGTACCTGCAGAAAGACGCAAAGCGGCTGATTCCAAGTGGCGATCGGCTTTTTGTCTCCGTGACCGACGTCGATCTCGCCGGCGACTTCGAGCCGTGGCGCGGCGGGCAGTGGGACGACGTTCGCATCGTGAAAGACATCTATCCCCCGCGCATCGATCTGTCATTTCGACTGGTCAATTCCGCGGGCGTTGTCGTGAAGGAAGGGACGCGGAACCTGCGCGATAACACCTTCCTCATGTACGTCGCGGCGCAGCTCCGCGACGATCCGCTGCGGCACGAGAAAGCGCTGATCGACGACTGGCTTCGCTCCGAATTCCGCGCTCCGAACAAGCATTGAGGATTCGTCGGCGCGCTTCGGTTTGAGGCGTATCCTCTGCTGCAGCCCGCGTCGCGCGGCTGCACGATCGATCTGAAAAGCAGGGAGGGCTCGCCACATCAACGGGCGGCGCATGTCGCCTCGCGCGATCACGCGCCGCTGGGATCCGCGCTTTTCTCGTCGCTGACGGTTGCGGTCATTTTCGAACCTGCCTTTCTTCCGTCGGATTGAACAACCCGGCGACTCCAACTGCGTCACGCCTGGACAAGTGGCTTTGGGCGGTGCGCGTCTTCAAGACCCGCAGTCTGGCGTCGGATGCGTGCCGCGCCGGGAGCGTTGAGGTAAATGCCATTGCAGCGAAGCCCGCCCGCGACGTTCGCCCCGGGGAGCAGATCACCATCCGGATGGGTTTGATGACCCGAACGCTCCGGGTTCTGGCGTCCCCGCGCTCGCGGGTGGGCGCGAAGCTCGTCGGCGAATACTGTCTTGATCTGACGCCGCCGGAAGAATTTGAGAAGGCGCGGAGCCAGCCCGTCCAGCACTTGCTCTCGCGCGAAAAAGGCAGCGGCCGCCCGACGAAGCGGGATCGGCGATTGTTGGACCGGCTGCTGGAGTCGTAACGGGGCCGAGTGCGTCTGCGCCGATACGCGGAACTCGCTCATAGCGAAGTTGCTGGCAGCGTTACTTGTCGCCCGTCGTTGAAGCGCTCCCCAGCGATGGATCCGATCGCGATTACGGACGGCTGTCACGGCCGGCGCGCGGGAATTGATCAGCTAATCCATGTATCAGCAAAGACTTAAGTGCCATTAGGCCAGCCTTATTGCCCGATTTGCCTTGCTTCATGCTTCGTGCCATGCACGGTGTCGGCCGAATCGTTAGAGAAAGCGTTGAGATGACAGTATCTGGTGAGTCGTTGGCTGAGCGTTTGGCTTAAGTGATGATTTCGAAACCCAAGTTGGGAACGGACTGGCAGCAGACGGTGGATCTACGAGACATCACTAATGAGTAATTCCAAACTGTACGTCGGTAACCTGTCCTTCAAGACGACCGAAGACGAGCTCCGCTCGCATTTCGGCCAATTCGGCAGCGTCACCGACGTTTACGTCGCGATGGATAAGATGACCGGCCGCCCACGCGGCTTCGCGTTCGTCACCATGGGCACCGCCGAAGAGGCGAAGGTCGCGGCGGAAAAGATCAATGGCACCGAGCTCGGTGGCCGTCAGTTGACGGTTAATGAAGCCCGTCCGAAGGAAGATCGTCCGGCTGGCGGCTTCGGCGGCGGCGGCGGCGGTCGTGGCTTCGGCGGCGGCGGTGGTCGCGGCGGCTTCGGCGGCGGCGGCGGCGGCGGTGGCGGTGGTCGCGATCGCGATCGCGGCGATCGTCGTTACTAATCCCACGCGTTAATCGCTTATTTTTCGAGGGACGATACCCTTCGGGGTCTCGTCCCTTTTGTTTTTCTGGCATCCGCGCGCTTCGGCGCGGGCCGGATTCCGCGAATGGCGCGGATGGTCGCGGAGCCAATCATCCGCCAAGCCGCGCGTTTTCGCGGCAATTCAGTCATGCCTTTTAAAGCTCTTAATCTTTCGCCGGCGGTGCTCCGCGGCGTTGAAGCCGCCGGTTACACGGATCCGACGCCCATTCAGTTGCGCGCGATCCCTGTCGTTCTCGGAGGCGGCGATCTCATCGGTTCGGCCCAGACCGGCACCGGCAAAACCGCCGCCTTTGCGCTGCCGATTCTCTCGCGACTCGGCGCAACCAACTCCGGTCGCACCGGCCCCCGCGTGCTCGTGCTCGAGCCGACGCGCGAACTGGCGGCACAAGTCGAAACCGCTTTTCGCGATTTCGCGCGCTTTACCGATATTCGCCCGCTCGCCGTTTTCGGCGGCGTCGGCTATGGTCACCAGCGTTCGGAACTGCGCCGCGGGGTTGACATCATTGTCGCCACCCCGGGCCGCCTCGTCGACTTTCTCCAGGAAGGTGCGATCACCTTGCGCGATGTCCAGACGCTGGTGCTCGATGAGGTCGACCGCATGCTCGACATGGGCTTTCTGCCGGTCGTGAAGGACATCATCGCGCGCTGCCCGCGCGAGCGTCAGACGCTTTTCTTTTCCGCCACGGTGCCTCCCGAAATTGCCGCGGTCGCGTCGTTTGCCTTGCGCAATCCTGCTCGCGTCGAGATCGGCGTTAACCGCTCGGTCAACGAGTCCGTCAAGCACGCCATCTACCCGGTGGCGCATGAGCAGAAGTTCGACTTGTTGCTCTCGCTGCTGGCGAAAACCGACTTCGATAGCGTCCTCGTTTTTTCCCGCACGAAGCACGGCGCCGACAAGATCGCGCGCAAGCTCAAGGCCGCGAATCACAGCGTCGCCGTCCTGCACGCGAATCGTTCGCAGAACCAGCGCATCGAAGCCCTCGCCGGCTTCAAAAGCGGCAAGTACGAGATCATGGTCGCCACTGATATCGCCGCCCGCGGCATCGATGTCGCCGGCGTCACGCATGTCATCAATTACGACGTGCCGGAAAATCCGGAAGACTACGTTCACCGGATCGGCCGCACTGGCCGCGCCCAGGCGGTGGGCGACGCGTTCACGCTCGTCACGCCCGACAATCGCAACGATGTGCGCGACATCGAGCGCTTCATCGGCGCACGCATTCCGGAATTAAATTTGGAGGGTTTCGATTACAAGCCGCTGACCGGCAAGCCCGCGCAGCCGCAGCAGCAACGCGGCCAGCACCCCTCGCGCGGTTTCGGGCGCGGCGGTGAAAATCAACGTCAGGGCCAGCGCCGTCGCGGTGGTCATCAGGGTGAACAGCAAAGCCGCGGCTCGCATGCCTCGGCCAATGGCGAGCGTCGCGCCTCCGGTCCGAGCGCCGCGACAAAGCCGAATGGGCACACCTCTGGTGGCGCCGCGACTCCCAAAAAGGGTTTGTTTGGCGGACTGTTCCGCGGTCGCCGCTGATCGTCCGCGCCTGCTTGGCCCGGCGGACCGGCCTGCGCGGTCCGTCGGGGCAGGGTGGCGCGCACGGCGCAGCCCAGTTCGGCGACGCGGCGCGGCACGATTTGGAATTCCGCCGCGCCTTGATTTGCGGCAAATTCCTGCCTCTCGGCTACCCTTTGGCGGGGGCCGCGCTTGATGCCGAATCGTCGTTCCAGTTTAGAAAAACACGTCGCCGCGCTCAGCGCGTGCACGCGGTGCCCGCGCATGCACAAACCGGTGGTTTGCGGCCGCCCCGTGCTGAGCAAGATCTTGCTCGTCGGCCAAGCGCCGGGTGACAAGGAGCCGAAGCTCGGTCGGCCGTTTGCGTGGACCGCGGGCAAGACGCTCTTCACCTGGTTTCAGACGGCGCTCGGTTGGACCGAAGACGAGACGCGCGACCGGATCTACTTCGCGGCGGTGTGCCGATGCTTTCCGGGAAAGCGGCCGGAAGGCGGCGATCGCGTGCCGGCGCCGGAAGAAATTGAAAACTGCGCCGAGTGGCTCGAACGCGAATTCGATCTGCTCGAGCCCGAGCTGATCCTCGCCGTTGGGAAGCTGGCGATCGGCCGGTTTCTCGGCGAACGGCCTCTGCTCGACACGATCGGCCGCCGCTTCGACATCACGTATCACGGCCACCGCGCCGACCTCGTGCCTTTGCCGCACCCCTCCGGCGCCTCGCCGTGGCATCGGATCGAGCCGGGCAAGACGCTCCTGGGAAAGGCCATGAGACTGATTGCGCAGCACCCCGCGGTGAGAAAGATCACTTAGGCCCCGGAGGGCCGGCCGCGGATCAACCCGCACGGGCGGAGCAGACCGAGCTCGAACGCCGGGACAAGCCAGAGCACGGCAGTCTGATGTTTTCGTGGGCCCCGCTCGCCGCGTAGTTCTCGTTTGCTCCCACGCGGCCTTTTCGCCTTCGATCATGGCCATGGTGAACCCCCTGAAGCTTTTGGGCGCGTTGTTGGTTGCGGTTTGTTTCGTGGCGCCGGCGCTGCATGCGCAGCGCGAAAAGCTCCCGCCGGAGGACGTGGACTTCGTGGAGAAGAACTGGCCGACGGCGAAAAAGACGAGCACCGGCATCCGCTACATTGTGCTGCACGATGGTCAGGGAGAGTTGATCAAGCCCGGCGACATGGTCGACGTGCTCTATGTTGGGCGGCTCCTTGACGGCAAGGTTTTCGACGAGTCCGTCGATCCGGCCCATCCGTTTTCCTTTCGCGTGAAGCGCGGCCAAGTCATCGATGGCTGGGATCAGATTCTGCAGTTCATGAAGCGCGGCGAAAAGCGGCTGGTGATTATTCCGCCGGAGCTCGGATACGGCACGCGGGGCAACCCGCCGGCGATCGGACGCGACGCGACGCTCGTGTTCGAGATGGAAGTGATCAAGGTAAACGGCAAGTAGGCCCCGGCGCGGACGCTCCGGGTTTGCCATTACGCCGTTTCGATCGCGGTGCCCCCGCGCACCTGAGCCGCCGAGCTGCCGGCCGAACGCGCCCCATCGAAGGCATAGAGCGCGAGGCCGGCCCAAATGAAGCCGAAGCAGAGGAGCCGTTCGCGGGGAAAGGACTCGTGGTAAACCCAAACGCCGAGCGCGAACTGGGCCGTCGGGGCTAAGTATTGGAGAAGCCCAAGCGTCGACAGCCGCACGGTTTTCGCACCATACGCGAACCAAATCAGCGGCACTGCGGTCACGATCCCGGCGCTGAGGAGGAGCGCGGGGTGCCACGCGTCGAGGTGCCCAAGCGCCCCGGTGCCGGCGTGCTGTCGCCAGAGGAGCCATGCTGCCGCGAAGGGCGCCAGCAATGAGGTTTCCACCGCCAGCCCCGTCACCGACCCGAGCGGAGATTGTTTGCGCATCAATCCGTAACCGCCCCACGTCACCGCGATTTCGAGCGCAATCCAGGGCGGCCGACGCAATTGCCAGATCAGCAGCGCCACGCCGAGGGCCGCGAGGCTGACCGCGAGCCACTGAGTTTTCCGCAGCGCCTCGTGCAACACGAACCGCGCGCTTGCGACGTTGACGAGCGGCACGAGGAAATAACCCAGACTGGCTTCGACCACATGCCCGCTGTTTACGCCCCAGACATACATGAGCCAGTTGCTCGTGAGGAGCACCGCACTCCCGAGGTTCCGGAGCAATGAGCGACCGCGCATGGCTCGGGCGACGTCGCCGAGCCGGCCCTGCCACGCAACCAAGCCAAGCACGAACACCGATGACCACAGGTGGCGCTGGGCGATCAATTCAACCGCATTAATGCTGGCAAGCTGCTTCCAGTACAGCGGCACCAATCCCCACGCGAGATACGCGGCGGCTGCAGCGGAGCCCCCGCGGACCTCGATGCCGTGGGTGGCGGCGACTGCCTTTGAGGGCGGCGACATGCCGGCAGCCGCCGGCCTTACTTACCTTTCGGAGTCGCGTACGAGTACTGGGCGCGAAACTCCTGGGCCGCCTGCTGTTCCGCCGCGGAAGTCGACGCGCCCTGCGCCGTCAGCTCCCCCACGCGTTTCGTAACCCAGCGCTGCTGAAACTCCTTCTCGGTTTCCGTGGCGATGTTGGAGCTCTCCTTGGCTTTTTTCGCCCGCCGGTGGAAAAGGCAGCCCGATGATCCGAGCACTGCAACCGCGAGCAAACTGCTGAGCAAACGTTTGGTCATGCGCGCGCCGACCGTGGCGAGTCCGGCGCACCAGGGCCAGCGAAACTTTCGGCGCCGGCAGTGGCGGCCACCGCACAAGTTAACGTGTTTTTGGTTTCGCGCTTGGTCCTAAATATCCTTTGCTCGACCCGATGAGTGACGAGCCACCGCCGCCGACGCCATCTCTGCGCATGAAGCCGCGTCTGCGGCCGCCGGAGGGCACCGCCACGCCGGCAGCGTCGGACACTCAGCCGGGCGCAGCCACTTCGCCCAGCCCGGCGGCGCCCGCCGCCACCCCGCCCCCGCCGGCCACTATCCCGCCGGCTACCGACGCGACGTTGCCGCCACCCGAGCAAAGCGCCACGCGGATTCGCCTAAAGCCACGGATCACCGCGGAAACGGCGCCGGCCGCCGCAGCGGAGCCCAGTGCGACGATTCCGCCTACCCCGCCGGCGGTCCCGGCCACGATTCCTCCGACTCCGGCTCCCCCGCCCGCGGTTGCGCCGATCGCAACCATTCCTCCGAGCACCTTGATCGGGGCATTAGAGCCGTCTCCCACCCTGCCGCCCGCCACCATCCCCCCGGCCGCGCCCAGCCCGCTCGCGGCAGAGCCGCCGGCGACCGAGCCGCCCAAATTTAAGTTCAAGGCAAACCCGAGCGAGCCCGGCGGCTCGCCCGCTGCACCGGCGGCAACGCCTCCGCCGCCGGCGGTCATCGCGCCGCCCCCGGCGTTGTTCACGCCGCCGGTCTTATTCGCGTCGCCCGCTCCCGCGCAGCCGCCGGTTGCGCCGCCTCCGGTTGCGGCTCCTATTGCGCGGTCCGCCGTTGCGCCAACGCCGGCGGCCCCGCAAAGCGCACCGCCCAGTTTCCCGGTTGTCGCTCCCCCAAAGCATTCCGCGGCTCCGCCGGTGCCGCACGTCGAGGTCAAGAAAGAGATCGTCGCTCCGGCGCCGCCGCCGGTTGTGCCGCCGCGGATCAAACGGTCTCGCCGTCGTTCACTGCTGATCGTAGGGGCGGCGGCCATTGTCCTCATTGCGGTGCTGTTCTTTTTCTCGCGCACGCGGACTCCTCCGGCGCGGACGCTGCGACCGCCGGCCGCCGCGGCTAAGCCTGCCGTTAAACCCGCGGTCGCGGTTGGCGGCGCCAAAGTGCCTGCCACCCACGCGACGCCACAGTCGAACGTACCGGTAACTGCGGCCGTGAGCGGCGCCCCGGCTGCCTCAGCCCACGCGCCGGTAGCCGGACATGGGCCGAACATTGTCGGTGGAAAGGCGGAAGCAGTCGCATCGGCGCCCGCTGCGAGCACTACTACGACCGACAGCGGGACGAGTGCGACCGGCCCGGCGCGCACGACGTCCGCTCCGCGATCGGTCGCCGTGCCGCACGTCGCCGCAAAAGGGGCCGTGCCGACCGAGGTCAACTTGGCGACGACGGAGCTCGCGCCGGGCGTTTCCACGACAACCGCGACGGACGCGGTGCCGGCAGCGAGCGCAGCCTTCCGAACGTTCGTGGCGAATTTGCGCGTCAGCGGGGTCGCCAACAGTGCGACGCCTCGCGCCCTGATCAACGGACGCCTCGTGCGAAAGGGTGAATCCATCGACTCGCAACTCGGCGTCACCTTTGAAGGAGTCACCGAAAGCGAGCTGATCTTCAAGGACCGCTCCGGCGCGATCGCCCGACGCCGCTACTAAGTCGGCGTCCGAGAACGGATCATTCCTCGAGGAGCCGCTAACGGCCGCGGCTAACCGACTCGCAGAGCGTTCGGAAGGCCGATCGCGGGCAGACTAACCATGCGTCGCGGTACGCTAGTTGGCCGCGACGCTTTCCGGATTTGCGGACGAAAGCTACCGCATTGACCGGGGCGGCGCTGTGATCGCCGTCGCGTTCACCACACGTCAACAGGGCCTTTGGGGACGGGGATAGCGTCACGCTCAGCGGCGACATCGCCTTCCTCGCGCATGAACGAGGCGACCATCGGATTCAGTGCGAAGCGCGGCAGCAACTCGCCCGCGTCGTCGCAAAACTGCGCCCGCCACGCGATGTACTCCGCCAGCGCCGCTTCGAAGTCCGCCCGCGAGGTGATGGTGATGATGCGCCGCTTGAACGGCTTCGCAGGCCCGAACCGCCTCGCGTACCATGGCGCGACCTTGCGGAACAAGCGCGCGCCATGCTCTTCGCCGTAGAATTCCACATACCGCTCAAAATGGCGGCGGAGCACGCGGACGCGCTCGACGAAGGCTGGTTCGGGCAAAAGTTCATCCGTGTCGAGCAGGTGCGCTGTGCGACGGAAAATCCACGGGTCGTAAAACGCGCCGCGGCCAATGCTGACGCCGGCACATCCCGTTTCCGCGAGCATGTGTTTGGCGGCGGCCGGCGTTGTGACATCACCATTGCCGATGACGGGAATATCGCGGACCGCCTCGACGACGGCGCGGATGCCCGCGAGATTGACCCCTCCGCTGAATCCCTGCGCGCGGGTGCGGCCGTGGACGAAAATTGCGGCGACGCCCGCGCCTTCGAGGACACGGGCCAAGTCGGGCGCGGTGAGGTTTTCATCGTCCCAACCGAGACGCATTTTCGCCGTGACCGGAATTTTTATCGCCGTGACCATGCCGCGAACGAGCGCCGCGGTCTTCTCGAGCTCGGTCATCATGGCAGAGCCGCCGCCGATGCGGACGACCTTCTTCACCGGACAACCCATGTTGATGTCGACCGATTGGGCCCCGAGCTCCTGGCACGAGATCGCGGCGTCGCGCATTTCCTCGGGGACGCTGCCAAAGAGTTGGATTGCCACGGGCTGATCCGCCGGCGCGCTCGCGACCAAGCGCAAGGCCGTGCGGTTGCGTTCGAGCAGGGAGCGCGCGTTGACCAGGTCCGTCGTCGCCTAAGCGAGGCCGCCAAGTTCCCTCACGGTCAGCCGCATGGGCAGGTTCGTGTAGCCCGCCAACGGCGATAGAAAGAGATTCGAGGACAGTTCGTACGGACCCAGGCGCATCGTTCAGCGGTAAAGCAACCGTACATCCGGGTACGAACTCAAGCCCGACGGGAAAAGATTTCCACGTACGTTTGGGCGGCTTTTACAAGATGTTCGGGTTAATCAGGCGAATCCCTACCCGAGCTCAGAATATTGCCCTGATTGTGACGGGGAATCGACGGACCTATAGTTCTTTCACGTCGTCCATCCCCAACCCCATGGTAAATATCGTTCCGCACTGCTGTGCCATGACTCCGGCGCTTCGCGACGGCCAGCCCCACGCCTGACCATGGAAATTCTTCACCTCGAAGACTCGCCGACCGACGCGCAGATCATCGCGAACCTGCTGCGCCGCGAATGGCCGCAATGCCGGATTCGTCACGTGGATCGTGCGGAGGCGTACCTGTCGGCTTTGGGCAATGGCAGCTACGACGTCATCTTGTCGGATTACTCGATGCCGGGTTACGACGGGCTGCAGGCGCTCGAGGAGGCGCGGCGCGCCGCCCCCGAGACGCCGTTTTTGTTTTTATCCGGCATGATCGGCGAGGAGCGCGCCGTCGATGCGCTGAAGTGCGGCGCCACCGATTATATCATCAAGGACCGTCCCGCTCGCCTGGTGCCCGCGATTCGCCAAGCCGTCGCCTTCGTACGCGAAGCGACGCGTCGTCGCGATTCGGAAGAAGCGTTGCGCGCCAAGGACGAGCGCTTCCGCCTGATCACCGAAAATATCGCGGATCTGATCACCGTCCTGGAGCTCGATGGCACGCCGAGCTATTGCAATCAAGCGTGTCGGGACTTGCTCGGCGAACTCGCCGCGAACCGCGCCAACTGGTTCGAACACCTTGATCCCATCGATCTCGTGCGGGTGCGCGCGACGGTCGACCGCATCATTGGCACCGGGGTCGGCGAGCGCTTCGAATTCCGCTACCGCGTGGCGGGTGGTTCGATTCGCCACATGGAGGCCCACGCCGCCGTGCTGCGCGATGCGTCCGGCCGGGTCGAGAACGTGCTGATTGTCGCGCGCGATCTCACCGAGCGGCGTGCAGCGGAGACGCGGCTGCGGGAACAGGCTTCGCTCCTGGACAAGGCCCGCGACGCGATCTTCGCCACCGATCTCGAGCAGCGGATCACGTATTGGAACGCCAGCGCCGAACGGCTCTATGGGGTGGCGGCTGAGCTGGCGGTCGGGCATCGGCTGGAGGATATTGGCCTCGAGTTCGACAGTGGCGCTCTCGCTGCCGCCCGCACCACCGTCGTCACCTCCGGCGAATGGCGCGGCGAACTCGCGATCCGCACGCGCGCGGGCGCGACGGCGCTCGTCGAAAGCACATGGAGCCTCGTCGTCGAAGACGGCGCGCCTCGTACTATCCTGGCGATCGACACCGATGTGACCGAACGCAAGAAGCTCGAGGCCCAGTTGCTGCGCGCCCAACGCCTGGAGAGCGTCGGCACGCTGGCGGGCGGAGTCGCCCACGACCTGAATAACGTGTTCACGCCGGTGTTGCTGACGCTTGACCTGATGGCCCCGCGCGCCGCTTCGGCCGACGAGCGTCAGATTCTCGACAAGACCCGCGCGAGTGTCTCGCACGGCGCCGCCCTCGTGCGGCAGTTGCTGGCCTTTGCGCGCGGCAGTGAAGCGGAACGCAAACGCGTCGACCCGGCGAGCGCTCTCGATGCGGTGGAGCCTCTGATTCGGCAATGGATGCCTTCCGCCATCGACGTGATCGTCCGGCACGCCCGCCGCTGCTGGCCCGTCGAGGTCAACGACACCCAATTCAATCAGGCCATCGTGAACCTCGCGCTGAACGCCCGCGACGCGATGCCGAACGGTGGCCGTCTCGAGATCGCCATGGACAACGCGATGGTCACGCGTTCCCAGGCCGCGGCGAACCCGGGCACGCAACCCGGCGCCTTTTTGTGTATCACCGTGTCCGATACCGGAACGGGCATGCCGCGCGAAGTCGTGGACCGCATCTTCGATCCGTTTTTCACCACCAAGGCGCCGGGCAAAGGCACCGGTCTCGGGCTGTCGATGGTGGCAAGCATCCTCAAAAACCACGGCGGGTTCGTGCAGGTCGAAAGCGAGATCGGCCGCGGCACGCGCTTCCATCTCTTTTTCCCGGCGGTGGCGACGCCGCCTGCGGCCGCCAAATCAGGCGATGCCGCCGCCCCGGCGCACGGGGTCCTGCTGGTGGACGACGAGCCGGCGGTCCGCGACGCCTTGCGCGCGCTGCTGCAGCGGGCCGGTTACACGATCTTTCCCGCCGGCGATGCGACGTCGGCGATGCGCGAGTTTTCCGCGCATCGGGACCGCATTTCACTCGTCATCACCGACATGATGCTGCCCGACCGCAGCGGCGTGGATGTGGTGAAGTCGATTCGGGCCATCGCGCCGGAACTCCCGATCATTGCCATCAGCGGCATGATGGCATCGGGCAATTACGACGAGCTGCTGGAACTGCGGCCACGCGTCGAATGCCTCTCCAAGCCGCTGCCGCCACGCGTGCTCCTGACCGCGGCGGAACGCGCGTTGCACGCGCTCGCCAGCTAGCGGCCGGTTGCGCGCCGCAACCCACGCGCGCATCGGCACCCGAACGCTTCCCGCACCGCGACGCCACCCGCCGTGGCTTCGCCGCTACGCCGTGGGCCGTCGCCGGACCCCTCGTGATGCGAGGTCAGCCGATGGCGGCTTTCATCCGCCGCAAACCTTCGGCCAGAGTTTTCGCTGGGCACCCGAAATTGATGCGGACATGGCTGCCGCGCGGCGCTCCGAAAAACGCCCCATCGCTGAGGCCGACCCCGTGCTCCTCGAATTTGGCGATCGGATCCGACCAACCCAAGGCCGACACGTTCAACCAAGCGAGGTACGTTGCTTCGAGCGGCGCCTCGAGTTTTACCCGCGGCATTTCCCGCGCGAGAAAGTCCACGATCGTGTCCCGATTGCGCCGCAGCACCGTCAGCAGTTCCTGCCGCCACGGCTCACCATCGCGGTAAGCCGCCTCGCAGGCGGTGTAACCGAGACACGTTACCTCCGCCACGATTCCAGCCGTGGCGCGGACGAAACGAGCCCGCAAGGCCGCGTTCGGAATGATCGCGAGCGACGTGCCGAGACCCGGCACGTTGTACGTCTTGCTCGGAGCCATCAGCGTGATGGTCCGCGCCGCGATGTCCGCGCCGAGCGAGGCGGTCGCCACGTGGGGCAACGTCGGATCGAGAATCAGGTCGCAGTGAATTTCGTCGGAACACAGCACGAGGTTGTGCCGCACGCAGAACTCGCCGAGGCGCTGCACCTCTTCCCGCCGCCACACCCGCGCGAGCGGATTGTGGGGATTGCAGAGGAAAAACAGCTTCGTCCGCGGCGTGACGGCAGCTTCCAGCGCATCCCAATCGATTTCCCACCGTCCGGCGGTTAAGGCCCACGGCACCGTCACAGCCTTTCGGCCGCTGTTTTTCGGCGCTGACATGAAAGGCGGATAAACCGGCGCGAGCGTCAGCACCTCATCGCCGGGCTCCGCAAACGCCTGGGCGGTCACATTCAAGCCGACAACGAGGCCGGGCAGCCAGACGAGCCACGATGGATCGATCGTCCAGCCGTAACGTTGCGCCATGGCATTAACCATCGCCGCCGTGGTTGCCTTCGTCGGTCGCGCGTAGCCAAAGATTCCATGGTCCACGCGCGCATGCAGCGCCGACAGAATCGCCGGCGGAGAAAGGAAATCCATGTCGGCGACCCACATCGGCAGCACGTCGCGGCCTTCGTACTTTTGCCACTTTTGCGAGTCGGTCCCCACCCGGTTCGGCACGGTCTCAAAATCGAACGTCATTCGAATCTACAGAACCACGATTCGCCGCCAGGGCACGGACTTTCTTCGACAAACCGGGTGTGATGGTGATTGCAGGCACCTGCTGCGCGGTAGCCTCTGCAAGCCAGTCGCCGGAGCAGCGGTGTCGACGGCCGGTCGCTGCGACGCAGGGGACGCACTGACGCGGCGGCGAGGGGTCAATGCCCGCGTGGTTCCGCAGCGCGGAGACCGGGCGGTCAGCCCTGCGGACGTGCGCAGAATTTTCTCGGTGTGTCGTCCCAGTGGGAAAGACCTTCTCACCGGCCTCCCTGGCCTGACGAACTAAGTTGCCTCCGTTTGGGTATTTACAAGGTGCCTGGCCTTGGTGCGGCGCGTGCAGAACAGGCGCATATCATCGCTAGAACTCAAACCAACCATTCACCATGAGACTCGTTCGTTACAGCTATCCAACCACGCGTGCTTTCGCCAATGTCGCCCGCTCCCCGTGGGCCGGGCTCGAAACGGAGATCGATCGTTTATTTGAATCGGCACTGCAGGAGCTGCCGGGTGCCGCCTCCGACCGCTTTCCGGTAGACGTTTATGAGGACGCCGACAACCGATACGTCCGCGCGGAGCTTCCCGGCGTCAGCCGCGAAGATATCACGATCGAACTGGCCGACGGTTATCTTAACATCGCCGCGGCACGGAAGTCGGGCGAAGAGACCTTCTCGTCCACGCGCTCAATCGGAGTCGCCGAGGACACCGATTCGACGAAAGTGAGCGCTCAGTACGAAAACGGGGTTCTCACCGTCACGCTGCCCAAACGCGAGGAAGCGAAACCCAAAAAGATTACTGTCGCGGTCAAATAAGCCGCAGACGCACGCCATGCCGATGCTCTGTCAGGCGATATCATCAACCTAAACCTTCAATCATCATGTCCCTTCTCCATTCTTTCGTTCCACAACTGAGCCGCAGCTCCGGTGCTTCGGCTCCCACGACGCCGGCGGTGCCGACGGTCAAACCCGTGTACGAGGTCAAGCAGACCGACGATGCCTACGGCCTCACCGTGTTCCTGCCGGGCGTCTCCAAGGAAAATCTCGAGATCACGGCTGAGGACGGCCAGTTCCGCTTGTTTGCGCGTCGCGCCTGGAAGCAGCCTGAGTCATGGACGTCGGTGTACCGCGAGAGCAGCGACGCTGCTTATGAGCTGGTGCTAACCCACGACAACCTCATCGACCCCGACAAAGTCGTCGCGGAGTTGAAGGATGGGGTGCTCCGGGTGTCGTTGCCAAAGCACGAGGCGCTCAAGCCGCGCAAGATCACCGTCAATTAACGTTTTCGAGGGCCGGAAACGGTCTGGGTCCAATCAATCGCCGGGGTGCGCTCGCTGCGTGCCCCGGCGTTTTCGTTTGCGCTTGGTGGTGGCGACGAAACTTCGCCTTGGCTCCCGCCCCCGCGCCTGTCGCTGCGTCTGACCGAGGCGTTAGGCGCCGTTTTTGGGGCGAGCCGGCAGCAAGATTGAGATCAACGCCGCAATGACCAGGACACCGGCGATGACGAGCAATGAGGCGCCGGTGCCGATGACGACCCACGGCTCGAGCAACATTTTCGCACCGATAAAACCGAGGATCACGGCCA
>Ga0207652_10002060_pt1 | contig 17305 bp, 11 predicted proteins | sample KBSC63BmetaG_FD_184334 | JGI IMG/M metagenome (GOLD analysis project Ga0207652, IMG submission 184334) | Corn rhizosphere microbial communities from Kellogg Biological Station, Michigan, USA - KBS C6-3B metaG (SPAdes) (version 2) | ecosystem: Host-associated > Plants > Roots > Rhizosphere ... | reverse complement strand
GCGCTTCGCCCACTTCACTCTGGCGGTATCGAGCACGTGCGAATGCTTCTCCCACGTGACCAGATCGCGCGACGAAAACGCGTCCAGAAAGGTCTGCTGGTTGTACGGCGCGGAATACGTCGGAAAGATCCAGTACTGGCCGTCGAAGACGTGCGCCTCCGGATCCGCGTACCAACCGGGGAGAATCGGATTCCCGGACCGCACCTGCGCGCCGGCGGTTGCCGCCGCGGCAAGCGTGAAGACGAGCGCCGTACGTATCGCTCCATTCATTGCGGACTGCTCCGGGTCGAGTGGCCTTCGGACGTGTGGCGAAGCTAGGCGGCGCCGAACCGCCGCGAAAGGTTCGAGATCCGTCAGCACCCCGCGCAATGCGCTCGATCCCCCTGGACGCCGGCCGCTGTTCCATGGAGCTTTGCGCACTGTCTCGCCAGGCACTGCGCCCGCCAGCCTTCTCCGCCATTCATGAAACCAAAAGAGCTCACGATTCGCGCGCTGATCCTCGGCGCGCTCATCACCACTGTCTTCACGGCTGCCAACGTCTACCTCGGCCTCAAGGTGGGCCTGACGTTCGCGTCCTCGATTCCCGCCGCCGTGATCTCCATGGCGATCCTGAGCGCCGTCAAGGATTCGTCGATCCTCGAGAACAACATCGTGCAGACGGTCGCCTCGGCGGCCGGCACGCTGTCGGCGATCATCTTCGTGCTGCCCGGCCTGGTGATCGTCGGCTGGTGGACGGGGTTCCCGTTCTGGGAATCGTTCCTCATCTGCGTGAGTGGCGGTGTGCTCGGCGTGCTGTTCACGATTCCTCTTCGTCGCGCGCTGGTGACGACCTCCGATCTGCCGTACCCCGAGGGCGTCGCGGCGGCCGAAGTGCTGCGAGTCGGTTCAGGGACGCGTGGCGAAACGAAGGATGATACCGGTGAAGCACGCGAAGGATTGCGCGCGGTGATCTACGGGGCAGTTGCGTCGAGTGGGTTGGCGATCATCACGGCAACGCAGGTCGCGGCGGCCGAGGTGACGGGTTTCTTCCGGCTCGGGAGTGCGGCATCGAGCGGATACGACGTCGCGTGGTCGCTCGCGCTGGTCGGCGCTGGACATCTCGTGGGACTCTCGGTCGGCATGGCGATGCTGGTGGGTCTCATCACGTCGTGGGTGGTCGCCGTGCCCATCCTGACGTCGATGCAACCGGCGGCCGCGGGTGTCACCGTCGCCACACATACGATGGACATCTGGCGAACGCAGGTCCGCTTCATCGGCGCGGGGGCGATTGCCGTCGCCGCGATCTACACCCTCGCTCGACTCGCCCGTCCCGTGGTTGGAGGACTCGTGAGCACCCTCGCTGCATCGCGCGCCAAGAACACCGGCGACGACAGCGATCGCGATCTTCCCCCGTCGTGGATCATGATTCTGACGGCCGCCTGCCTCGCGATCGCGGCGTTTCTCGAGTACGGATTCGCGCACAGCACCCGGCTCGCACCAAATGCGGTCGCGCTCACGGCGATCGGCGTACCGTTCGTGCTGCTCGCGGGCTTTCTCATCGCGGGCATCTGTGGCTACATGGCGGGACTGATCGGCGCATCGAACAGCCCGATCTCGGGTGTGGGCATTCTCTCGATCGTGTTGTGCGCATCGCTCGTGGTGCTCGCGGCTCCCTCGACGCCGGCGACACGTCCGGCGCTCGTGGCGTTCGCGCTCTTCGTCACGGCGATCGTGTTCGCGTGTGCAACGATCTCGAATGACAATTTGCAGGATCTGAAGACCGGCCAGCTCGTGGGCGCGTCGCCCATGCGGCAGCAGATCGCGCTCATCGTGGGCGTCGGCGCGGGCGCCGCGGTGATTCCGTTCGTGCTCAATCTGCTCGCGAAGGCGTATGGCTTTGCCGGCGCGCCGAACATCGGCGTCGTCGCGCAGAATCCCCTGCCCGCTCCTCAGGCGACGCTGATCGCCGCACTCGCACAGGGCGTGATCGGGGGCAATCTCGAGTGGAGGATGCTCGGCATCGGCGCGCTCGTGGGCATTGCGCTCATTCTGCTCGACGAGGCGCTCGGCGCCATGAAGAAACTCAGAATTCCGCCGCTTGCGGTCGGTATCGGCATCTATCTGCCGATGTCGGCGACCTTCGCCGTGGTCGTTGGAGCGATCATCTCGCACTGGTACGACAAGCGTGCGCGGCAGATGCCGAATCCCGGTCGTGCGGAGCGATTGGGGACGCTCGTCGCGTCGGGGCTGATCGTGGGTGAGAGCGTCTGGGGTGTGATCAATGCCGGTTTGATCGTCGCGCTGTCGAAGGACGCGCCGATCGCGCTCGTCCCGGCGGAGTTCGCACCGGCGCCATGGCTTGGGCTGATCGGCTTCGTCGCCGCGATCGTGCTGCTTTACGGCTGGATGCTTCGGCGGTCGGCGGCGGTCGCGTAGTCGTCATGTCGTCACTCCGTGATGGTGAGCGGTACGCTGCCACCCGCATGTTGGATGCGATGCGCGAGCTCCACCGCGTCGTCCGCCGTCATGCGAATGCATCCATGTGACGCTGCTTCGCCGATCGATCCAGGATCGTTCGTGCCGTGAATGAAGTAGTACGGCGCCTGGAAATAGATCTTCACGCCTTGCATCGGGTTCGACTCGGCACCCGGCGGCTGATACGTCTTGTTGCGCGCCCAGTCGGTCGGTGGCGGGGTCCAACTCGGATTCCAGACGATCTGGCCGGTCTGAAACGATCCGGTCGGGGTTGGATGACTCGGGCGGCCGACGGCGACGCCATAGGTCGCGGTCACATCGCCGTTCTCGATGACTTTGAGATTACGCGCCGAGAGATTCACCACCAGTCGCATCGGTGGGTCGGACCGCGTGACTCGCGTCGACAACCAGATCAGCGCTGGAAAGATCGGGATGAAGGTCAAGAACGTTCGAAATCTGACGCGCCTCGCTTTCTGCTTCTGTTCCATACACGCCTTCTCTGCAAGACTCCGAATCAGAGAAAAGGCAAGGCGTATTCCGAACGAGGCAGTTGCGTCATACGTCGATGGTGTAACGTCGCGCGTCGCGCCCGGCTGAGTAGCCGTACGCGACGCGCGATTTGACGATCAGGTGTGTCGCTGCCCAGCTCGCGAGACGCAGCGAGCGATCACGGCTTACATTGGCGGCGCCGTCCCGGCCGATTCATCCGACGGCTGCCCCTGGCCGATCGCTGAGTTGTTGATGAAGCGCATTGGGGCGTTGTTCCCGCCGAATGCGAGTCCAGCGGGCGCGGGACCCGCGTTGATCGCGCCCAGCTTCAGTGCTGACGCCGCTGCGGCCTGACTATCCGTTGGTTCCGCGTCGACGCCGTTCGTCGCGCCCGAGACGGACACGTGATGTCCGGCTGCACCGGCTGCGTCTTTGATCGAGATGTTGATTTCCATGGGCGTCAGTTCAGGACCGCGTAGCGGCCTTCGAAGGTGATTGGCGTGTTGGTCAGATTCGTGACCGTGATCCAATACGTGACGTGTCCGGCGTCCGCCCGTTGCACCGCGACGCTCGAGCTGATCTCGGCTCCGGTTGTGTTGGGCGTCGTCGGCATGACGTACCAGACGATATGAGACGTTGGTGACCAGTTGAACGTGAACCAGCGCTGGGTCTGGTTCGCTGTCAGGCTGCCTGTGAACTGCACTCCGGTGGTCATATCGTGATCCCTCGTTCGTTGGTCAGTACTTACTCAGGATTGCGTAACGTCCTTCGAACGTCACCGGCACATTGGTGAGGTTCTGCACCGTGATCCAATAGGTCGCGAATTCGGCACTCGCGCGCTGGACGGCAACCGAGCAGGTAATCTGCGCTCCGCCGGCGAATGGAGTGGTCGGCATGACGGTCCAGACAACGTGCCATGGGGCGGGCCAATTGAAGGTGAACCATCGCTGCGTCTGGTTGGCGGCCAGGCTGCCCGTGAACTGTGTTCCGCACGCCGGCGCGGTCATCCAGCCGTCGACGGGAATCTCCCACACGCCGCGATTGCGCGTTCCCGCGCGCAACACGCGTGAGGCCGGGTGAAAGAGGATGTCGCCGATGAAACAATTCGGCAGCGACGCCGAGAAGTTGGCCCACGTAGTGCCCGCATCGAGGCTCTGCCAGATGCCGAGGTCCGCGGCGACCCACACACGGTTTGAATTAGCATTGTCCAATTCAACCGTGGTGAACGGCAGCGAGGGCAGGCCGGCGGACTTGTTGAGCCAGTGCGCTCCGCCATCGTCGGAGCGAAACACGACCCCGCCGCCCAGTGTGCTGTAGGTCACCCAGATTCGATTCAGGTTGTTGGAATCGACCTTGATGTCGCTCACGGTCGCGCCGGTTCGCGGCGTCGCGAGCGCCGTGAGTGTGCCCCAGGTGGACCCGGACACCTGCGTGCGGAACAGCCGTCCATCGCTCACGCCGACGTAGACGACACTCGGATTCGGGATGTACATGGCGCTCGTTCGCGCCGCCGACGGGAACGGGAGCCGCACCCACGACGAGCCGTTGTTGCTCGAGACGTAGACGGCGTCCCCGCCGAGCGCGACGGTGTCGCCGCCGCTGGCGCTGCACTCGAACGGTGGATAGAAGGCGCTGCCCTCACCCGCCGGAACGGATGGGCTGATGCCCGCCCACGTCCCAAAACCGCCACCCGTGGCGGACCGCTCGAGGTTCATTCCGAAATACGTATGAAAACATACCAACGGATTCGTTCTGTTGACGCCGCAGTCACCGCCGTCGCCATCGGCCACGTGCGTCCACGTCGGTGCGCCGGCCCAACTCTCCGTGCCGTTGTCCTGTGTCCCCGCGAGCAGTGAATGCGACGAGCCGTAGTCTTGCGCGAGGTATTCGATCTCGGAGATGACCAGACCGTTGTTGCAGTGCGTCCAGTTCACACCGCGATTCGCGCTGCGGAACAAACCGCCGTCGCACCCGATGTAAATCGTGTTGGGATTTCCCGGCTCGAACGCGATCGCGTGTTGGTCCGGATGAATCGAGTCGCCGGTCGAACCCTTGTTGCTCAGTGCCGTCCAGGTCCAGGTCGTACCCGAGAGATCCGCGCGATACGAGTCGATCGCGCCGACAAACACCTGCGTGTCACGATCGGGCGCTGCCGCGAGAAACCAGTCGTACCACGCCTGCGAGGTGTTGACGCCTGGCGGCAGCGGCACGGCCGACCACGTCCCGTTTGCCGCGCGCCGGTAGAGGTACGCCGTGCTGCCATGCGCGCCCCATGCATACGCGATCGCCGGATTCGTCGGCGCCAACGCCACCGCGAGCCGATCGAAAGTCCCGGGCGCACCGGCGGGCAGCGCAACCGCGGTCCAGGTCGTTCCGCCGTTCGTCGAGTGGAACACTCCGTCGCCGCATCCGGCGATCATCTCCGCCGTCGCGACCGGCCCCGGCGCGATCGCGAGCGACCACGTGACCTGCGCGCGCCGCTGCGTCCAGGCGACTCCGCCGTTCGTCGAGACCCAGAGACCACCAGTGGTCGCCGCGACGAGGCGCTGGCCATCGGAGGGACTCACGAGCAGATCGTAGAAGCCTTGCCCGACGAAGGGCGCGGTACAGAGCGGGGCCCATGACGTACCACCGTCGCCCGAGCGAAGTACGCCGTTCCCCAACCACGACCACCAGTTGCCTTCGCCGAGGCCGCAATACGCGATGTTCGGATTGGTGCGATCGTAGGTGAGCGCACCGACGGCGAGTGTCGTTGCGTAGTCGGTGCGCGGCGACCAGCTCGCACCGCGATCGAAGCTTTCCCAGACGCCGCCGTTCGCCGCGCCGCAGAGCACGCGCGCCGGGTTCGTCGGATGCACCGCGATGGAGGACACGCGGCCGGAGATGTTGACCCGGCTCGCTCCATACGTCTGACCGTTCGGAACGGTCCAGGGTCCGATCGATCGCCACTGCGGCCCTGTGGCCGTGGGTGGACTCGTCGGGATGACGGGTGCGGGCGCTGGTGCGACTTCGACGCTCTCCTCCACCGCCGGAGCAACTTCGCTTCGGCTCGCGACCGCCGCGTACAACTCGGCGACCGCGGTGGCGCGCGCTTCTGGCCTCGACCGCTTCTCGTCCTGTGTGCGAAGCGCGGCGGCGGCCGGTGGCTCGCCCTCGGTCACGAGGTGAAGTGGCGCGGGACTCATTCGGCTGCGTGCGGCGTGCACCTGCTCGCGCATGTCTTCGGTGGTGCGCGCGGCAATGACCTCGTCGGCGAGATCCTGCAGCCCGCGACGGTCGAGGTGGGCGATCATCCGCATCAGGGCTTTGCCGCCCGCGGGCTTCTCGGGCAATGCGACCGGCACGGGCGGCAGATACTGCGAGCTCTCCTGTGCGGAGAGATCCGACGGCGTATTCATGCCAGTTTCCTATTGTTGAGATGTGAAGCGCAGCTTCACCGGTGCATCCGCAGTGCGGTCGCACCCGACACGGTCACGTGTCGTCGCGGGGACTCCCCTCGGTCGCGGGCGGCGTCGCCTCGTCTGGGCCGTTCTTCTCGTCCGGCGCGTCCGTGGGCGCGTCCGGTGGCTTCACGGGTACGTCCTGCGGGACCCTCTCGCGCAGGAACTCATCGCGGCGCTCACGCGCATGATCAGGCCGCCCTGATTCCCCAGGGCGCTCGGCGCTTGGCACATCAGTTCCCTCAATTCGGGGAGCCGACGCTAAGTAAAATTTTTTGATATGTCAACAAGAAAAATCAGATGCGCGCGCAAACCTCAGTTTGCACGACACATCCATCGGCGCCAAATTAGTGATTGCTCATGAGAAGACATGAACGCCCGCGCCGAACGCCGCCATCGCGCCCTCACCGACGCCGCAGCATCTCTCAGTTGCCGTGCGCGACGCGGGGAGTCGTGATCAGGTACGTCGTTGCCCAGCTCGCGTAATAGTGCGATCCATCGTAGCCCACGGCTCCCATCAGTGGGAAGCCGGTCGCCGCCTGCATCGCGGCCAGTCGGCGCAACACGGGCACTCGCGGATCGCCGGGCGGCAGCGCGTTCGCGAGCTCGCCCATCGACGTAGCGCGCACGAACGCGAGTCCGACGATGTGCGACTTCGACGCGATCGCCGCGGGATTCTTCACGAACTCAGGACCAAGCCCCTGCGTGAGCGGATGGAACTGGGCCGAGTAGAGCGGCGGAAGAAACGCGTCGAGCCAGGGAAGGAATGCTTCCGTCGACATCACCTGCCCCATGATCGCCGCCTCCATCAGACAGGGCGACGCAAAGTCGCTGGGCCCAGGCTCCGCGGCGGTGTTGCAGTGGACGTCGCGCCCGAAGAGACGATACGCCGACGCGCGAATGACCGAATCGAGGCCAGGATCGAACGACCGCGCGTAGCCGAGCGCGTTGTCCATCGCCATCGCGGTGTTCGGATGCACACCTGTGCGCACCGGCTGTTGGAGCCCGGTCAGATAGGTCTTCAGACGATCCGCCATGTACGTCGCCATCGGCTGCATGTTGGCCGCCCAGCGCACGGCGTCCGAGTCGTTCCACGATCGCAGCTCGTACTGCAGACGCAGCAGCCACGCGTAGCCGTATGGCACCTCGAACGTGCCCGCGTTCTTCATGAACTCCAGATCTCCGGCAACGTTCGTCGCGCCGAAGTGATCGTTCAGCTTCTGTCGGATTGCCGGCGCGGTGGGAAGATCGGGGAACGTCTTGAGGAGACGCACGAGCGTCCACGCGGAGTTCACCGCGGAGTGCCAGTCGTAGCAACCGTAGAACGCGCGCGTGGTCTCATAGTCCACGACCGGCGTATACGTCGCATCCCAGAGATACGGGACGCCGTTCGGCCGCGGCTGCGGATGATCCATGCACGCCAGCGGCATGGTGCTGAGCTGGAGCGCCGTCGCGCGATCGAACGCGTGCGGCTCGACCGGCGGCAGCGACGCGGAGAACGACGCAAGGTCGGTGAATTGCGGAACGTCCTTCACCTTGGCGTTGGGACGCCGACTCGTCTGCGCGGCCGCCGGTGCACTCAGAACGATGCTCGTTACGAAAACTATAACTATGCTTCGCATATGTAGTGGTGTCATTGTCCGCGCCTCGTCTCGTACAGCAACGCCTGGGCGGGAACCCAGGAGATGCCCGACATGTCGTCGCGCAGGAGGGCATAGCCACGGTCAGCCTGCAGCGCGGCAAGACGATGCCAGACCGGCACGCGGGCATCGCTTGCCGGAAGCGCATGCGCGATGCGCTCCATCATCTGCGCGCGTGAGAAGGCGAGCCCGCCGAGCCGCGCGCGTTCCGTCATGAGGGCGGTTGCGGCAGCCGCGCGCGCACTGTCCGTGGCGGCGCGCCCTCCCGACGTATCGACCGGTGCGGCAACCGGCATCGGGACCGGCTCCGTGAGTGGCGCGAATCGTCCCGATTGCATCGGCGGAAGGAAGCGATCGAGCCACCCGACATAGGCGCGTTGGTCGAGCACACGGCCCATGAGCGCCGCCTCCGACAGGCACGGAGAGACCAGTTCGGCTCCGCCGCCTGGTCCTGGCGCGGCACCTCCGCGTGCAGGCGCGCCCGCGGTGAGATCGTTTGGAGCAAGGGAACGTGCGGTCGTGTCGACGTTGCCGCGTCCCGCACCACGACCACCGCGGCCGCCTCCCCGTCCGCCGCGTCCACCGTTCGCGACGACGCGCTCCGATTGCGTCGCGCACATGGTATCGGCGCTGAAGAGCTTTCGCGCCGAGGTCACGATCGCTCGGCGAAGGCGCTCATCGTGCACCGCGTCGGCATAGTCGAGCGCCAGCGTCATGCTCTGCGCGGTATTGTTCTGTGCTCCGGATCGCACCGGCTCGACGAGCGCGACATAGTATGCACCGAGGCTATCGGCCATCCACGAGGCGAGCGGCGCGAGGTTCGACGTCCATCGCCGCGCTTGAGAGTCGGGCCACGTCCGCAGTTCCGCGTCGAGCTCGAGCAGCCACGCGAATCCATACGGCCGTTCGAACAACCCGGTCTGACTCGCGGATGGAATGGGATTGATCGCCGCGGCCGTCGCCCGGAAGAATTGCATCTCACCGTCGAGATTCGATCGGCCGAGGTGTGCGTTGAGCTTCTCGCGGGTGAGCTCGTGAAGGACACTGTTCGGGTACGTCTTGAGCGTCCGCACCGCGACCCACGTCGACGCAACCGCCGAGTGCCAGTCGTTGCAGCCCCAGAAGGCGCGAAGCCGGTCATGATCGGGCACGAGACTGTAGCTCGCGCCCCAGAAGTATCCGGTGCCGCTGTTCGCTCGACCGCGCGGATTCGGGCGCGGCTGGAGACGATCGAGACACGACAATGGAAGCGCCCCAAGCCAGAGGGCGCGCTGCTCGTCGAAGGGCGCCGGCGTGACGCTCGGCAGCGTCGCGACGAGTGCGGCGAGATTGGGTAGATCGGGACGCAGGGTCGTGGTATCCGCGCGGCCAGCGGGACGCTGCGCGTGGAGCCCGGGCGCGTTCAGAGCGGAGAGCACCGTCGCTGCGGCAAGCGCGAGCGCCCGGCGTACAAGGCGGATCATCATGGGGCATATATATGCTTCGCGACGCGGCTCGCCGCCAACGAGCCAGACTGCGCGAACGGCCGCGAGTGCGATGCACTCACGGCCGTTCGTGTTTCGTCAACCACCGCGGGGAGCACTTCCCTCGCCTGTCATCCCGAGGAGCGATGGTGACGAAGGATCTACCGTTCCGGTCAGCCCTTGAAGTTCGGGTTGTTGCGTGTTTCCACGTCCGGCAGCGGCACGCACGTCAGGCTGCTGTACGTCTGACCCTTGCGATTCACGCCGGACTGGAACGGCAGGTTCTTGCGAAGCATGTCACCGTAGCGCTGGCCTTCGCTGAAGAGCTGACGACGGCGCTCCTCGAGCACGATCTTCTCGAAGTCGTCGCCCGGCTTGAGCGTGAGCGGTGGGATCTTCGAGAGGGCCCGCACGCGGTTGATCGCGTCGAGGCCCGCCTGACCACCGGTCGCTTCGGCGTAGATGAGCTGCGCTTCGGCGTACGAGGCGATCGGCAGCGGAGCCGCGCCGCTGCCCGTGAACTTCTGCTGCTGCCAGACCTCCGTCACGTTGTCCGTGCCCTTCGTCTTCGTGTCGACGGTCTTCACGCGCGGATCGGGGGTGACTCCATCCTCGAGCGTGAGGTTGTCGTACGCCGGCGCGACGGACAGGTAGCTGTTTCGCGTGGTGAGATTGTAGATGCGATTCTCACGCGAGACGGTCTGTTCGGAGAACTCGGCGTTGCGCACATAGCCCGCGGGAATCTGCGCGGCATCCGCGGCAGCGCCCTGCAGATTGCCCGCGTCGAGTCGCTCACGTGCACGGCCATTCAGCGCCATGTTCTTGAGGCTGGCGCGATCGGCGGCGGTGAACGCCGGATCCGTCGCCTTGTCCACCTCGCTCATCGCTTCCGTGAACTCCTTCTCGGCGAGGGCGTACACGTCGGACCGCTGGATCTCCGGACCGTTGTCGACCGTCATGGTGCACATGCCTTCGCCAAGCAGCAGGAGCGCGTATCCCGCGTACGCCTTCATCTCCACCATGTAGCGCTGGCGATTCGGAACCTGCGCGTCCGTGAACTTCGCGAAGCGGCTGTACGCGTCCTCGAGCTGGAAGCGCGCCTGCTGCAGCGGCGTGTAGAAGCCCATCGACGTATCGGTCCGCGAGCCCGAGCACGATCCGGGGTTCTGCTTGATGTCGACGACGCTTCGCCACTCCCAGACGTGGTTGTTCACGAAGCCGTTCGCGGACCAGTATTCGCCCGAGAGCATGCCGGCGGTCGCGGCGTAGTTCGCGGCCGCGCATTGGAATTGTTGAATGGCTCCGAGCTCGAGCGTCGCCACGAGCGCGGGATCGTCGAGTGCATCGGCTGGCACCTGGCCAGGATTGTCGACGGAGAGGAGTTGGTTGCACGCCGTCGATGCGGCGAGGGTCAGCGCGAGCAGCCCGGCGCCCATCCGCCTGACTGCCACGCGGGCACGCGACAGGGATTGAGAATATTGTAAAATCATGGCTATGCGTCTCGTCGGTCAGAAAGTGAGGCGGAGCGTCGCTTCGAAGCTGGCGGTCGGCGGCATGACCGTCTGGTAGCCGTTGGAAAGCGAGCCGATGGCACGGATTTCCGGATCCCACACGTGCTGGTTCGCGATGTCGACGTACACTTCGCCGTCGCGCGACGTGTTCCAGCCGTTCTGCGCCGTCCACAACATCGACAGGTTGCGACCCGCGAGGCTGAACGAGGCGTTGCTCGCGCCGAGGCGCTGCGCCAACCGCGGCGACAGCGTGTAGGACGCCGAGAGCTCGCGGAGCCGCAGGAAGCCGGCCTTGTACGTGCTGGGGGCGTCGGCTTCGATCGCGCGGTACTCCTGGAGCAGGGGATCGGTCTGCTGGATCACGGCGAGCGTCGAGCCCTGGTTGTGCAGCGCGCGAATCTCCGTGTCGGACTGGAGATGGCCGCCGTTGCCGTCGACGCGCGCATAGAGGCGCAAGCGCTGCCAGAGCGTGACGGTGTTGTTCACACCGATCTGCCACGTGGGCTGCGAGTGACCCCAGAAGACGCGCGGGGCCGACGAACACGACACGTCCGGACCGCCCTGATGCAGGCCATCGGAACCCGTGCCGCCGTCGCAGATCGCCGAGAGCACCTTCCCGGTCGGGTCGAGCGTGGCCGAGCGAACCTTGTAGAGGAAGAAGTCGCCGATCGCGTAGCCGACGCGGTTCTGCGCCTGGCCGCCACCACCGACGGTGAGGAACTGCGTACCGCCCATGTCCTCGATGCGGTTGCCGTTCGACGAGAGCTGACTTCCGACGTCCCACACGACTCTGCGTCCGTTATGCGGGTGGAGATTCAGCTCGAGCTCATCGCCCCAGCCGCTCACGCGGCCGATGTTGATCACCTGCGAGCCGGGGAAGCCGGCCGACGGCGGCAGCGGCGAGTTGACGATCGCGTCGCTGATCTTGCGGTTGTAGTGCGTGTATGAGAGATCTGCAAAGCCGTGCAAGAGCGTCGACTCGAACCCGAGCTCAAGCTCGCGGCTGCGCTCGGGCTTGAGCTGCGGGTTGCCGAACGATCCCGGCGCGAGACCCGCACCGTTCTGGAAGCCGACGACCGGCACGTAGAGTCGTTGCGCGTCGAATGCGCCCGGCTGACGGCCGGCGGCGCCGAGTGCGCCACGCAGGCGGAGATTGTCGACCATGGGCACGTGGAACCACGGCTCCTCGCCGACGACCCACGAACCGCTCACCTTCGGATAGTACGCGGCCTTGAACTGCTTGCCGAACGCGCTGTTGTCGTCGCCGCGCAGCGCGGCCGTCAGGAAGACGCGGTTGTTCCACGCGAGCTCCTGCTGGCCGTACATGCCGACGGTGGCATTCGCGTTGTACGCTTCGGTCGCGCTGCGCGTCGCGCCGCCCGAGATCGTGGTGATCGGGGTCGCCGCGAACGTGGTTGCGGTTCCGGTGATCGAGCTCGTCTCCGTGCGGTACGCCTGGAGGCCGATCGAGCTGGTGAAGCGCAGGGCGTCGTTCCAGCCATACTTCGCCGAGCCGGCGTAGTCGAGCGTGTAGATGGTGATGTTCGCGCGCTGGTCGCTCTTGCTGCCGAGCGCTTCGCTGCTGGGCAGCGGATCCGCGGCGCCGTCGGGCTGGCGCGGCCAGAGCGTGGAGTTGTCTTCGCCGCTCACGTCGATGCCGGTGACGAGCCGGTTGGAGAACCAACTGAACGGATCGTACATGCTGGTCATGCTCACCGTCGTGCGGTCGTTGTTCGCGTACGACTGGACCGACGACCACTCTTCCGGAGGCGCGAAGCCGAAGCCGCGCTTGACGCCGTCGGCGCTGAGCGGCGTGCCCCACACGAGATTGCTGAACGGATCGATGTCGATCGCCGACTGCGCGAGGCGGACGCGATCGCGCACGTGGCCGATGCTGGCCTGGAGACGGAGGTTGTTCGTCGGCAGCACGTCGACGTTCGCGCGCGCCGTGAACTTGTGGTCCCAGTTCCAGGGCACGACGCCGACGTCGTTGTCGTACGCGCCGGTGATGAAGTAGCGATTGGCGTCGGTGCCGCCGCTCAGGTTCGCGGCGTAGCCCGACATCGGACCCGTGGTGAAGATCGGCTTGCCCGTCGTCTCGATCTCGTGCTGGTACAGGTTGAAGCTGGTGATCGTGCCGTCCGGCTTCTTGCCATACAGCAAGCCGGAGCGACCCTCGGGGTTCGCGAGCCAATCACCGCCCTGCCGCATCGAGAAGTTGAACGTCGCCTTGCCGGTCCGGCCGCGCTTCGTGATGATCTGGATGACGCCGTTCGAGGCCTCGGTGCCGTACAGCGTTGCCGCGGCCGGGCCCTTGATGACTTCGATGGACTCGATGTCGTCCGGATTGATGTCGTTCAAGCGGCTCGCGCCGCCGCCGCCGCGCTGCACCGGCCCGTCCGACACGTCGCCGTCCACGCGAACGCCGTCGATGTAGATGATCGGGTCGTTCGTGAGCGAGAGGCTGCTCGTTCCGCGAATGCGGATCTGAGCGCCCGTGCCCACCTGACCCGACGCCGGCAGCGTGATCATGCCCGGCGTGCGCGAGCCCAGGAGCTGATCGACGCTTCGCACGGGTGCAACCGCGAGCACGGAGTCGGCACCGATGGTCGATACCACGTTGCCGATCGCGCGCTTCTGCGTCGCGCCAGCGGTTCCGGTCACGACGACCTGATCGAGCTGCGTGGACCGCGGCGTGAGCCCGAATTCGACCGTCGACGTCTGGCCGTCGGTCACCGTGACCGTGCGATCCTTTGGATTGTAGCCGACGAGTCGAACGCGGATCGTCACCGTGCCGGCTGGGACGCCCGTCAGGCTGAAGCGACCGTTCGCCGTCGTGCGCGTTCCGCGCTGCACGGTCCCGCCAGCCGTGGGAACCACGAATACTTCAGCGCCGACCAGCGGCATCTGCGCGGTGGAATCGGTGACTTCTCCAACGACCGTTCCGCCGCGGCCCGCTCCCTGCGCGGACGCGACACCAGCCCAGAGCACTGCCGCAAGCGGCAAGAGATGCCGCCACGTCAACCCTCGTCTCGACATTGAATCTTCCCCTGAAGTGAAAGGCGAGTCTGGCTTTTCTGGATAGAAAATCCAAACTGTAAACCGCGGGGAGTATGAAGTCCGTTACATCGATCGGCAAGATTTTACACCGCGATGATGCAGCGCAGTCGCGAACTTTTCAGATTGTCATTTAGTGTTCTGAAATACCAAATGGCCGCGACGACCCACGACCGCCGCCCAGCGCTCACGCGGGCATGCGGACCATGATCGTTTCGGCCGACTCGCGGGCTCCGAAGGCCGTCTCGAAACGCGATCGGATGGAAGACCGGTTCCGGCGAGGTCGCGCGTCCAGGCGCGCGTGGTAGGATGACCGTGGTACGCTCTGCATTTGCACCGCGCCTGTCAAGGGCACGCCGAACGAATTTCCAGCCCTTAACGCGGCCACCATCCGGCCCCAACGCTCAACCGACCTCGGTCCGCCAGACGTTTCACTCCGTCCGCAGAGCGACCATCGGATCGACCCGGGTGGCCCGGCGCGCCGGTGCGAGGCACGCGATCACGGCGACCACGAGGAGTGCCGCAATGCACACCGCGAACACGAACGGATCCCGCGGCGTCACACCGTACAATTGGCTCGCGATGAGGCGCCCCGCACCAAGCGCGCCCGCCACACCGACGACGATTCCCACCGTCGCGAGGCCCACCGACCCCCGAAGCACCAGTCGAACGACGCCCCCGTTCGACGCGCCGAGCGCCTTGCGAACGCCGATCTCGTGCGTGCGCTGTGCGACCATATATGAAAGCAGTCCATACAGACCGAACGCCGCCAGACACAACGCGAGCACCCCGAACGCCGTGAACATCGACGCGCCAAGCCGCCACGGACGCAACTGCGGCGCAAGCCGCCGCGAGACGGATTGCACGTCGACCCACGGCAGATCGGGCGAGACCGACTGCACGGCGCGCCGAATGGCCGGGACCAACGCGTCCGGATCACGGGTCGAACGAACTTCCATCATGCTGATGGCCTGATGCCCCCACGCCGACTCGAGCGGCAGGTAGACGTAGGAACCCTTCGCGCCGGTAATCGCATATTGCGCCGCGTTCGCAACGATCCCGACGATCTGCGTGCACGCCTGGTCGTCGCCAAGCAGAACGCAGGTACCGATCGCATTGCCGTCGGGCCAGAATTGCTTTGCAGTTTCCTCATCGACGATCGCCACACGAGACGTCGGCGTATGATCCGATGCCGTGAAGAGGCGGCCGCGAACGAGACGCGTGCCCATGGTTTCGAAGTAGGCGTCGCCCACGGCCGTCGCGAACGGCACGGGACTCCCGGTCCGAAGCGGCGGTCCTCCGCGCCGCTGAAGAGACAGTGCCCACCGGCTCGCGAACGGCTCGCCCACGGTGAGCGACGCGTTCGCCACGCCCGGAACGCGACGCACCCGCTCCAGCATCGCGCGATACGTCGCGTTCGCGCTCACCCACCCCGACGAATCGCGCCAATCCCGCTGGCGCAACATGCTCGTGAGGTTGACGTACAAGAGCTGATCCACGTCGATGCCGAGATCGATCGCACGCACGTTGCGAAGACTCGTCACGAACAGTCCCGCGCCGACGAGCAAGAGCGTCGCAAGCGCGACCTGTCCGGCAATCAACGCGCGCTGCGCGAACAACCGCCGAGGGCTGCGATCCGCCACTCGGCCCGCGCCGAGCAGCGGCTGGAACCCACCATGCGCGGATGCCAACGCTGGCGCCATCGCCGCCAGGACTCCCGCACCCAGCGCAACCACGGCGGTGAACGCGAGCAGCCGCGGCTCGATCACGCGATGATCGACGCTGTCGGGCAGGAGAAACGCGCGCATCGCGGCGGCCGTCCAATGCGCCATGACGAGCGCGCAGATCGCGCCGGCGAAGGCGATGAGCATTCCTTCAATCAGCGCGTGCCGCACCACGCGCCAGCGCGTTGCGCCAAGCGAGAGCCGGAGCGCCGTTTCCCGCGAGCGGGCGAGCCCCCGCAGCAAGAGCAGGTTCGCGACGTTTGCCGCCGCGATGAGCAGCACGAGAAGCGACACCGCGCCCACCCAGACGGAGACCTTCGCTTCCGGACCGGCCGTCGGGCCGCGGCCAATGATGATCGGCGCGATCGACGCATGCGGCTTCACCGGGAGCGCCGCGAAGTACCGCGATCCGCTGTTGAGCCGGAGATACACCTGGGTCGCCTGGTCGCGCACCTGCGCAACCGTCGCGTTGGCTCGGCGCCGGCCGACGAGCTCCAGCCAGTACGATTGGGCCGACGGATCGAGTATATAAAAACTCTGGACACGCTTCCCCGCGCCAAGCGGTAGCCAGACGTCGACACGATCGGTCTCGACGCCCGTGAACCCCTGCGGCGCAACACCCACGATGACATACGGCAGACCGGCGACATCGATCGTTCGGCCCAGCACCGCGGAGTCACCAGCGAATTGCGACTGCCACGCCTCGTAGCCGAGCAGCGCGACGTGCTGTCCGTCGTCGCGCTCTTCGGTTGGCAGAAACACGCGGCCAAGGGCAGGCTGAACACCGAGCAACTTGAAGAAGTTCTGACTGACCAGCGTCGCGCTGAGCAGCCGGGCATCCGCGCCTCGGCCGCTCGAGAACTTCTGATCGGAGAACGCGGCGAGATCGGCGAATCCGGAGACATCGTCGCGCAACCGAAGGTATGCGCCGTAGCTCACCTGCTGGATGATCGACGCGCCGCCGGCCGGTTTAGGAAGCTCGAAGAACACGCGATTGACACGATCCGCGTCCCGCACGTACGCCGGCGCCCGGAACATCATCGCGTCGATCGCTCCGAACATCGTCGTGTTCGCGCCGATGCCGATGGCGAGCGACGCAACCGCGACAGTGGTGAACACGGGCGTGTTGCGCAGCGAGCGAACGGCGTAGCGCACATCCTGCGATACGCTCTCGAGCCATCGTCCGCGCGGCCCCTCGTGCAAGCGCTCGCGAACCAGTCCCACGTTGCCGAACGCGCGCCGTGCCGCGAAGCGCGCATCGTCCTCGCGCATTCCCGTCGCGACCAATCGATCCACCTCCATCGCGATGTGCGACTCCACCTCCTCGGCGAAGTCATCGTCGGACCGACGTTGCGTCCAGAACCGCCACGAGCGCGATCGCATCGAATCAGCCTCCGCTGCGCTCCGGGCCGAGGACGAGGGCGACCGCTTCGGAGATGCGTCGCCATTCACTGGCTTCCTTCGCGAGCTGCTTGCGTCCGGCGGCCGTCAGCTCGTAGAAGCGCGCGCGCCGGTTGTTGTCGGAAA
>Ga0207652_10002058_pt1 | contig 17320 bp, 11 predicted proteins | sample KBSC63BmetaG_FD_184334 | JGI IMG/M metagenome (GOLD analysis project Ga0207652, IMG submission 184334) | Corn rhizosphere microbial communities from Kellogg Biological Station, Michigan, USA - KBS C6-3B metaG (SPAdes) (version 2) | ecosystem: Host-associated > Plants > Roots > Rhizosphere ... | reverse complement strand
CATTCCCCATTCCCACGATTCCCCATTCCCGATTGCCCATTCCCACGGGCAGGGTGGTGGGGCAGAGAAACGCTCAGTCGCCGCTTCCCGCAGCCAGCCGCAGGCTGGCACTTCCCGCAGTCGCGCGAAGCGCGACGCTTCCCGCGTAGCAGTGCATGCCCACGAACGCCTCCACGACAATCGGATCGAACTGCGACCCCGCTTCGCGACGCAGTTCGGCCAGTGCATCGGCGGCCAGGAGTCCGGCGCGATAGGGGCGGCGGCTCATCATGGCGTCGTACGCGTCCGCCACGGAAATGATGCGCGCTTCGAGCGGAATCTGGTCGCCGGAGAGACCGTCCGGCACGCCGCTGCCGTCAAGTCGCTCGTGGTGCGATCGCACCACGTTGAGCACCGAGGACTCATGGTGGAGCAACGGGTGCAGTATGCGCCAGCCGAGCAGCGGGTGAGTCATGATGTGCTGGTATTCCTCGCGCGTGAGCGGGCCTGGCTTGTTGAGGACGGATTCCCGCACGCCGATCTTGCCCACGTCGTGCAACTGGCCGCCGAGTTCGATGCTGCGCACCATGGCCGCGCCAAGCCCCAGCGTGCGCGCAATCTGGCCGCCGTAGCGGCTCACGCGCTCGGAGTGACCCCGCGTGTAGGGGTCCTTGAGCTCCAGGGCGGCGGCGAGCGATTGAATGCCACCCAGATAGAGCTCCTCCAGCCGCACGGCCTGCTCGGCCACGCGCAGCTCCAGACGCTCCCGATACTCCCGGTTCTCACGCAGTAGCCGCCGCTTGTCCATGGCCTGCGTCACGCGCGCGCACACCTCGTCCAGCACGAACGGCTTGGTGATGTAGTCCATGGCGCCGGCCGACAGGCACGAGACCGCCACGTCCACCTGCGTCACACCGGTGAGCATGATGACCGCGACGTCGGGGTAGCACTCGCGCACCCGCCCCAGCAGCGCGCGGCCGTCCATTCCCCCCATGCACAGGTCCGAGAGCATGAGGGCCACCGGCTGGCGCGCGAGGATCTCCAGCGCCTCTTCCGCCGAGCCGGCCTCGAGACACTCGAAGCCGCCCCGCTCCATCAGCCGCGCCAGCGGATGCCGCAGCGCCGCCTCATCATCCACGATCAGGCAGCGCTTGCTCTCGGTCTCGAACGGATGCGTCACGCGCGCACTCCGGTTATCTTGCCCGAACTCCCCACAGACCTCTCCTGATGACACGCATCTACGACGACGATCTGGATACCGGGTTCGGCACGCGGGCCATCCATGCAGGCCAGCGCCCCGAGCCTCTCGCCGGCGCCATCATGACCCCGGTGTATCTCACGTCCACCTACGTCCAGGACGGCCTGGGGCGGAACAAGGGCTACGAATACGCCCGGAGCCGGAATCCCACGCGTGAAGCGCTGGAACGAAACGTAGCAGCGCTCGAAGGAGCGGACCATGGCTTCGCGTTCGCCAGCGGCACGGCGTGCGTGGATTCCATCATGAAGCTCTTCACATCCGGCGATCACATCATCTGCGGCGAGAACGTGTACGGTGGGACGTTCCGGTTGTTCGACAAACTGCTGCGCCATCACGGGCTCGAATTCACGTACGTGGATACCGTTGAGGCCGCGCGCATCGCGAGTGCCTGTACGCCGCGCACGGTAGCCGTGCTCGTGGAGACGCCGACCAATCCGCTCATGCGCGTCACCGATCTCGCGGCGGCCGCCGCGGCGGCGCACCAGGCCGGCGCGCTGCTCATCGTGGACAACACCTTCGCGACGCCCTTCTTCCAGCGACCGTTCCAGCACGGCGCCGACATCGTCTTCCATTCTACCACGAAGTATCTGAATGGCCATAGCGACATGATCGGCGGCATGGCGCTCGTGCGGGACGAGGAGCTGGCCCAGCGGCTGGGATTCATCCAGAACGCCGCGGGCGCGGTGCCCGGGCCGTTCGACTGCTGGCTCGCGTTGCGCGGCACCAAGACGCTGCACCTGCGCATGCCGCGACACGACGAGAACGGCCGCGCGATCGCGGCGTGGCTCAGCAAGCGCCTGGGCAGCGAACACGTCGTCTATCCGGGCCTGCCCTCACACCCGCAGCACGAGCTGGCCTGTCGCCAGATGTCGGGATTCGGCGGCATGATCACCGTGGACATGGGCTCGAAGGCGCGCGCCGCTCAGGTGCTGGAGCGCGTCCGAATCTTTTCACTCGCGGAATCGTTGGGTGGAGTGGAAAGTCTCATCAGCCACCCGGCCTCGATGACCCACGCGTCCGTACCGCCGGACCGGCGCGCCGAGCTCGGCATTACCGATGGCATGATCCGCCTGTCGTGCGGCGTGGAGGACATCAAGGATCTGACGAACGATCTCTCACAGGCGCTCGCGGGCCTGTGACGTGACCGGCTGACGCACCCCATTTCGGAGGTCATATGCCCGACGCCAAGGTCCTCACCAGCATTGCCCCGAGCGCGTGGGAGCACCCCGCCGACCGCGCCGCGCTCAACACCCTTCGCTCCCTGCCGGGCTTTGACGAGGTGCTGCGCAAGGTGATGGGGCTCATCGGCGAGCGCGGTGTCCGGCACCTGTTCACCGCCAACGCCGTACGCGTGGGACCACGCCAGCGCCCGCGCCTCGATGCGCTCTACACTGAAGTATTGGCGACCATGGATTGGCCGGAGCGCCCCGAGCTCTTCGTGTCGCAGACGCCCGTGGCGAATGCCATGGCGGTGGGCTTCGACAAGCCGTTCATCGTCGTGAACTCGGGCGCGCTGGCACTGCTCGCCCGCGACGAGCAGCGCGTGATCCTCGGCCACGAGCTGGGGCACGTGATGAGCGGCCATTCCACCTACACCACGCTTGCGCTGATCATCCTCAATCTGGGTTTCAACACGATTCCGGGACTCGGGCTCATCGCGCTGCCCATCCAGCTCGCGCTCATGGAGTGGTCGCGCAAGGCGGAACTGTCCTCCGACCGCGCCGGGCTGCTCGCCACGCAGGATCCCGAATCATCCATGCGGCTCTTCCTCAAGTTCGCCGGGGGCACGCCCAGCGACGACGAGACCAGCCTCGAAGAATTCATGACCCAGGCGCGCGAGTATGACACCGGTGGCACGGCCATTGATTCGATCTTCAAGGTGCTCAACGTCGCGTTCCGCACGCACCCCTTCAACACCGTGCGCGCCGCGGAGCTGCAGCGCTGGGTGGAAACGGGCGCCTACGAGCGCATCGTGAACGGCGACTACCCGCACCGGGGCGACAACGATCGTCCGCTGAGCAGCGACTACGCGGAAGCGGCGAGCTACTACGGCGACCAGGCACGCGGCGCCGTGGACCAGGTGAGCGATCTGCTGCGGACCGCGCGCGATGCGTTCGCCGACGCCTTCCGCAACGCCACGTCGCGATGAAGCTGCTGATCGTCGGCGGGGGCGGTCGGGAACACGCCCTCGCCTGGAAGTTCGCTCGTGACAATCCGGCGTGCGATATCGTCGCCGCGCCCGGGAATCCGGGAATCGCGGAGCTGGGCCGCTGCGTGAACGTCGGCGCAGCCGATGTGAGCAGGCTCGTGGCGCTGGCGCGCGCCGAACGCCCTGATCTCACCGTCGTGGGCCCCGAGGCACCGCTGGCCGCCGGGCTCGTGGACGCTCTGCGCGACGCGGGCCTTCCCGCGTTCGGTCCCGGCGCGGCGGCCGCCCGCATTGAATCCTCCAAGCGTTTCGCCAAGGAACTCATGGCACGGGCCGGCGTAGCGACCGCGCGCGCCATCGCCAGCAGCGATCCGGCACTGGCACGGGACGCAGTGCGCCACATGGGCCTGCCCGTGGTGATCAAGGCCACGGGGCTCGCGGCCGGCAAGGGTGTGATCGTGTGCGCCAGCGTTGCGGACGCCGAGGCCGCCATTGACACCATGCTGATCGAGCACGCTCACGGCGCCGCAGGCAACGAGATTCTCGTGGAGGAATTCATGCAGGGCGAGGAGCTCTCGCTCTTCGTCATCACCGACGGCACGAACGTGCTGCCCATGATGCCCGCGCAGGATCACAAGCGATTGCTGGAGGGCGACCGTGGCCCCAACACGGGGGGCATGGGCGCCTATGCGCCCGTTGCCGTGGGTACGCCCGAGCGCGTGCAGGACATCGTGGAGCGCGTGATCCTGCCTGCGCTGGGCGCGCTGCGCGCGGAGGGCACGCCCTTCACCGGACTGCTCTACGCGGGGCTCATGCTCACGGCGACCGGTCCGCGCGTGGTGGAATTCAACTGCCGCTTCGGCGACCCCGAGACGCAGGCGCTCCTGCCGCTCCTCGAGAGCGATCTGGTGGCGCCGCTCCTGGCCGTGGCTCGGGGCGAACCACTGGGCACGGAGCCGCTCCGCTGGAGCGCGCGGCACGCAGTGACCACGGTGGTCGCCGCCGCCGGCTATCCCGACGCGCCGCGTACGGGTGCGCCCATTACACTGCCAGACTTCGCGCCGGATGTGCACATCTTTCACGCCGGTACGGCACGGCGGGCGGATGGCACGCTCGTCACGGCCGGCGGGCGCGTGCTCTCGGTTACGGCGGTGGCGGCATCGCTGGCCGATGCACAGCAGGCGAGCGCGGCCGCGGCGCACGGCGTGACATTCGAGGGCAAGCAGTATCGCGCCGATATCGGCTGGCGGGAGTTGCGGCGCAATGCCAGAACTGCCTGAAACGGAGACCATCTCCGCGGATCTGGACCGTGTCATCAGCGGCGCATGCATTACCAGCGTCACCGTCACCCGCCCCGACGTGCTGCGCGAGACGACGCCGAAGCGCTTCGCCGCGCGCCTGGCCGGAGCCACCGTGCTGCGCTGCTGGCGTCGGGCCAAGATGATCGTGCTGGATCTCTCCTCGACGGATCACCTCGTGGTGCACCTGCGTTTCACCGGCGCGCTGCTCGTGGATGATGGCACGCTGAGTACCGATGAGCGGCGCTACTCCACCATGGCAATCGAGCTGGCGGACGGCCGCCTCCTGCATTTCCGGGACGTTCGCCGACTCGGCACGGTGACGCTCATGTCCGCCGAGCGCTTTCGCGCGTGCTCGGCGGCGCTGGGCGTCGAGCCGCTCACGTCCGGATTCACCGCCAATCGTCTCCTGGAGATCCTGCAGGCGTCGTCGAGCGCGGTGAAGAAGGTCATCATGGATCAGCGCCGCATTGCGGGGATCGGGAACATCTACGCGAACGAGGCGCTCTGGCGCGCGGGCATTGATCCCTCGCGCGCGGCGCGGCGCGTGACACCGCCCGAGGCGGAGCTGCTGCGCGACGCGATAGTCGCAGTGCTCCGCGAGGCCATCGCGGCGCGTGGAACGAGTCTGCGCGACTATCGCGACGCGAACGGCGAGCGCGGCACGTTCGGCCGCGTGCTCAATGTGTACGGGCGCGAACGGCTGCCCTGCCTTCGCTGCGGCGCGCGCCTCGTGGGCACGCACGCGATAGACGGCCGCGCAACCGTACTCTGCGTGCATTGCCAGCGATGAGCCGCGCCGCGCTGCGTCCCCCACCCACCCCCGACAGCCAGCTCGCCGCGATGCGCGCGAGCGTGCGCGAATCCTGCGCCGATCGGCCGGGCATCTACCGCATGCACGGCGCGGGAGGCGAGGTGGTGTACGTCGGCAAATCCAAGAAGGTGCGCACGCGGCTGCTCAGCTACTTCCGCGCGTCGTTCCCCGAGGAAAAAGGCGCGCGGATCGTGCGCGAAGCGGTGCACATTGACTGGGAGTACACGCCGAGCGAATTCGCGGCGCTGCTGCTCGAGATGCACCTGATCAAGCGGCTGCGACCGCGCTTCAACGTGGCCATGAAGCGCGACGCGCACCATTACGCGTTCATCAAGGTGACCCGCGGGCCCGCGCCGAAACTGCTCGTGGTGCGCGGTCCCACGGACGACACCGCCGCCACGTATTACGGCCCATTCTACGGTGCGCAGCGCGTTGGCGAGTCCGTGCGCGAGCTCAATGACGTTCTTGGTCTGCGCGACTGCTCGCACGACCGGCGCATGCATTTCGCCGACCAGCAGGAGCTCTTCCAGCTTGCGCGCACGCCGGGCTGCATCCGCTACGAGGTGCGCAAGTGCCTGGGTCCGTGCGTGGCCGCGTGCACGCAGCACCAGTACGCCGAGCGACTGGACCTGGCTCGTGCCTTTCTGGATGGCGCGGACGATGCACCCATTGCGACGCTGCGCGGCGACATGGAGGCCGCGAGCAGCCGGATGGAGTTCGAGCGGGCGGCATCGCTGCGCGACAAGCTCTTCCGGCTCGAGGCGCTCAAGGAGCAGTTCCTTCACTTTCGCTGCGCGGTGGAAACACTGTCGTTCGTGTACACCGTGCCCGGCTACGACCATGACGACCGCGTCTATCTCATTCGGCGCGGCCGCGTGCGCGCCGAGCGCAAGGCGCCCAGGCGCAAATCCGAGCGCGAGCAGCTCGCGCGACTCGCCAGCGACGTCTACGGCCAGGCGGAACGCGATACGTCGCGGGTTCCCACGCACGAGATTGACGAGCTGCTGCTGCTCACCGCGTGGTTCAACAAGTTTCCCGCGGAGCTCGCACGCACGCAGCCCGTCGCCGACGCAGGGCTGCGGCGCGTGACGAGCAGCGCGCCTCCGAGCCCTCACCCGGCCACGTTCGATCTCATAGCGCGATGAGCTCCACGTCGGCCGCGCCGTTCGCAATGGTGAGCCGCGCCACGCCGGGAACGACGTCGAAGCGACGCGGTCCGGCGGCGCCCGGATTGATCGCGACGCGTCCATCCGCGCGCGTGACGAGCTGCCGGTGCGTGTGGCCGTACACGAGCACGTCCTGGGCATAACGACCGAACAGTGCCGCCGGCGTGGGACTGCCCAGCTCGTGCCCGTGACTCACGTGCAGCGAGAGGCCGCCCAGCTCGCGCACGATCTCGCGCGTGAGGCGTGGATCACCGGGCGGATCGGTGTTGCCGAACACCGCGTACACCGGCGCGATGAGCGCGAGCTCGTCGAGCACGGCGTCGCCCCCCACGTCGCCGGCGTGCAGCAGGAACGCCACGCCGGCCAGGGCATCGTGCACGCCCGGGCGAACCAGGCCGTGCGTGTCCGCGATGAGACCAATCACGACTGGGGCGTCAGCCGCTGACGGACGCATCACCCGAAGCGCCAGCCGAGCAGATTCCAGTTGGCGAAGAAGAGCGTCACCACGATCGCCGCGAGGACGACGACAGAGAACTGCACACGCCGCCCGACACGCCACCAGGAACGCACCCACACGCGGACTGCCCCCACGAGGAGTCCGAGCGTGAGCAGCACGAACACGATCGGCATTCCCAGCGCGACTCTGAGCGACGCCGGAATCTCGCCTCCTGACTTCACGATGCCGCTGACCGCGATGCCGAACAGGATGAGCGTGAGGAAGAACCAGATCGCCGTGCCGAGCGTGAGCCGGATCAGATTGCGCTGCTCGCGCGGCAGGTCCCTGATCCGCTTGCGCCGATAGAACACGGTCGTGAGAACGGCCAGAAAGACCAGGGTGGAGATCCCCATCAGCCAGTACCAGAGCGAGGGCATGTCGTGCCATGGCACGCGCTCCGTACCCATGAAGGGCAGCGCGTCCACCGAGAGGCGCGTTACCGTGCCTGACGAATCCTGGGTGAACCCGATCGTGTAATCGCCATCGATCTGGGTGAACAGCCCGTCGCCGATCGGCGCGAACTGAGCAGGATGCTCGCCCAGCCCGGTCACCAGCAGTCTCCCCTTCCCGCGAAGCTCGGATACCGAGATCGGCGCGCTCGCGACCATCAGCGCCTTGTCGATCCTGGTGGAGCTGTGGCGCGCGAAGCGATAGGCGCCCGCATACTTCTCCGCCATCGTGGCGAAGGCTGCCGGCACGGCTGGAATCGCGACTCGCGGAGCGGGAAAGTAGCGGTCGAAGAACGACTGCAGAATTCCCTGGCGCACCGGTTCGGCGCCCGTACCGACGTACGACATGAAGATGCCGACTTGTGCGTCGGGCACGATGAACATCGCCGTGTGAAAGTACTGGGTATCCCCTTCGTGACCGATCACCCGCACGCCGTTCATGCGCTGTTCGTAGAACCCGAGCGCCATGGCGGGCAGTCGCGGATCGTTGGCGAACGTTCGCGCGTGCATCTGTTCGGCGGTGGCGGAGTCGAGGATGCGATTGGTGCCGTAGCGTCCATCCTGCAGGTGCGCGATCATGAAGTGCGTCATGTCGAGTGCCGACATCGAGCCGGAACCTGCCGGCCGGAAGCCGCCCACGTACTCGAAGGGCTTGGGCGTGTAGACGCCGTTCTCGTACACGGAGGCGGCCACGAGACCCGGTCTGATGTCCGCCGGCACCGGTTCCTGGAACGTGGAGTGGTGCATGTCGAGCGGATCGAGAATGTTGCGTTTGATGTATTCGTTGAACGGCACCCCGCTCACATCCTGGACGATCAGTCCGGCGAGCGCCGCGCCGTAGTTGGAGTACGACGACAGCACGCCGGGCGGTCGCACGCGCGCCGGCATGTGCTCCTTGAGTGTCTCCTCGATGGATTGGACCCGTGACGAATCGCTGGTGATCAGGTAGCCGAGCCCGCCGTCCTCGAAGCCGGGCGAGTGCGTCATCAGATTCCTGAGCGTGATGGGCGTGGCGTACGTCGCGGGAATCCTGAAGCCTTTCAGGTAGGTATTGACGTCGGTATCGAGGTCGAGCTTCCCCTGCTGGACGAGCTGCATCACGGCGGTCCAGGTGAACAGCTTGGACGTGGAGCCGATGCGGAAGAGGCTCGTGGCGGGATCGACCGGCGTTCGCTGCGCGAGGTCGGCATAGCCGTAGCCACGGGAATACAGCACCCGCCCGTTCCTGACCACGGCGACGACGGCGCCGCGGACGTGCAGTTGGTCGACGAACTGATTGAACGCCCCGTCCAGGAAGGCGCCGAGTGCCGCCGTGTCGTCGAGCGTGGCGCGCGGGCCGGCGCCAGCGGCGGGCGCGGAGGCCTGACTGGCGGGCGTGGCCGGGCGGGGAGGCTGGACAGGCCCTTGCGCGCGGGCAGGTGCGACGGCGGACAGGCAGGCGGCCGCGGCGAGCGCCAGTCGACGCGCGAAGGTTCGGCGGGAATCATTCATGAGCCATCACTCTCGGGCAGGGGGAGGAAGACCATCGTCTGGTATACACTATTGGTATACCGAAACCCCGCAAGGCGGGCCGGCCGGTGCGCGTCACCCGCTGGTGCGCGGGCCCCGGGCGCGAGTGCGCGGGGCGGGCGTGGAGGCGGCGCGCGGGACACCGGCCCAGCTGCCACGCTCGCCGTACTGCCAGATGACCCGGGCGAGTCTCTCCGCGGCATTGCCCCAGTTGGTTTCCACGGCGGCCTGCGCCGCCCTGGCGTCGCCCCGGGCGATGTTCCTGGCGATGACCTCGTGCTCTTTCAGCGACGTCGGCAGCTCATCGAGGAGCACGCTGACATAGAGGCGCGCGTAGCGTTCGCATTGCGGCTTGATGGCCCGGTGCAGCGCGAGCAGGCGCGGTCCGGCCACCGGTTCCACGAACGCCTGGTGGAAGCGCAGGTCGAGGTCGAAGAAGTGCGCCGCGGCGGCGCGGGCGGGCGACTGCGCGCCGAGATCCGCATTCAGCTCGCGCATGCGGGCGGCGACGGCCCTGCGCCGTGCCGGCGGGAGCGCGGCGGCGATCCGCGCGGCGAGTCCCTCGAGATGACCGACGATCTGGAACAGCTCCAGTCCATCGTCCCTGGTGAGCGGCGCCACGAAGAGACGTCGCTCTCGCCCGCCAGCCGATGACGCGATGAATCCTTCCTGTTCGAGCCGGTGCAGCGCGCTGCGGACGGGGGTGCGGCTCAGGTCCAGCCGCTGGGCGATGACGCGTTCGGAGATGCGGGCACCAGGCGGGAGCTGCCCGCCGACGATGACGCGGCGCAGATCGCGGTATGCCCGCGAGACGTGGTCCGTTCGCTCGTCGCGAGCCCGGGCCGTGGCGGCCGGACCGCCGGCGGGGCGTGTTGGGACGAGCTTCTTCGGGACGGAGCGAGACTCGGTTCGCCGCACAGTGCTCAACGGTATCCGCCGTCCTGCGGCGGCGCAAGCAGGACGCGGTCCGCCCGTGTGGGTCGAGTAGCGGCCGGAATGGACCCTGCTGGTCTACCATTGTGGTATTCCGAATTGCACTCTATTGTTGGTTGCCAGCGCCATCAGCCGTGCGGACGTCTCCCCGGTCCGGTCCTCGTGCCGCCTTATTCTCCCCGCCACCCGCCCCCCCGTCCCTCCCGCGTCACCGGCCACGTGGCACGCCGCGCGGCGCGCGAGATCCGGCTACCCCGACCACGCTGATCCCTCACGACACCATCCGGTGAAGTCGAGCCAGGTGCGATCTCACCAACAGGAGCCCGGTATGCGAAACACGTTCCGTCCGCAGATTCCGCGAGGAGGACAGCTCACTGTCGTCCTGCTGCTCGGCATTGCGCTCATGCTGCTCGCGCCGTCGGCCGGCGCGGAGAGCCGCTCCATCGTCGGCCTCAACGCTACCATCACTGGACGGGTCACCGACTCGACATCGAGCGCGCCCGTCGTGGGCGCGTCGGTGCTCGTGGAGGGGACGGGACTCGGCGCGGTGACCGACAGCGTCGGGCACTACCGCATCGCGAACGTCCCCACGGGCGCGCGTACGCTCGTGGTGCACCGGATCGGTTATGCGCTGGAGCGCCGGTCGATCACGGTAGGCGCCGAGAGCGAGATCACCGTGAACTTCGTACTGCTCCCGTCGGTCACCTCGCTGAGCGAGGTCATTGTCACAGGCACGGCGGGCGGTCAGCTGCGGCGTGAACTCGGAAACGCGGTCGGCGACGTGAGCGCACCCGTCGTGCTCTCCAAATCGCAGGCGCCCGACCTGGGATCGCTGCTCAATTCGCGCGTGCCTGGCGTGAGCATCGTGCCGAGCTCCGGACGTCTGGGCGCCGGACCGAACATCAACATCCGCGGCGTGTCGAGTCTGAGTCTCGACAACAACCCGCTCATTTACATCGATGGCGTCCGGGTCAGCAATCGCACGGGCGGCGGACCAACGCGCTTCGGCAATGGCGGCTTCGGCTCGCAGAACGCCGGCGTCGTGGGACGGCTCAACGACATCAATCCGGAAGAGATCGAGAGCATTCAGATCATCAAGGGGCCGGCGGCCGCCACGATCTACGGCACCGAAGCGGCGAACGGGGTCATCCAGATCATCACGAAGCAGGGCGCGTCCGGCAAGCCGGTGCTCAATGTGCAGGTCCAGCAGGGCGGCATCTATTTCAGGGATCCCGAGGGGCGCGTGCAGACCAACTATGTGCGCGACGGCACGGGCACCATCGTCCCATTCAACGCCATCAGGGCGCAAGACGACTCGGGGACGCCGGTCTTCACCACCGGGAAGTCGAATCAGTACAGCGCCTCGCTCGCGGGCGGCCTCGGCCTGGGTCGCTACTTTCTCTCCGCCAACTACCAGGACGATCACGGGGTCGAGCCCAACAACTCGATTCGCCAGTTCGGCGCGCACGCCAATCTCAACCTGACGCCGAACGACAAGATCGACCTGGCAACGAGTCTCAACTACGTGCAGGGCACCTACCACACCGGCGTCGATGTGGGCCTTTCGGCGCTCCTCGGCGCCGAGTTCGCGCACCCGCTCGTGTTCTCCGTTCCCGGCGCCGATGGGTTCTATCCGAACGTGCCGCCAGAGGTGCCGCAGACCCTCTTCGACAACAGCGATGACATCCACCGGTTCACCGGCAGCGCCACGTTCAACCATCATCCGGTGAGCTGGTTCACGCAGCGTCTGGTCGTCGGTCTGGATTATACCGATGAGGACGGCCGCGGACTCGAACAGTTCGCTCCACCCGAGCTTGCACCGTTCACGCTGGGGAACGCCGCGGGGCGCATCGGCCAGACGCTCACCGCGACATCCCTCACCACCCTCGATTACAACGGCACCGTCAAGGTCAATCTGACGCCGGCCATCACCTCGTCTTCATCGATCGGCGGGCAGTGGTATCGCACGTCGCTGCACGAGAGCTTCCTCGGTGGCATTGGATTCCCCGGACCCGGCATCACGACCGTCTCGGGCACCGCAACGGCGCTCCCATCGACGCAGGGCGACACCATCAACACCACCATCGGCGGCTACGGTCAGGAGGAAATCGGGTTGCACGATCGCCTGTTCCTGACCGGCGCGCTGCGGGTGGACAACAACAGCGCGTTCGGTGACCAGTTCAGGTGGATCACCTATCCCAAGCTGAGCGCATCCTGGATCGTGAGTGATGAACCGTTCTGGAACCTCGCGTTCGTGAACTCGCTGAAGCTGCGGGCCGCGTACGGGGAATCGGGGCGTGCACCGCTCGCCTTCTCGGCGTTGCGGGCCTACCTGCCGGTGCAGGGGCCAGGCGGGAGCAACGCGTTCACGGCCGGATCCTTCGGCAACCCCGACCTGAAACCGGAGCGAGGCAAGGAGACCGAAGTCGGCTTCGAGGCGGATCTCTGGAACCGGGTGCACCTCGACTTCACGTACTACAACAAGCACACGTCGAACGAGATCGTGGCGCAGCCGGTCGCGCCGTCGAGCGGCTTCACGGGGACGCAGTATCAGAACCTCGGCCAGGTGAACAACCACGGCATCGAGCTGCTGGCGACGCTGCAGGTGCTCCGGATGCAGAATTTCGCGTGGGAAATCACCGGTAACTACGCGACGGCGCACAACAAGATCATCAGCCTGGGCAGCGTTCCTTCGCTCGTGACCACGGCTGGGCAGGCGAACGTGGTGGGCAACCCCATCGAATCGTATTTCTCGCGGCGCGTGGTTTCCGCCACGATCGATCCATCCACCGGCGCGGCATCGAACCTGATGTGCGATGGCGGGGCCGGGAGCGGCCCGGTGGACTGCGCGACCGCGCCGTTCGTCTTCATTGGATCTCCGACGCCTACCAGCACCGGATCCGTGGGCAACACCTTCACGCTCTTCGGCAAGCTCCGCCTCTACGCGCTGGTCGACTGGAAGCGGGGCAACGTCCTCGAAAACAACACGGAGCAGATCCGCTGCGACGGTCTGATCGGCGTCGGGCTGTGCGATGTGAACTACCACCCGGCCAACTACGCCCCGCAATACGTCGCCGAGGCGAGTGTGGCCGGATACGTGGGTCAGATGCAGGATCAGTTCTTCCAGGATGCGTCGTTCGTGAAGCTGCGTGAAGTGTCGGCCACGTATACCCTGCCCGACCATCTCCTGCGGGGGGTTACGCACGCCTCGATCACGGTGGCGGCGCGCGAGCTGGCGCTGTGGACCAACTACACAGGTCCCGATCCCGAGGTCAATCTGAATCCCACCGGGCTTATCGCGGGCGATCAGGCCGTGCTTCCTCCGTTGAGCCGCTTCATCGCCACCCTCAACCTGACCTTCTGACCATGCGAAACTCACAGAGCAAGAGAGATGCGTCGGTCGTGCGTGTCGCCCGGCGCGGAAGCAGGCGGATGTTTTCGGCGGGTGCCGCGATCGCCGTCGTGATGGCGGCGGTATTGATCGCGGGCTGCCATGACATCACGAATCTGGAACAGTCGAATCCCGGTCAGCTCGGCCCTGATGTGTTCACACCCGTGAACGCCGACCTGATCGTCAACAGCGCGCGCGGCGATTTCGAGTGCGCGTACAACGAGTACATCGCGGCAAGCGGAACGTTCATGGACGAACTGGCGAACGCGATCTCGCAGACAAGCAACTTCGATCTCGACCGCCGCACCGTGACCGCGAACTCACCGGTGGGCACGGGCGATTGTGACTCCCAGCAGTTCGCCTCCGTGTACACGCCGCTTTCCGTCGCGCGCGCGTCGAACGATGTCGCGGTCTCGCATCTGGAGGGCTGGACCGATGCGGAGGTTTCCGACCGGGCCCACCTCATTGGCGTGGCATCGACGTACGCCGGCTACAGCCTCGTGCTGCTCGGTGAGGGCATGTGCTCCGCCGCGCTCGACCTCGGTCCGGAGGAAACTCCAGCGCAGCTCTTCGCCGACGCCAAGGTTCGATTCGACACCGCGGTGGTCGCCGCCACGCGTGCCGGGGATACGCAGACGCTCAATCTCGCGCTGCTCGGCCGGGCGCGAACGGAGCTCGACCTCGGCAATTCGGCCGCGGCCGCGACGGACGCGGCACTGATTCCGGCCGGTTTCGAAGTCGATATCGACCACGATGCGACGGCGACGCGGCGACAGAATCTCGTGTTCATCCAGACGATCCAGTCGGAATTCGCGTCGGTGGATACCTCGATCCAGAACCGGTACGCCGTATCGCCGCACGATCCACGCATCGCCGTGACGTCCACCGGCCACCTCGGCTCCGACGGCGCAACGACGATCTGGTTCGCGAACAAGGATGCCGACCCCACGTCGCCGCAGGCACTCGCCAAGTATTCCGAGGCGCGGTTGATCATCGCGGAGAACGATGTGAACACCGGCGACTTTTCCGGCGCGGTGGACATCATCAACGCGCTGCGAACGGCTGCCGGACAGCCCGAGTTCCATCCAGCGACGCTGTCGGCCCCCGTGGTGATGGCCGAGATCGTCGAGCAGCGGCGCCGCGAATTCTTCCTCGAGGGACACCGGCTGGGCGACATCCGCCGCCTCGGCCTCCCGCTCAGCCCCGCCACGGGCGCGCCCTATGTATCGGGCGGTACATATGCCGATCAATCGTGCTTCCCGCTGCCCAACGTGGAGCGGATCAACAATCCCAACCTCTGATCGAAACGTTCATGAACAGATTGTCTTCGCGACACGGGAAACGGCGCACGGCGTTTCGAATCGCCGTGCGCCATTGCGCGACCATGTTCACGCACCCGCGGCGGCCGCACGTCGCCGCGGTGATCCTGCTCCTCCTGCCGTTGGCCACGGCGTCGGCGCAGGGCACCCGATTCCTGCGGCGCCCGACCGTGAGCCGCGAGATGATCGCGTTCGAATACGGCGGGGACCTGTGGGTAGTGCCGCGGGCGGGAGGGAACGCGCGCCGGCTCACCAGCACGCCGTCCGCGGAGTCGGATCCCCGGTTCTCGCCTGACGGGTCGATGATCGCGTACACCGCGACCGTCGCGGGGAATGCGGACGTGTACGTGCTCCCCGTGTCCGGCGGCAATCCCCGGCGACTGACGTACCATCCGGGCGCGGACTTCGTGCGCGGATGGACGCCCGATGGCAAGCGGATCCTGTTCGCGTCCACCCGCGGCACCGTCCCCACGCCGGGCGCCAACTCCTTCTTCCGACTCTGGACGATCGCGGCGGACGGCGGAATGCCCGAACCCCTTCCCATGCCCCGCGCGTTTGCCGGCTCGTACAGCACGGATGGCCAGCGCATGGCGTACCAACCGCTCGGCGTTGCCATGTTCGCGGCGGAGTGGGCCGAACCGCAGTACAGCCAGTGGCGGCGATACCGCGGCGGCCGCACCGAGCCGGTTCACGTGATGACTCTCGCCGATTATGACGAGGTCAAGCTCCCCTGGAGCAACAGCAACGACACTGATCCCATGTGGATTGGAAAGTCGGTGTACTTCCTGTCCGATCGCGACGGCGTGGTGAATCTGTATGCGAACGAGGCAGGCGCGCCGCAGGTGACGCAGCTCACGCATTACACGGACTTCGACATCATGGATGCATCGGCAGGCCCCGATGCCATCGCCTACGAGCAGGCCGGCTACATCCATCTGCTGGACCTTGCCACCGGTCGCTCCGATCAACTGAACATCGTCGTCTCCGGCGATTTCCCCTGGGCGCAGCCCCAGATGAAAAAGGTCGCATCGCTCATCAGCGATGCCTCGCTGTCGCCCACCGGCGTGCGCGCGGCGTTCGAGGCGCGCGGCGACATCTACACCGTGTCCGCGGCCGACGGCAGCTATCGCAATCTCACGCACAGCTCGGGAGTGCACGAGCGCAGTCCTGCCTGGTCGCCGGATGGTACCCAGCTCGCGTGGCTGTCCGACGCGAGCGGCGAAGACCAGCTCATGATCGGAGACCAGACTGGAGCGACCGCGCCACGCGCCATCCGGCTCCCGTCACTTGCCCATTTTTCGGATCCCATCTGGTCGCCCGACGCTGGGCACCTGCTCTTCCGTGACAGCCACGCGAAGTTGTGGGTCGCTGACGTGTCGTCGGGCCGCTTCACCGCGATCGACACCGACACGTACGACGAACCGTCGCGCGGATTCGAGGCCACGTGGTCGCCCGACTCCCGCTGGATCGCGTACTCGAAATCGCTCGACAATCACCTGAGAGCGATTTTCCTGTATTCGCTCGCCGACGGGAAAACCCATCAGCTCACCGATGCACTAGCCGACGCCACGAGCCCGTCGTTCGACGCCGGAGGAAAGTATCTCTACTTCCTGGCGAGCACGGACTATGGGCTGAGGAGCGGCTGGGTCGACATGAGCGCCATGGAGCGCCCGGTGCGCCGCAGCATCTATCTGGCGGTGCTCGGCGCGCACGACAAGTCGCCGCTGCTGCCCGAGTCGACCGATGAGGCAAAGCGCGGGGTCGCCGCGGGTGATTCGACGGCCGCGCAGCCACACGAGACCAGGCCCGCTTCCGCGCGGCCGTCCGCCCCGGCGCGACCGGCCGCTGCGGCCACAGCGGGTCGCGTCACCATCGACCTCGATGGCATCGAACAGCGCATCATCCCGCTCGCCGTTCCGGCGGCGGACTACTCGTCGCTCATCGCCGGGAACGCCGGAACGTTCTTCTTCCTCGAGCGGCGCCCGCAGCCGTCTCTCGGTGAGCCACCAACGCAACTCTGGCAATATCAACTCGCCGAACGAAAGGCGCGGCCATTCCTGGATGGCGTCTCCTCGTATTCGGTGTCGGCGGACGCAAAGAAGATTCTCTACGATGCGGGGCGCAACCACTGGGGCATCGTCCCGGCCGATCGGCCCGCGAAACCGGGCGACGGAAAGCTCGACGTGGACCAGCTCGAGACGATGGTCGATCCCAAGGCCGAGTGGGCGGAAATCTTCCGCGAGACCTGGCGGACCGAGCGCGAGTTCTTCTACGACGCCGAGATGCACGGGAACGACTGGAACCGGATCTACGCCAAGTACAGTGTGTTCGTTCCGTACGTGGCGCACCGCGCGGACCTGGCCTACCTGATTGCATCAGTGGGCGGCGAGCTCACCGTCGGGCATTCGTATCTGCTGGGTGAGGGAGATGTTCCGGACACCGCACACTCGAAGGTCGGGCTGCTGGGTGCCGATGTCTCGGTGGATCACGGGCGCTATCGCATCCAGCACATCTACACGGCGGGGAGCTGGAATCCGCAATTGCACGCGCCGCTCAGCG
>Ga0207652_10002054_pt1 | contig 17328 bp, 16 predicted proteins | sample KBSC63BmetaG_FD_184334 | JGI IMG/M metagenome (GOLD analysis project Ga0207652, IMG submission 184334) | Corn rhizosphere microbial communities from Kellogg Biological Station, Michigan, USA - KBS C6-3B metaG (SPAdes) (version 2) | ecosystem: Host-associated > Plants > Roots > Rhizosphere ... | reverse complement strand
AAAGGAAGTTAGTGCTTCGACCCGGGACGGGGCATATTGCGCTGTCGCAAAACGCCCCTTTTTTGTCAACCCTGCACCCCTGCCTTTTCATTTTTGATTCTCACCTTTGTATTGTCAGTTTATTTAAACTAAAACAATTTAAAATCTATAATCATGGCTACGAAAATTTTCATCAATTTACCCGTTTCCGATTTGCAGAAGGCGATGGGGATGGAAACCTATGGGAAGTGCTTTATATGGATATGACCAAATTTCCTAAACAATAGTCGGAAGGGTAATCTTCAATTAATAGAAAAATCGAACGCCATGAGAAAATTAAAATTACAAATGAATTTTTCCGGGATAGACTGGGACAACGACATGGTAGACTTTTGCATTGACAACCTTAAAAATGTGGACAGCATATTGCTTGGACGAAACACGGCTGAAGGTTTTATTCCCTATTGGGCAGAAGTTGCAAAGAATCCCGATCCCCATGATATTCATTCCAGGCTTGGAAAGCCACTGACTGATATTCCCAAGATTGTTTTTTCAAATACGCTTGGGGGCAATCAGTGGAACAATACAATTATCGTAAGGGGCGACATTGCCGAAGAAATAAAGAATTTGAAAGAGAATAAGGGGAGCGACATCATTGTTTATGGCGGTAATTCATTTGTATCGTCCCTGGTTGAGCACAAACTAATAGACGAATATTATTTGCTTGTGAATCCGCTTGCTATTAGTAGTGATGACCCGATTTTGAAATTCATAAATGCCAGTTTACAGCTGACCTTAAAGGAATGCAAACCATTTCCCTGCGGAACAGTGTTGCTGTATTATATTGCTTCTCCGGTTGCCAATGCCGAACGGATGAAACGGGAGCATTGAAAAGGCTTTGGATGCTTTGCTCAATTAAATAATAAAAAGTATGAATACGAATGAAACGCAAATTAAAAAACTTGTTGAGAATTGGGCTTTAGCGGTCCGCAATAAAGACATAGAAAAGATTCTTGACCATCATTCGCCCGATATAGTAATGTATGATGTGCCTGAGCCCTTTCAGTCAAGGGGGATCGGGGCATACCGGAAAACCTGGGATTTATTTTTTGCAAACACGAAACCCGGTGTATTTGACATTCAGGAGCTAAATATTATTGCAGATGAAAAGGTTGCTTTTTGTTTTGCGTCCATGAAATGTTGCGACAAAAGCGATACGCCGGATTTTGTTGATTTGCCTTTCAGATTAACTATTGGGTTAAGGAAAATAAATAACCAATGGATTATTGTTCATGAACACCATTCTATACCAGCCAAATAATCTTTAGATAGTTCCATAACTTTGTAAAATGGAAAACAAAGGCCTGCTTTTTATCCCTGATATCAGCGGCTTTACCCGGTTTGTCACAGAAACTGAAATTAACCACAGCCGCCTTATTATCCAGGAATTGCTTGAGTTGCTTATCAATGCAAATCAAACAGGGCTTGAACTTTCAGAGGTTGAAGGCGATGCCATTCTTTTTTACAAATTCGGAGAGATGCCCGAATTGGAGGAACTGTACAGTCAGGTAGAAAAAATGTTCAGCAGTTTTCATCATCACCTGCAGGCTTATGATAGCCTCCGTTTATGTCAATGCAAGGCCTGCGTGTCCGCTATCAACCTGACATTAAAGGTTATTACGCATTACGGAGAGTTTACACAATACAACGTAAAGAATTTTACTAAACTGCTGGGTAAAGATGTTATTGTTGCCCATCAGCTTTTAAAAAACGATATAGACCAGCATGAATACTGGCTTGTAACAAAATCCCTTTTACAAAGCGACAAACCCCGGGAATTTGCAAAGTGGATGAAATGGAACAGCAGCGGAAAGCAGACAGAGGCAGGAGAAATACAATTTCATTATGTGCAACTAGGCCAGCTTAAAAATGAATTGCCGCCTTTGTCTCCCGTCCAATTGGAGCCTGCCAGAAAGGCAAAGATGCTGACCGTTTCAAAAGAATATGATGCGCATATCATTACTATGTTTCATGGCGCCGGCGGTTTTAATTATCGCCATCTCTGGCAGGAAGGGGTTAAAAAGGTAGAGGAATTTACGCATTTTCTGCCCCGGGTAGGCATGAAAAGCCGGAGAACGCTGGAGAGTGGCGAGGTCATAGTATGTGTGAGTAGCTACTCGTTTCATCCGGACCGGATTGAATTCAGTGAAACTGATGAAAAAAAGGAAACCTCCACTTACTTTATTCTTGAAAAAATTACTGATCACAAAACGAGATTGACTATGAATTTGTATATTAGGAAAAATGTAGCCGGGGAATTTGTTTTCAGATTATTTAAAAAGAAGGAAGTAAAAAAGAGCATGGAAAAATCGTTAATTAATCTTGGCCGGATTGTACAGGATATTCATGTGGCAACGGAATATTAAAGACTTCGGGATCACCACAGATAATCATCACCGTATTTACCAGAAGAATTTTATTCTTTTCATGTCACAGGAGCTCCGGCTGCGATGTCTCCTGTACGGGCAATGGGACAACTTTCTTAAGCCCTTAAATCATTAATACTATTAAAATGAAGAAGGATAAAATAATTTATTGGACTTCCACCGGGATTATATGCGCTGTAATGGTCTTTAGTATTATCAGCTTTACCTTTTTCGACCACAGTATATATCCCGAAGGGGCTTTTGCCCATCTGGGATTGCCAAATTATTTCAAGGTGGAACTTACCATCGCCAAAACACTGGGCGTGCTGGTTCTGGTATTGCCTAATGTTCCGGCCAGGATAAAGGAATTCACTTATTTTGGCTTTGGTATCACGATATCCTCGGCTATCATTGCCCATTCCGCTGTCGGTGACGACATCTGGCATATTATAGATCCTGCATTTTTCTTTGTGGTTTTATGCTTTTCGTATATATATTACCAAAAGATACAAGTTGGCAAAGGGGCTCAGGCCGGTCATATAAATTAACAGGATCACCCGTGTCACAAATAATGACCGTAATTTGTCCGGTACGATGGAGTCAATAAAGTGCAGTTGTAAAACGGTGTAACATGGATCATAGGACGGAGACATTTTTTGATTACAGGAATCTTTTATTTTCCATTGCCTATAATATGTTGGGTAGTGTGAAAGATGCGGAAGACATAGTACAGGATACTTACCTGAAATGGATGGAAGTGCAATCCGATGATGTGAGAAATAGAAAGGCATACCTGGTAAAGATCGCTACAAATAAATGTATCAATTACCTGAACAGCGCAAGAGTAAAACGTGAAAAATACATTGGCGTGTGGCTGCCGGAACCACTGTTGAACTATGATCCGGATAAGTCACGCGCCGGGATTGAATCCTACCATGCTCTCTCTTTTGGCATTTTGGTCTTACTTGAAAAATTGACGCCGCGGGAAAGGGCCATATTTCTTTTGAAGGAGATCTTTGCTTACGACTATTCCGAGCTGGCCGTCATTTTTGATAAAACGGAGGATAACTGCCGGCAAATTTTCAGGAGAGCAAAAGCTAATCTTGGTAAAGACACCCGGCGGTTCAAAGTGGATATAAAAGTCCACGAAAAAATGCTGAATAACTTCCTTCGTGCTATTTCAGATGGGAGTCTTGACGGCCTTATCGAATTGCTAAAAGAAGATATCGTCTTTTTCGGAGATGGCGGAGGGCGGGCGATAGCCATCAATGACCAGCGGCTGACAGCAGCGTTAAAGCCCGTACATGGGAAAGAAAATGTAAGCAGGATGCTTCTGCGTACCGTTCCTAAATTATATCTTCTCCCGGATTACCATCAGGAAGTCATTATTGCAAACGGGCTGCCTTCTGTTATTTCGTATTCGGGTTCCACGCCGGTCGGACTTGTTTCCATTGAACATGACGGCGAACATATCAGCAATATTTATGTACAGACAAATCTCGAGAAGCTCAGACAGTTTACAAAGAAGTAAAGAGCCGGTTTGGGTCCGCGATATTCAAAGTGGTCAATACTCCATTTTTCGCAGTGAAGGCGCCTTGAACCAGGTGGTCACTACAACCAGAATGGTCATGCAGCCGCCGAACACAACGGAAGTCACCACGCCGAGCAGCCGGGCCATGATGCCGCTTTCAAACTGTCCGAGCTCATTGCTGGAATTGATGAACATGGAGTTGACGCTCATCACGCGGCCGCGCATGTGATCCGGTGTTTTCAGCTGGGTGATGGTTCCCCGGGTTACCACACTTACGCCGTCCAGCATGCCGCTGATCACCAGTACGGCAAAGGATAACCAGAAGAGTTTCGAAATCCCGAACACGATAATGCAGAGGCCGAAGCCGCCAACGGCATACAGGAGTTTCTTTCCCTGTTTCCTCTTCAACGGAAAAAGCGTGAGCAGCGTTACGATGCAGATGGATCCCAGGTCCGATGCGCCGTTGAGAAATCCGAAACCCTGGGCGCCGACTTTCAGAATGTCGCGGGCATATACCGGTACCATGGCAACCGCTCCGCCGAACAGCACGGCAAAGAGATCGAGCGAGAGGGCGCCCAGCAGTTCTTTTGTTTTGTATACAAAGACCAGCCCTTCCTTCACACTGTCCCAGGTTTTTTTCTCTCCCCGCTCGTGCACAGGAGGCTTTGGTTTCAGGGTGAATAGTACCGTGAAGGCGGCGAATACCAGGATAGCGACAACCGCCAGCGTGCCGGTATTTCCCAGTCCGGCAATCAGGAAACCGCCCAGGGCATGACCTGTTACCGATGCGGAAAGATAGGCGCCCTGGTTCCAGGTGGTGGCATTTTGTAATAATCTTTTCGGAACCACCTGCGCCAGCAGTACGTTGAAGATAGGCCCGGTGAAAGAGCGCACCACCCCGGTACCAAAAATGATCAGGTAAATCAGCAGGGCAATGGCGTGCGGATGCAGATGATTGCTTCCAATATGACTGGAAAGAACGAGCAGGAGCAGGGCTGCCAGTCCGTAAAGCGAAACACCGGTCAGCATCATCTTACGCTTTTCACTGAGGTCGATCACATGGCCTGCATAGAGGGCAAAAGATACGGCTGGTACAAATTCGGATAGTCCCACGATGCCGATAGCCAGGGGCGCATTGGTAAGGTTGTAAATCCACCAGCCCACAAGAGTGCTCATCATGCGCAAACCCATGATAAACAAAAAACGGCCGATGACCAGGTTCCTGAATTCAAAGATCCGGACAGCTTCCAGCGGGGAAGAAGACAAAGACTCGTTTTCCATTGCTACATAGCTGTTTTATGGCAGGGCAATATAATGTTGTCCGGGTTCATATTCTTTCTCCAGCGCATCCAGCACAATCTGGAAATGTTTTTCATTCCCGAGAAAGTCCGCGTTGGAAGCATCTATGAATAGGGTTTTGATATTATGCTGCCGGATATAGCTCGTATAGGTTTCCTGCAGATTAAAAAGATAGAGATCCGGGATGGCTTGTTCGTAAGCGCGGTTCCTCTTCCGGATATTCTTCTGCAGCTGGCTGACCGGCGAATGTAAATAGATCAGCAGGTCGGGCTGAACCAGCTGTTGATAGATGATGTCGAATAATTTCTGGTACAGGTGGAATTCTTCATCCGGCAGGTTCACTTTGGCAAAAAGCAGGCATTTGCTGAATATATAATCGGAAATGGTCAGGCTTTGAAAAAGGTCTTTTGTGTGGACGAGCCCTTTCAGCTGTTTATACCGCTCCGCCATGAAAAAAAGCTCCAGCGGGAATGCATATTGTTTTGGGTTTTCATAAAATTTGGGAAGAAAGGGATTTTCTGCAAAGGCTTCGAGGATCAGGCGGGAATTAAAATGGCGCGCCAGCAGATGGGCAAGCGTGGTCTTTCCCGCCCCGATATTTCCTTCCACGGCAATAAAATGATAGTTCATGAAGCTGTAAATATCCGGATTCCGTTTGTGTTATCCCGGACTGTTCATATTTTTTTTACCGGCAGGGTATCCGTACATTCCCGCAGGAGTTCCCGCACCGTTTTTCCGGAAACAGGGTGCACAAAATCAGCCGCAATTTCGTTCAATGGTTCCAGCACGAACCGGCGTTCCGCAATCCGGGGATGGGGAATGACGAGATCCGGCGTTGCAATGATTTCCCGGTTATAAAACAGGATGTCGATGTCCACGATCCGCGGAGCATTTTGCACCGTTCTTATTCTACCCATTGTTTTTTCTATCGAAAGATTCGCCTGCAGCAGATCCTGCGCCCCCAGGCTGGTATTGATCAGCAGGGCCTGATTCAGGAAATCAGGCTGATCCGTTTTCCCCCATGCACCCGTGAGGTAAACGGAAGAAACTTGTTCAATGACACCGCAAATATGTTCTATATTTGCCCGTGCCTGCTGCATATGAAGGAATCTGTCACCCTCATTACCGCCAATCAGCAAATAAGCCTTGTTCATAACTGTGTTCTTTACCCGAACCAAAGATCTTTAATTTTCATTCATACTAAACAGGAAAGTGCATGCGCAGCTTTTTTAAAATATTTTTTGCGAGCCTGCTCGCCCTGATCGCCTTTGTACTGATTGTTTTCTTTTTCACGCTCGGCTTCATCAGCAGCATCGCCAGCGGTATTGCAGGCAACGGGCGGGGAGAAACCGGTAGCAATGCCGTCCTGGTGCTGGACCTCAGCCAGTCGTTCCGGGAAAAACCGGTGGAAGACCCGCTGGCTGATTTCAGTGACACCCGCTACAACACACCGGGCGTGTACGATGTGATCCGGCTGATCCGGTATGCGAAAACAGACAGCGCTATCCGGGGGATTTATATTAAGGCAGGTTCCAATGCCAACGGCTTCGGCACTTCGGAAGAGATCCGCAATGCGCTCGCCGATTTCAAAGGATCCCACAAATTCATTTACGCCTACGGCGACGTGATTTCATTGAAAGCATACTATGCTTCCAATGTGGCGGATAAAATTTATTGCAATCCGAAGGGCGGACTGGAATGGCAGGGACTCACCAGTGTAATGCTGTATTTTAAAAAAACACTGGATAAGCTGGAAATCCAGCCGGAAATATTTTATGCGGGTAAATTCAAAAGTGCAACAGAGCCGCTGCGAACCGAAAAGATGAGTGATGCCAACCGGCTGCAGACGACGGAACTGCTCGGGGATATCTTTAATCATATCCTGGTTCAGACGGCGGCGGCCCGCGGCCAGGATACGGCGGTGCTTCGCCGCTGTGTTGACCAGCAGTTGATTCAGCATCCGCAGGATGCCATCGAATATAAGTTGCTTGACGGCGCGAAATATAATGACGAGGTTTTGGAGGAAATGCTGCCGAAGTTAAAAGTTCATTCCGTGAACGATATCAATTTTGTGCCGCTCGGAAAATATTACGAGTCGGTGAAATTGAAGATGAGATCAGATGGAAAGGACCGCATCGCCTTGATTTACGCCGAAGGAAATATTGTGGGCGGAAAAAATGATCAGCAGGAAATCGGGGAGGACGCTTATCGCAACATGATACGCAAAGCGCGGCTGGATAAGGATATCCGTGCTATCGTATTCAGAATAAATTCCGGCGGAGGCTCGGCCCTGGTGAGCGAAAATCTGTGGCGGGAACTCTCCCTGGCTAAAGCAGCAAAACCGGTCGTGGTCAGTTTTGGAGATGTGGCCGCTTCGGGAGGGTATTATTTATCCTGCAACGCGGATAGTATTTTTGCCGATCCGATGACCATCACCGGTTCTATCGGTGTATTCAGCATTATCCTGAACACGCAATCGTTTTTTAAAAATAAGCTCGGAATAACTTTTGATGCCGTGCATACGGCAAAAGAACCCGATGCTATTACCATGGCGCAGCCGCTGACGGAAATGCAGAGAAAATTTTTGCAGAATGATGTCGACAGCATCTACCTTGACTTCAAAAGCAGGGTAGCCGATGGCAGAAAAAAAGATATACAGTATATCGACAGCATCGGGCAGGGGAGAGTGTGGGGCGGACAAAAAGCCCGCGGGCTCGGCCTGGTGGACGAGATCGGCGGACTGCAGGATGCCGTTAATTGCGCGGCGAGGCTGGCCAAAACAAGCGATTACCGGTTAAGGGAATATCCGGAGCCGAAAAATTTCCTGGAGCTTCTGCTCAATGACTATAAGGAAACCGTCAAAATGAAATCCATCCGGGAAGACCTGGGTGATCAGGGATTGAAATGGTACAAGACCATGACAGATATTAAATCCATGGCGGGTGTTCCCCAGATGCGTTTGCCTTTCCAACTGGATATTTTTCAAAAATGAACCGTATAAAATTGCATTCTCTTCATGAGCCGTCCCTATAGTCAGTTCAGGGCCATGCTGGCCATCAGCCGGGCAAGTTTACAGGCCATATTGCGTAGTCCTTCCGCCGTTGCTTTCAGCCTGGGTTTTCCCCTGGTTTTTATTCTCGTTTTTGGTTTCATAGGTGATACCGGCACTTCCGTTACGATTGCCTTAAAGAATCCGCGGGATACTTCGGTCTATGTGATCCGTGCGTTGCTCGGATCCCGGATAGTGAAACTGAAAACGGAAAAAGATTCCCTTGCCATCCGGGAAGACCTGGAAAAAGGGAATATTGCCGCCGTTATCTCGCTGGATTCTTCGATGTCGGCACTGGGCGTTATGCAATACAAAATAAAGACGCAATCGTCTTCCGCCTCCGGAGATAAGTATCCCGTGCTGAAAATGGCACTGGCCCAAACCATCCAGATACTGGAGGAAAGCCGGATTCCGGATCAGTATAAACTGATCAGCGTTGAGGAACTGCCCCCGATTACGGGAAGACAGTATAAAATGATTGATTTTGTTTTACCCGGCATGCTGGGATTTTCCTTATTGAGTGCGGCTGTTTTCGGCGTGGCTTTCGTATTTTTTAACCTGCGGCAGACCCTGGTGATCAAAAGGTTTTTTGCCACGCCGATCAACCGGAAAAATATTGTGTTCGGCGAGGCCCTGAGCCGGGTGTTCTTTCAGATGATGACGGCATTGGTGATTATTGTGATGGGATATTATTTGTTTGATTTCACCCTGGTGCATGGATTTATCACTTTTGTGAACCTGATGATCCTGAGTTTTATCGGAGTGGTCGTTTTTATGGGTTTTGGATTTATTATCAGCAGTGTTTCCAAAAACGAAAGTTCTATTCCACCCTTCGCCAATCTCTTTACGCTTCCCCAGTTCCTGCTTGGCGGAACATTTTTTTCCACGGATGTTTTTCCAAAATGGCTGCAGTCCTGCTGCGAAGTGCTTCCCCTGAAACAGCTGAATGATGCCCTGCGCAATGTGGCTTTTGAAGGAGCGGGACTGTTCGATTGCGGCAAGCAGATCGGCATATTACTGATCTGGGGCATTGCGATATATGCGGTCGCCATCAGGACCTTTAAATGGGAATAATCTTTCACCACTAAGCATTTATTTTGAAACTGATCATTGCCAGTATCATTATTCTCTTTGGCGTCGTTTTTTTTCTTTTTGCCTTGTTTCCTTCCCGTCTTACAGTCAGCCGGATCATTCTGATCAATGCGCCACAGGCTGCCGTTGCCCGCAAAATATCGGATCTGAGGACCTGGAAGGACTGGAACGAACTGACGCGCGTAGAGGCAGAAGGAGCTGCCATAAATAAAAATGCAGGACAACCTGATTCCATCCTGTTGCAAAATGAAAGACTCAGCATCCACCTGGTAAAGCAAACTGCCGATTCCGTGATTACCCGCTGGCAGGATGCCAGGGGAAGATCTTTTATTGGCAGATTCAGCCTGACAGAGGAAGGCGGGCAGGTCATCCTGCAATGGAGCCTCGAATTCCATGTCCGCTGGTACCCCTGGGAAAAGCTGGCCAGCATGTTCTATGATAAGCAATTGGGACCGCTCATGGAACAGTCGCTGAAGAATCTCCGGAAATCGCTCGAGCCTGCACAGGATAAGGTTTCTAAAGTTATCTTTACGAGGATCAACAATTCATCCAACTAAAAATTCAGCTTCATGAAAAAGATGCTCCTTTTTTCATTTATCGCATTTCTCGGTTTGAGTGCCTGCGGCCAGGAAAAGCCGGTCAGTCCGCATGAAACAGCAGTCGGAACCCATGTTTCCGTCCGCTACGGCCGTCCGTACAAAAAAGGCCGCGACATTTTTGGCGGACTGGAACCTTATGGCAAGGTTTACCGCCTCGGTGCGGATTCCGCCACTACGATAACCTTTGACAGAGATGTCGAATTTGCCGGCAAACCGGTAAAGGCAGGAACCTACACTTTATTTGTTATTCCGAACAGGGAAAGCTGGACGATTATCCTGAACGGACAACTCGGACAGTGGGGCGCTTACAGTTACGATAAGTATAAGGATAAGGACATCCTGCATGCAGATGTGCCGGTTAAAAAAACCGATAAAGTGGTGGAGCAGCTGACCATCAGCTTTCCGGGATCGTCCATGCTGATCGAATGGGACCATACGCAGGTGACCGTTCCCGTTACATTTTCCTGATCCGGGATGGCCCGGGGGCAGCTAACCATTCCCGCTAATTTTCCCGATCCCTGATGGACAGGAATGCATCTAACCATTCCCGTTAGAGATTGCCGATCAGTGCGGGAAGGGACAGCAGGAACCGATAAACTTTTTCGAGCTGTTCTTCCGTGATGCAGTATGGCGGCATGATATAAATGGTATTGCCCAGGGGGCGCAGATAAATTCCTTCCTGCATTGCCTTTTGACGAATGAACCCGCCAATGCGGCTGATGTAATCATGCTGACCGTTAGTGAGTTCAAAAGCCAGAATGGTTCCGACGGTTCTTGGATTCAATACCATTTCCGCCCCTGCATGCAAAAGTCTATCGTTTAGAAAGTTTTTATTTTTTTTTGTGATGGCCTGTATCTGTTCGATACAGGTCTTTTTTTGTAACAGGTCCAGGCTTGCCAGTCCGGCCGCGCAGGCAATCGGATTAGCCGTATAGGAGTGACCATGAAAAAATGTGCGCCGGCGGTCATCACTCAGAAAGGCATCGAATATTTCGCGGGTACAGGCAGTGGCGCCCAGTGCCATGGTTCCTCCCGTTATTCCCTTGCTCATGCATAGGATATCCGCTTTGGTGGGAACAGATTCGCTGGCAAATAGAGTTCCGGTTCTTCCAAAACCAGTGAGCACTTCGTCGGCAATACAGAGGATATGGTTTTCCCTCACCGTTTTGAGTAAACCGTCCAGGCCGGCGGCCTGATACATTCTCATGCCGCCGGCTGCCTGCAGCAGGGGCTCGTAAATGAAGCAGGCAATTTCGTTTCCGTGGGAATTCACGAAGGATTTTAATTCGGCTGCATTATTTTCATCCGGCGTATCGATAAACAATACGTCAAACAGGTAGTCCTGAAATGCTTCCGTGAATAACCCGCGGCCGCTTACGCTCATGGCGCCGAACGTGTCCCCGTGATAAGCATGCCGGAAAGCCAGTATTTTATTCCTGCCGGGCTGATCTTTATTTTTCCAGTATTGAATGGCCATTTTGAGTGCCACTTCAACGGCGGTAGATCCGTTATCAGAGTAAAATATTTTCTCAAAGTCTCCGGGCAGTATTGCCAGCAGCCTTTCCGCCAGCTGCACGGCCGGTTCATGGGTGAAACCCGTAAAGATCACATGCTCCAGCTGCCGCGCCTGCACATGGATCTTCTCTGCAATATACGGATGTGCATGACCGTGAATATTCACCCACCAGCTGCTGATGGCGTCGATATAACTGTTCCCGGCATCATCGAACAAAAGCGCGGCTTCGCCCCGCACAACGGGAACCGGGGGATCCGCCTGCTGATGCTGGGTATAGGGATGCCAGATTACCTGCCGGTCGCGGTCGCTGAGAGATGAAGGAGGCATATTAATGTGTTAATGTGGAAATGTGTTAATGTGGAAATGTGTTAATGTGGAAATGTGTTAATGTGGAAATGTGCTAATGTGAAAATGTGGTAATGGGCAAATTTAGCAATGAATGACAATAGGATAATTTCCTTATTAGAGTTTCATCAATTTCCACATTAGCACATTTTCACATTAGCACATTTCCCCATTTCCACATCACTCTCCAGTTTTTAAAAACTTCAGGTTCCTTCGTATGCCCGCATATTTCGCCCGTTTTAAAGGCGAGCCAGAGAATATTTTTTTGAAACCTTCTTCCGTTAAAGCCTCCCAGTCCTCCCGTTTATAATGCAGCAGTTCGGGTATGGGAGTAAAAGCAGGCTCCTGTGTTGGTTTTGAGAAGCGGTTCCAGGGACATACATCCTGGCATACATCACAACCAAACATCCAGTTGTCCATCTTTCCCTTTACCGGTCCCGGCATTAGCAGGTCCTTAAGTTCAATAGTAAAATAGGAGATGCACTGGCTGCCGTCCACGACCTTGTCGTCATGAATGGCCTGCGTGGGACAGGCATCTATGCAACGGGTGCAGTCGCCGCAGAAATCCTGCGTATAGGGTGCATCATACTCCAGTTCAAAATCCACGATCAGCGTGGCAATAAAAAAATAGGAGCCTTGTTTTTTATGAATGAGGTTTCCGTTTTTGCCCACCCAGCCCAGACCGCTGCGCACCGCCCAGGATCTTTCCATCACCGGGGCGCTGTCTACAAAACCACGCCCATGGAAATCCCCGATCTTTTCCTTTAGCGCATGGAGAATGAAATTCAGTTTCGGGCGGATCACTTCATGATAATCCCTGCCATAGGCATATTTGGAAATTTTGGGAGCGGCCGGATCCTGTTTTACCGAAGGGTAATAATTCATCAGAAAACAGATCACGGACTTTGCGTCCGGCAAAAGCTTGTAAGGGTTTACCCTTATGTCGAAATATTTTTCCATGTAGTGCATGCCGCCATGCATGCCGTGCTGAAGCCACTGTTCCAGCTTTCGGGCGTCGTCGTCAAGCGTCACAGCGGCTGTAATGCCGCAATGGTCAAACCCTGCGGAAGCGGCCAGCGAGCGGATAAAGCGTGTATTTTCTGCGATATTCTTCATCAGAAACTGCAAATGGTGCGCATCACTCAATAATTTTTTTATTTTTAGAGCGTTAACTTTATTATAACACCCCTGAATTCAATGAAAAATCTCCATGGGCTAAATGGACGAACTTTCTGTTCAATAGTCCAAAGTTACCGCTCTGTACACAATATTACTGATCTGGGATTCAGGGATGCCGATTTAAGAAACTGACCGGCGCTTATTAAGTTTAAATAAGCGGGGTCTTCATTCAAATGAAATCAGGATCATGAAGGAATGTCTGTCTGTATTATTGATAGTGTTCTCTGTTTCAAGCGGGAAATCCCAAGCGTATCCGGCATCATCTATTCCGGACTCATTAAAGGAAAATGCTGATATGGTGGTAAGGCTGGATGAGCATGTTACTGAAATTAAGTCTCCCGGACATATCACGATCCGCGAACATCATGTTTATACGATTCTGAATGAGAATGCCGACAGGTATGCGAGCTACAAAACCTTTTACGATAAATTTACTAAGATCAATTATGTGGATGCGATCCTTTATGACGCGAACGGGAAGGAATTAAAGCATTTCAGGAAAAAGGATATGCAAGACCTTGCTTTGGAAGACGGAGAATCGCTGATTAACGATGCCCGGTACAAAACGGGAAGTTTTTCCAGTCATTCTTATCCTTATACCGTAGATTTTGAGGAAGAGGACGATATTGAGACCGCAATGCGTATTCACGGATGGACCTTGCCCAGATCCGTTAGGATCTCTTTGGAATCCAGCCGGTATAGTATCATCGCAGCAAAGGATTATAAAATAAGGTATAAGATGATCAATTCGAATCTTCCTCCGGTCATAACAGAAAAGAACGGCAGGTTATCTTATAGCTGGGAAATAAAGAATCTTGCTGCAATTCCGGACGAAGCCTACGCAGTGCCATATACCGCTTACGAACCTTATATGCTGGCAGGGCCCTCCGATATTGAAGCGGAAGGATATAAGGGTAGTATGTTCACGTGGACCGACTTTGGTAAATTTTATGGCAGTTTGCAAAAGGGGCGGGATATTCTTCCGGATGATGTTAAAGCAAAAGTGCATGCCCTGACTGACGGTATTTCTGTTCCGGAGAAAAAAGTGGCTGTGCTGTATGACTATCTGCAGAAAAACACGCATTATGTTGGTATTCAGCTGGGGATTGGGGGGATGCAGACATTTGATGCGATGTATGTAGCGAATAAAAAGTACGGGGATTGTAAAGCGCTCTCGAATTTTATGATCTCCTTATTAAAAGAAGCTGGTATTAGGGCAAATGCCGTTATTATCGAGTCCGGTTCCCACCCGGATGATTTTGTAAAGGATTTTACGTACGATCCGTTTGATCATGTCATTTGTTGTGTGCCACTACAGAAAGATACGATGTGGCTGGAATGCACTTCGCAATTTTTACCCGCCGGCTATTTAAGCAATTTTACCGATAACCGGTACGGATTATTGATAGACGACAACGGGGGCGAATTGGTTCACACCCCGGCTTATTTACTCAAAGATAATTTACAGGAGCGCAAAGTAACGGCGGTGCTGGGTGATGACGGGGTTTTAAAGGTCCAGAGTCAAACCAGCTATAAAGCTGCCTGTCAGGATCAGATAGAAAATTTCATAAAATCTCTGTCAAAGGAAGATCAATTGAAATACCTGAAGTCTCAGTTTGATCTGCCAACTTATGAGGTGACTGCTTTTAATTACAACGAGGACTACAGTAAGCGATTGCCCGTAATCCGGGAATCCCTGGACATCACCGTCACCGATTATGCCCAGATCAGCGGGAAAAGAATTTTTATTATTCCCAATATTCTGACCCGCTCCAAAGTAAAACTACCAGAGGATAAGGACAGACAGCTGGATATCGAATTCAGGGACGAATACTGTCATACCGATTCGGTTCAGATAGCCATCCCGGCCGGTTACGAAACGGAGGCGCAACCAAAGGACATTCAATTACAAAGTAAATACGGTAAATATGAAACCCGGATTGCAGTTGGCCCGGACAAGATCGTCTATTATAGAAAATTTGAGCGTTACAGCGGACGCTTTTCCCGGAAGGATTATGCTGATGTGGTGAAATTCTTTAATGAGATTTATAAATCCGACCATTCAAAAATAGTACTGGTTAAAAAAAGCTGATCGGAGATATACATACAACCTATAACCTGAGATCTACCCCTTAAACCTAACAATAATGAAAAGTAGAAATCTGATCCTTCTGTTAATTTGCACGGTTATTTTACAACTGAACCTCCTGGCTCAGAAAAAAAAGGCTGATAAAGAGAGCCGGGAAGAGAAATTAGATATCAAGTTTGGTAAAATAACGGCTTCCGACTTTGATCTCTCCAAGGAAAAATTTGATTCGGGCGCTAACGCGGTGATCATTGCGGACATTGGAGATGCCAAATTTGAGGGAAATTCAAAAGGCGATTTCTCTCTTGTCTTTACACGGTTTATGCGGGTTAAGATATTAAATAAGAATGGCTTTAAAATTGCAGACAACAGGATTCCGTTGTATCACAGCATGGATGGCCGGAATGAAAAGCTTTCCAATCTGAAAGCATCCACATTTAACCTGGAAGATGGTTCCGTTATCGAAACTAAACTGGATGAGAAATCGGTTTTTGTAGAGAAATACAATAAAAATTATGATATCAAGAAGTTCTCCATGCCAGCATTGAAGGAGGGCTCCATTTACGATCTGAGTTATACCGTTAAATCCGATTTCTACACCCGCCTCAACCCCTGGAGTTTTCAGGGCGATTATCCCCGGTTGTGGAGTGAATACCAGGTTACCATTCCGACCATGTTTCATTATGTAATGCACATGCAGGGGGATCCTCATTTTGACATCAGTACCAGCAAGTCCGTTTTTCAAAGCTTTACCGTCAGGGAAAGCAACGGAACTTCAAGTGATGACGTGTATAATATTTCCAGTAATTCCGTTCAGCAAAGATGGGTAAAGAAAAATGTGCCGTCTTTAAAGGATGAACCTTTTACAACCTCAATTTCAAATTACTTATCGAAGGTTTCCTTTCAGCTTCATTATATTCAATGGACGGAAAACTCCGAAAGACACGATTTTCTGAGTACCTGGTTTATAGCAAGTGACAAGCTCCTAAATGATGAAGATTTTGGACTGGCGCTCGATAAGGATAACCACTGGATGGCAGATGAATTGAAGGGGGTAACGGGAGACTGCAAAACATATGACGAGAAAATTCATAAGATTTTTTGCTTTGTGCGGGATAATTTCACCTGTACGGATCATGATGCCCTCTATGCAAGGTCGTCGCTGAAAGACGTATACAAAAGGAGATCCGGTAATGTAGCCGAGATCAATTTGTTATTAATTGCTATGTTACGGCATGAGGATGTTTTGGCTGATCCGGCTATACTGAGTACCCGGGACAATGGGTTTGCGGACCAGTCTTATCCGCTGATAGATCAGTTTAACTATGTGATCTGCATTGCTCATTCCGGGGATAAGATTTATAAGCTGGATGCCAGCCAGCCTTACAACGGATTTGGTAAAATGGTCCTGGATTGCTACAATGGCGAAGCGAGGACTATAAATAAAGATAAGCCCTATCTAATTGACCTTTCTGCCGACTCCATCACCGAATCAAAGCTGACCACTGTGTTTATTGTTAATGACGATAAGGGTAATCCATCCGGTAGTTTTCAGACTACCCTGGGAAATCAGGAATCCTATTCGGTTCGGGAGGACGTTAAAAAGACGTCAGAGAAGGATTATTTTAAAAAGATACAAACAGTCTATGGCAGCGATGTTAGCATTGGTCATCAGGAAATTGATTCACTTACGAAGTTTGACTACCCCGTTGCAGTGCATTATGATTTTGACTTAAAAAACTTGATGGCGGCAGACGTGGTTTATTTTAATCCAATGATGAACGAAATGTATAAAACCAATCCGTTTAAATCCCTGGAACGACATTATCCGGTAGAAATGCCTTATAAAATGGATGAAACCTATGTATTGAACATGGACATTCCCAAAGGCTATCAGGTGGATGAACTGCCCAAATCGGCCCGCGTGGCTTACAATGAAACAGACGGGATGTTTGAGTACCTCATCCAAAAAAGTGAAAGCAGTATCCAGATGCGGGTGCATTTAAAACTCAATAGAGCATTTTTTCCTACGGAAGATTATTCCACGCTCCGGGATTTCTTCGGATATGTGGTTAAAAAGGAAAACGAACAGATCGTGTTTAAGAAAATAAAATAGCCCAAGACTTATTTATCATCTTCCGTCTTCAGGTGCATCTTGTGAAAAAAGCGGTGGATGGAAGGCGTTAGCATGAGCCCGATATTGGTAATAAAAACCACCCCGCTGAAA
>Ga0207652_10002052_pt1 | contig 17335 bp, 10 predicted proteins | sample KBSC63BmetaG_FD_184334 | JGI IMG/M metagenome (GOLD analysis project Ga0207652, IMG submission 184334) | Corn rhizosphere microbial communities from Kellogg Biological Station, Michigan, USA - KBS C6-3B metaG (SPAdes) (version 2) | ecosystem: Host-associated > Plants > Roots > Rhizosphere ... | reverse complement strand
ATTAAATTTTTGATAATAAGTTGGATTCAATTTATATAAATCTCATAACTAAGAAAATATTTCATTGATTTATATCAATGCAATTTCTTATTCCAACTCAATGGAGTAGCATAGATGCTGGTTTAGTTTTGCATTCTAAAAATAACAATGAAAAAATTATTATCGACGAATGCAAATAACTGGATGGCTTTGGTAGCAAGACTTTCGTTAAGTATTACAATATTTCCACACGGCGCTCAAAAATTGTTAGGCTGGTTTGGTGGTTATGGCTATAATGGTAGCATGGGGTTTTTGACAGGGCAAATGCACCTCCCGTGGATTATTGCTTTACTCGTTATATTAACAGAATTTTTTGGTTCACTATTATTACTTTTTGGTTTTCTCACACGTATTGCCGCCTTTGCAACTCTCGTAAGTTTCCTTGGAGCATTATTTACAGTGCATATTCATAACGGCTTTTTTATGAATTGGGGAATGCAAGCTAATACCGGAGAAGGTTACGAATATTTTATTTTGTTATTTGGTTTAGTAATTATACCATTAATTGCCGGTGGGGGCAAAGCCAGCCTTGATGGTTTGATTGTAAAGAATAAATAGTTTATGGGTTTTTGTTTGCTATTTGTAAATCATACAACTATGTCAACGCTATCTGAATTAAAAAGACTGCTACTTAAACGAGCAGAATAGAGGTACTAATCCAAGGTAGGAGTCTCTACCGGTGGTTGGGCATTGTAAAATCTTTGCCTCCAACTCTGCTGCCAGATTGTATTTTAGAAAAAAATACTTAATTTGCCCACTGTAAAATGTAAAAATCTTTGTTTTCCTTTCCCGATAGATTAAAATAATTTCGGAAAGATAGCTTTGGTCCGGTTCCTAAAAGAATAAACTATATTTTACAATTGCTTCGATATCAGAATTAGCCCGTCATCGATTTAAGAAGACTGCTTCTATTTTATTATAAATATTTAATTTAAATATGGCCAATAAAGGTTTATATAATTCTAAATTTGAGCATGATGCTTGCGGGATTGGTTTTGTTGCGAACATAAAAAGTAATAAAAGCCACCAGATAGTTTCGGATGCGCTAACAATCCTTGAAAATATGGAGCATCGTGGCGCCTGCGGATGTGAAAATAATACAGGCGATGGCGCAGGTATTCTCATTCAAACGCCTCATGAATTTTTCTTTGATGAATGTATAAAACACGGAATTCATTTACCTCCATATACAAAATACGGTGTGGGTGTTTTGTTTTTTCCAAAAGATATAAGGCTTAGAGAAGAATGCCGCGATATTTTTAACCGTACGGCAGAAACACTGGGGCTGGAAATCATGGGTTATCGCAGAGTACCTGTAAATACCGATGGCATTGGCCCAACAGCTCTTTCTGTAGAGCCGGAAATAGAACAAGTATTTATTGCGTGCCCTGATCATATTAATAACCCTGATGATTTTGAAAGAAAATTATTTGTATTAAAAAACTATGCAACGCATACTATTCAAAGCACAGTAAGAAAAGATGCTATCGGATTTTATGTAGCATCGCTGTCTTATAAAATTGTTATTTATAAGGGGCAGCTTACCAGCATGCAGCTTCGTAATTATTTTCCGGATCTAAGTAACAAAAAGATTGTTTCGGCATTTGGCTTAATACATTCCCGCTTTGCTACCAATACTTTTCCTTCATGGAAATTAGCTCAACCTTTCAGGTATATTGCCCATAATGGAGAGATTAATACTTTACAGGGAAATCTGAATTGGCTTCGAACAAGTGAAAAAGGCTTCATATCCCAATTTTTCACGAAGGAAGAAATGGATATGCTATTGCCTGTAGTAGATGAAAGCCAGTCCGATTCCGCCTGTTTAGATAATATGATAGAATTGCTTACGCTTTGCGGCCGTTCTATTCCACATGTAATGATGATGCTGATTCCCGAAGCATGGGATGAAAACGAACACATGGATCCTGCAAAGAAAGCATTTTATGAATTTCATGCTTCTTTTATGGAGCCATGGGATGGTCCCGCATCTATTTCTTTTACCGATGGAAAACTAATTGGCGCTACATTGGACAGGAATGGTCTTCGTCCGTCACGGTATTGCATTACGACAGATGACCGGGTAATAATGGCTTCGGAAACAGGTGTACTTCCTGTAGATCCAAAACTTGTAAAAGAGAAAGGCAGATTGCAGCCAGGCAAAATGTTTGTTGTTGATTTAGAAGAAGGAAGAATTATAAGTGATGAAGAGATCAAATCAAAAATATGTACTCAGAAGCCCTACAGCGAATGGCTGAATAAATATAAAATAAGATTAGAAGAATTACCCGAGCCACGTGTAATGTTTACACACCTGGAACATCAGCAGGTTTTTAAATATCAGAAAGCATTTGGTTACACAACAGAAGACCTTGATGTATTAATAGCGCCAATGGCCCTTCATGGTAAAGAGCCAACGGGTTCTATGGGGAGCGATGTGCCTTTAGCAGTTTTAAGTGACGAGCCCCAACATTTAAGCAGTTATTTTAAGCAATTGTTTGCCCAGGTTACCAATCCCCCGATTGACCCTATCAGGGAAAAATTAGTGATGTCGCTGGCTACTTTTGTAGGCAATAACGGCAGCCTTCTTGAAGAAGATCCTCTGTCGTGCCATTGCGTTGCCCTAAGGCATCCTGTACTCTCTAATCATGACCTGGAAAAGATAAGAAGTATTGATACAGGAATTTTCCAGGCAAAAACATTGCAGACTTATTTTATTGCCGATGGCAAGCCCGGTTCTTTGCAAAGAGGGATCGAGCGGTTATGTCGTTATGCTGTGGATGCAGTTATGGACGGCTTTGAGGTATTGATTTTGTCAGACAGGGCAATAGATTCTGAGCATGCTGCAATACCTTCTTTACTCGCAACTTCAGCAGTACATCACCATTTAATAAAAAAAGGTCTTCGCGGCCAGGTTGGCCTGGTTATAGAAGCCGGTGATGTTTGGGAAGTGCATCACTTTGCCTGTCTTATTGGGTTTGGCGCTACTGCTATTAATCCTTATCTCGCATTGTCCACAATAAGAGATATGAAAATTTCTGGCAGGCTGGAAACAGACCTGGATGCTAATCATCTAAAGAAAAATTATGTAAAAGCGGTTAATGACGGCTTGTTGAAAGTATTCTCAAAAATGGGAATTTCCACCTTGCAATCTTACCAGGGAGCCCAGATATTTGAGATTATCGGTATTAATAAACAGGTTATTGATAAATATTTTGTTGGAGCTACATCACGTATTGAAGGAATGGGACTTGACGAAATTGCGAATGAAACACTCATCAAACATTTCTTTTCTTTTAGCAAAAAAAATATTCCTATCGAAAGGCTTACGGTCGGTGGATTGTATCAATGGAAGAGAAAAGGTGAATTTCATTTATTCAACCCCCAGACCATTCATTTATTGCAGCATTCTACAAGAATGAATGATTATTCTGTTTTCAAAAAGTATACAAAGTTAGTAAACGACCAACAAGAAAAAGCTGCTACTTTAAGGAGCCTCTTTCAGTTTAAAAATAAAAGGCCGTCCATTTCAATTGATGAGGTAGAGCCTGCAGAAAATATTTATAAAAGATTTGCTACCGGTGCTATGTCCTTCGGTTCGATTTCGTGGGAAGCGCATACTACACTTGCTATAGCCATGAACAGGCTTGGAGGTAAAAGCAATACAGGCGAAGGCGGGGAAGATGAAATAAGGTATAAAAAACTACCGAATGGCGACTCAATGCGGAGCGCTATAAAACAGGTTGCTTCTGCAAGATTTGGTGTTACCAGCGAATACCTCACCGAAGCTGACGAATTACAAATTAAAATGGCACAGGGCGCTAAACCTGGCGAAGGCGGTCAATTGCCAGGCCATAAAGTGGATGACTGGATTGGAAGGGTACGTCATGCTACTTCCGGGGTGGGATTAATTTCACCTCCTCCTCATCATGATATTTATTCCATTGAAGATTTGGCGCAGTTAATCTTTGACCTGAAAAACGCCAACCGGGATGCAAGAATAAATGTAAAGCTGGTTTCTAAGGCCGGTGTTGGTACTATTGCGGCTGGAGTTGCCAAGGCAAAAGCCGATGTAATTTTGATTTCCGGTCATGACGGAGGGACCGGTGCATCGCCAATGAGTTCTATAAAACATGCAGGTCTTCCATGGGAACTTGGGCTCGCTGAAACACATCAGACACTGGTAAAAAATAAATTACGGAGCCGGGTTATAGTTCAAACTGATGGGCAGCTAAAAACCGGTCGTGATATTGCCGTTGCAACTTTACTTGGAGCTGAAGAATGGGGCGTTGCAACAGCCGCGTTAATAGTGGAAGGCTGTATTATGATGCGCAAATGCCATCTTAATACATGCCCTGTAGGTGTTGCTACTCAAAATCCTGAACTTAGGAAGCGGTTTACAGGTGATGCAGATCATGTTGTAAACTTATTTAAATTCTTAACACAAGAGTTAAGAGAAATTATGGCTGAACTTGGGTTTAAAACCATAAATGAAATGGTTGGCCAGGTAGATTATCTTGAAAGAAGAGAAAATATAACCAATCCTAAATATTTAAAGCTTGATCTTTCTCCAATATTATATAAGGAGCCTGCTTCAAAGTTCACCGGCCTCTTTAAATCAGAAGAGCAAGATCATGGTCTAACTGATGTACTCGATTGGAAATTATTAAAAGCTGCTGAACCGGCACTTGAAAAGAAAGAGAAAGTAAGACAATCTTTTAAAATTCAAAATACTGATAGAACAACGGGCACCATTTTGTCAAATGAAATTTCAAAAAAATATAACGCAAAAGGACTTCCTGATTGTACTATTCACTTTAAATTTACCGGCACTGCCGGACAGAGTTTTGCGGCTTTTAATACAAAGGGTGTCACTATGGAACTGGAAGGCGATGCCAATGATTATTTTGGTAAAGGATTAAGCGGCGCTAAACTTATTGTTTACCCCTCAAAACATGCAGGTTTTGTGCCCGAGGAAAATATCATTATTGGTAATGTTGCTTTCTACGGAGCCACGTCCGGTGAGGCTTTCATACGGGGTAAAGCAGGTGAAAGATTCTGTGTAAGAAATTCCGGCGCCAATGTAGTGGTAGAAGGGGTAGGGGACCATGGTTGCGAATATATGACCGGCGGAACTGCGATTATTTTGGGTGAAACTGGTAGAAATTTTGCGGCTGGCATGAGTGGCGGGATTGCTTACGTTTATGATGTTCAGCACAACTTCGATTCCCTTTGCAATAAAGAAATGGTAGATCTCGATCTTATTGATGAGGAAGACGAAAATCTCCTTCATAATATGATTGATAAACATTATCAGTTTACCAACAGTACCGTTGCCAAATTTATACTTAACGATTTTGAAAATCAACTTAAGAATTTTGTAAAAGTATTTCCTAAAGATTATAAGCGAATACTTACAGAAAAGAAGAAAGTGGTCAAAGTTAAATAGCCGCCTTTATCACCAGTATCAATTAATGAATAAAATTTAAATGGCCAAACCAACAGGATTTTTAGAATTTACGAGAGAACTTCCTTATAGGCGCCCGCCTCAAGAAAGATTGAATGATTACAACGAATTTGTGGACAGGTATACACCGGAAAAACTTAATGAGCAAGCGGCAAGATGTATGGATTGTGGTATCCCTTTTTGTCACCATGGCTGTCCGGTTGGAAATATTATTCCTGAATTTAATGATGCAGTGTACCGTAAAAGCTGGAAAGAAGCTTACGATATACTTATTTCTACCAATAATTTTCCCGAATTTACCGGCCGTATCTGTCCGGCTCCTTGCGAAACTTCGTGTGTACTTGGCATAAACCAGCCTGCCATTACTATAGAAGAAATTGAAAAGCACATTATTGAAATCGCATTTGACAATGGTTTTGTGCAACCAAAAATACCTAATGTAAGAACGGGCAAAAAAATTGCTATCGTAGGTTCAGGCCCGGCAGGCCTTGCTGCAGCTGCGCAATTAAACTACGCCGGCCATAGCGTTACCGTTTTTGAAAGAGATGATGAGCCAGGAGGGCTATTACGATATGGCATACCTGATTTTAAACTTGAGAAATGGGTGGTAGAAAGAAGAATTAAATTGATGGAAGAAGAAGGCGTTGTTTTTAGATGTAATGCAAATGTTGGCCTGGATATTAGCGTTAACGACCTGCTGAGAGAATACCATACTATTGTGTTGGCGACCGGCTCCACTATTCCAAGAGATTTAAATATCCCTGGGCGTGACTTAAACGGGGTATATTTTGCAATGGATTTTTTAAAGCAACAAAATAAACGTATATCAAATAAAGCGGTACAAGGTGATGATATCTTCGCCACCGATAAAAACATAATTGTAATAGGTGGAGGAGATACAGGAAGTGACTGCGTTGGAACTTCTAACCGTCATAAAGCTTTATCTGTAACACAATTTGAATTATTGCCTAAGCCACCTGAAAATCGGACGTCTTACATGCCATGGCCAACTTACCCAATGGTTCTAAAAACAACAAGTTCGCATGAAGAGGGAGTTAAACGCCATTGGGCGATAGCTACAAAGGAATTTATAGGCGATGAGGATGGCAATCTTAAGGCGTTAAGAATTGTTGATCTTGAATGGAAATTTGCGCACGATGGCAAGCCGGCAAAATTTGAAGAAGTTGCAGGTAGTGAAACAGAAATACCTTGTGAACTCGCCTTACTTGCGATGGGTTTTATTCATCCTCAGCATGAAGGTTTATTAGAGCAACTCGAAATTGAATTGGATGAAAGGGGTAATGTAAGGGCATCAGAAAAGAATTATCATACTAATATATCAAAAATTTTCGCAGCAGGCGATATTCGCAGAGGCCAATCCTTGGTTGTATGGGCAATTTCTGAAGGTAGGGAATGTGCCAGAAAGGTAGATGAATATCTGATAGGACATTCTTTGCTGGAAGCAAAAGATCAAAACATTTTACATAAAATTTAAAGAGTGATATTTGACCCAACAGAACCTGCAATGATCGCAGGTTTTTTTTTACTCTGTACATACATATTATAATATATTCATATTTAATAATTTTGGTGTGACCAAAAGTAGTCAATTTTTTGTATCCTGCTAATGATCAGTACGTTTTGATTTTGGATAATAAATTATAAAAAAAAATATATAATACATTATGTTTAATAATTGAATATTATAAAGTATTTTTAAAAAAAAATAACTATGAGGAAAATATCTTTAGGAAAAAGTATTCCATTTGCAGTTCTAATGATCGTTGCAATCGCAGCCATTTTTATCCCTTCATTGACAAATTTTATTGATGGTGGAAAATATAATTCAGCAGATATTGCGTGGATGATTGTTGCAACAGCATTAGTGTTTTTAATGACACCAGGACTTGCTTTTTTTTATGGCGGAATGGTTCATAGGAAGAATGTTCTTTCAACAATGATTAAAAGCTTTGTTGCTACGGGCGTGGTAAGTATATTATGGGTTACTGTAGGTTACAGTTTATGTTTTGGAGATTCTATTGGTGGTTTTATCGGTAATCCATTTACTCATATTTTCTTTAAAGGAGTTGCTTCGGGCGCTCCATGGAGCCTTGCACCAACAATTCCGCTTACATTATTCGCACTCTTTCAATTAATGTTTGCAATTATTACCCCCAGTCTTGTGGTAGGCGCAGTTGCAGAAAGAATCCGCTTTTCTTCATATATACTTTTTATTGTATTGTTCAGTCTTTTGGTATATGCCCCGCTTGCTCACTGGACCTGGAACCCGGAGGGCTTTTTGTTTAAAATGGGCGTGCTTGATTTTGCAGGAGGAACTGTGGTTCATATCTCCGCAGGTTGTGCTGCATTGGCAGGGGCAATAGTTCTGAAGCGGAGAAAAGTGCATCTTGAGCATAGGGAAATACCGCCCGCAAATATTCCTTATGTGCTTATTGGCACCGGTTTACTATGGTTTGGCTGGTTTGGTTTTAATGCCGGTTCAGCGCTTGCAGCTAATTCATTATCTGTTTCAGCTTTTGCAACCACCAATATAGCAGCGGCTGCGGGCGGCCTTGCCTGGATGTTTTTTGATGTACTAAAAGGCAAAAAGCCGTCTGTCCTTGGGTTTTGTATAGGAGCGGTAGTTGGCCTCGTTGCCATCACACCAGCTGCGGGTTTTGTAGCTATTCCTCAAAGCATATTTATTGGTTCAGTTGCAGCCCTCATTTCAAATGTTGCTGTTTATTATAAATCAAAATCAATACTGGATGATACTCTTGATGTATTTCCTTGCCACGGCATAGGCGGGATTGTAGGAATGATAATGACAGGAATATTTGCTACCAAGGCTGTTAACTCAGGAGGCAATGATGGATTGTTTTATGGGAATCCCGCTTTCCTTTTTACGCAATTAAAAGGTTTGGCAATAGTTATCACCTATAGCTTTTCAGTTTCTTATGGCATATTTAAATTTATAGATTGGATAATGCCAATGCGAGTTAGCAAAGCTGAGGAAGAGATGGGATTAGATGCTTCACAACATGATGAAAAATATTTACAGGGCACATTGCTTGTAAAGGAAAATACGATGCTGGTAGAAGATAATGGTACGTTATTAACCAAAAAAGAAAGGGATTTAACCGAGATGATTGACTTCTGAGAAAAGTTAATCGGTCAGATCCCTTTCATTATTAATCTTTAAATCTAAAACAATGTTAAGAAAAATTTTCTTAGGAACACTGCTATTTTCCAAATTTCTTTCAACCTCAGCTCAAACAGACTCTACATTAGCCACATCATCTACCCCTACCATTACCGGATCTGTCGATGCTTATTTCAGGTACAATTTTAATGATCCAAAGGCTGGCGGCCCATTAAATGACTATAATAATTATACCAGTTTTACCAATTCTCAAAATTCGTTTCAGTTGGGTATGGCGAGTGTAAGAGCCGATCATAGTTTCGGTAAAGCAAGTGCCACTATTGATTTAGGATTTGGGCCGAGAGCAGAGGAGTTTACTTATGGTGATCCCAATCATCCAACTTTATTTGCTGTAAAACAAGCCTACATCAATTATGCTATTTCAGATAAATTTAAACTAACCATAGGCAAATGGGCTACACATATTGGGTATGAAGTAACCGATGCTTATTTAAACAGGAATTATAGCATGGACTATATGTTTTCATATGGCCCTTTTTCGCATACAGGATTAAAGGCTGACATAAGTCTAGGTAAAAAAAGCGCCTTAATGCTTGGTGTAGCCAACACCACCGATGTGGTTGCTGAGGCTGGGTCCAGGAGGTATGCTTTAGCACAATTTAGCACGGGCACAGCTAATGATAAAGTGAAGTTTTATCTTAACTACCAGGGTTCTTATGGTGGCTCCTTTAGCACAACACAATTTGATGTTGTGTTAACTGCTGCTGTTACAAGCAAGTTCAGCATCGGTTACAACGGTACCATACAAACGACAAAACCTGCAGAATCAACTAATGCCAGTTGGTGGGGTTCTGCAGTTTATTTAACAGTTGACCCTACAACAGCTTTTGGCATAACACTGCGAGGGGAATATTTTGACAACAAGAAAGCAGTTGTTTCTGCTCCGGCTACAAGTATATTCGACCTTACGTTATCTCCCAATTTCAGAGTAGGCAATCTCACTATAATTCCCGAATTGAGATTGGATGCTAGTAGTGATGAAGTGTTTGAAAAAAGTGATGATACTCCTATAAAAACAACTGTTACTGGTTTACTCGGAGTAACATATCATTTTTAATGTAAGTCTCATTTACTAAAACTTCAAACATCTTATCATGACAAAAATTACCAACGTCGTACCATTTATTCTATTAGCTCTTTTTGCCATTATGGGAATTTTTGTTCCTTTACTTACCGACTTTGATGGATCGAAAGTGTACAATTATGCGGACATATCCTGGATGTTAATTTCTTCCGCATTAGTATTGCTGATGACTCCCGGGCTCTCTTTTTTTTATGGCGGAATGGTGGGGAAGAAAAATGTTCTTTCTACAATGCTGCAAAGTTTCATTGCTACAGGTATTATAAGCGTAATATGGGTGATCTGTGGCTTTAGCCTGGCCTTTGGAAAATCTATACATGGCTTTATAGGTGACCCTTCAACTTTTTTCATGATGAAGGGAATTAATTCGCATGAGCCATGGAGCTTAGCCCCTACTATTCCCATACTGTTATTCGCATTGTTCCAGATGAAATTTGCCATAATTACACCGGCTTTGGTAGTAGGTGCAACTGCTGAAAGAATCCGCTTTAAAGCTTATGTTTTATTCATGATTTTATTCAGCTTAATAATTTATTCACCTATTGCGCATTGGAACTGGCATCCGGATGGTTTTCTTGCAAAAATGGGAGTAATAGATTTTGCAGGCGGTACTGTAGTACATATATCAGCGGGCTGTGCTGCTTTAGCCGGAGCTATTTTTTTAAAAAGAAGAAGAGTGCATATAGAAAAAGAGGAAGTAAAACCTGCACGTATCCCCTATGTATTATTAGGAACAGGGCTCTTGTGGTTTGGCTGGTTTGGATTTAATGCGGGTTCTGCGCTCGCAGCAAATAGCCTTGCTGTAGATGCTTTTGCCAACACAAATACAGCTTCTGCTGCTGCAGGGCTTTCATGGGTATTTTTTGATGTAATCCGGGGAAGAAAACCTTCTTCACTTGGCTTTTGTATTGGTGCTGTTGTGGGGCTGGTAGCTATCACACCTGCATCCGGATATGTGGGCATGCCTCAAAGCCTATTTATTGGCTTTATCGCAGCAATCTGCTCTAATATTGCTGTATACTGGAAAGGTAAAACTACAGTTGATGATACTTTGGATGTTTTTCCCTGTCATGGTATAGGAGGTATCGTAGGTATGATTTGTACGGGCATTTTTGCAAGTAAACAAATTAACCCTGCTGGTAATGATGGACTGTTGTATGGTGGTACCCAGTTTTTTCTTCACGAAATTCTAGGCTGTTTAATTGTTGTTGTATTTGCCATTGTTATGAGTTTTGTTGTGTTTAAAATAGTTGATTTAATTATACCCATACGCGTTTCAGTTGAAGAAGAAACATTAGGTTTGGATATTAGCCAGCATACGGAAAGTTTATAAAAAATTATTATCGGGAAAATTTGAAAAAGAGAAACATCGTTAAATCTGACTTTCCTGATCTTTAATTAAAATTTGGAGATCGGGGAAGTTTAAATAAATACTTTATTAGTTTGACTCTAATAAATACAATATCTGATTAAGTTTATTATTGGGTTATCCAATTTAGAAGTCGTTAATAACAGCATATTAATTATCTTTCTCGGATGATAAAAGAATGGCGCTTTTTCGTCTTACTGTTTGTATCAGTTATCTCTCTTTCCTCTTTACCTGCGCAAAATATATACAAATCTTCTGGTGATACAATTACTGCACATGATCATTATTTAAAGCCTGCTGCTCTAGTTATTCCCGGAACTTTTCTTGTGTACAGTGGCTTAAAACCAGTCGTTCCAGGTATTCGCAATCTTGACGATACTATTTTTGAAACGGTACGAAGAAATCATTCCAGCTTTCATACAAATGCGGAAGATTATCTTATGTGGGGCCCTTCTGCTTCTGTTTACATAATGGATGCTTTTAAAGTAAAAACAAAACATAGCTTTAAGCAACATCTTATTTTAGATGCCGGTTCTATAATCATTACAGGCGGTTTTGGTTATATAATGAGGCTTATTAGCCGGAATAGTAAAGACTATAGCACATATGATACAAAATTTCCTTCCGGCCATACTGCTAATGCATTTCGCGGTGCAGAGCTATTGCACCAGGAATTGAAAAACACAAACAAATTATTAAGTTATAGCGGATACCTTGCAGCCACCACCGTTGGTGTTTTAAGAATATATAATAAAAGCCATCTGCTTACACAAGTTCTCGCAGGTGCAGGTCTGGGCATATTATCCACAAAAATTACGTACTGGATTTTTGACAAAATAAAATATAAAGGAAAAAGATAGCATGCTAACGCCTGACATAGGTAGTGCCAGCTGCCACTAACGATACCGCCTAAACGAAATAAATATTAATACTTTTTCCCAGAGTAAAAAAAATCAGCAGATATTACCTGCTTAGCCTTAATTTGGCTCCATATCATTGAGACATTTTTCTCATGTCCGTATACTACATAAAAATAGCCCGTAATCACGAGCCATTTTTTTCATCATTTCAAGCGTTATAAGTTTCTGGTATTTTTAAATTATAGAGGAGTATCTTAAACAGCCTTCAAAAAAATTCATAAGCGTATGCCAGGGTTTTATTGTGGGCATAAATATAGTGGGTTCATTTTAAATATCAGCACATCCGAGAAAATAAACTAAAAAGTATATTGTAATATTTACAATTATAGAAGTATGTTTATGGTTTCATTGATAAGCCGCCACTTAAAATCATAAAAGCCGAAATTATAATTTTATCTCTCCCTCTTCTTCTTTATGCCAAAATTTAATGCTCTCAGCCTTCACATGAATCATAATGATACCTGGAGTATTGACACCATCTTCAAACCACTTTTCTAATTCATCAAGCCAATGCTCTTCTAATGCAGCCTTATCCTTTACAAGTTTTGCCTTGCCAGATATGGAAATATACACATAGTGCCGGCCCTGAAAAGAAAGATTAACCGTGTTATTTTCTTTAAGCTCCTTTACCACATCTGATTCTTCCAGGCTGAAAAAGTAAGAATTGCCATCATATTCCACATCGCCATTGTTTGACATTGGCCGGCTGGTAAGGTCTCCATTGATTGATTGTGTAGTCATCATGCATATATCAAGTTTCCGCATTTTGGCGCTGATGTCATCAAGTTTTATTTCTTTCATGATTTTGTTTTTTTTGAATGATGATAAAATCAATATCCCTGCCAATTTATTCCTTACATGTTTAATGTTTATTAACGGAATATCAAATAGAGGATTACCACCTTTTACAATGGGTAAATACATAAGTGCATTTTTTAGATTCTAAATAACGTAAACAAATTTTTATCATGTAAATACGCTGAATTTTTTATTAGACAATGTGGATGTATTTTCACGTTATGCCCGCAACGCATCCATACATAAGGCAGTTATTATCCGCAATAAACACCGAAGAGAAAGAAGAATCACAACGATACAAGCTTGATCAGCAACATACTTTAAAATCGTTAAAGAGTCAAGGGCTTGCATTACATCCCATAATAGTTACCCGTAAAAATTTCGGTTATGCAGATTATCCTGAAATTAGCTTCAGAATTTCTTTTCCTGCAGATATTAACCAGTTCAGGGATGGAACTGCTATAGAGTGCTTCTGCGCCGGTGAAGAGCCTGTAAAGGGAATACTTATAAATATTGAAGGTAAAACCGGGGAGTTTAGATTGTTTGCGCCCGACTTTCCTGAATGGATAGAAGACGACGGTGTTGGCATAAAACTAGCGCCCGATCAACGCACTATTACAATTATGAAAACCGTTATAAATGAACTGGAAAATAATAAGAATTTATATCGGTTGTTTGAACAATTGCATGGAGATAAAATGCTTACTAACGGTATAGGGATACACGAAAGGAAAATTATCTTTACTAATAATCAATTAAACGAGAGCCAGCAAAAAGCAATATCTGCAATTTTGCAAAATGAAAATATAACCGTCTTGCATGGTCCGCCTGGAACGGGAAAAACGACCACTTTGGCAGAAGCAATTGTGCAACTGGTGAAAGCAGGAGAGAAAGTTTTGGTATCCGCACCCAGCAATACCGCCGTTGATAATATTTCTAAAGTTCTCATCCAAAAAGGATTAAAGATACTTCGCGTGGGTAACGCCACTAAAGCAGATGAAGAAATATTTTCGCATACGCCTGAGGGTAAGCTTTCAGATGGAAAGCAGCAGAAAGAAATTAAAGAGCTTAAGAAACGGGCCGAAGAGTTTCGAAGGATGGCATTAAAGTATAAGCGAAGTTTTGGAAAAGCAGAAAGAGAACAGCGTAATCTTTTATTTAAAGAAGTAAAAAGTATACGCACTGAAATTAAAAAGCTGCACGCATATAACGAAGAAAAATTATATAGTGAAGCCGACGTAATATCGGGCACACCTATTGCCTTGCACGATGCAAAATTTAATCGTATAAAATTTCAAACATTGATAATTGATGAAGCTGGTCAATGCATTGAACCACTGGCCTGGTGCATATTTCCACTTGCTGAAAAATATGTGCTGGCCGGAGATCATTTGCAATTGCCACCTACGGTACTTAGCCATGAGGCTGCGACACTGGGATTGAATAAATCAATTTTAGAAGTGTGTGTTGAAACGATAGATAATATTTTCCTCCTGAATATGCAGTATAGAATGCGGGAGTCCATCGCTGGTTTTTCCGCTGGTTATTTTTATAAGAATCTATTGCAGACGGCTGCTCATCTTGTCAACAAAGGAGTTCATATTACTTTTATTGATACTGCGGGTTCTGGCTATAATGAAACGCAAGGGAATGATGGGATCAGCTTACAAAATGAAGGCGAGCTTTTGATAGCACAAAAGCTTATTGATTCGGAAGAACTGAATTTTATTCATACTGCTTTTATTTCACCTTATTCAGGACAGGTAGCGGCGGCAAAAGATGTATTGCCCAAACAACTTCGTATAAGCACCATCGATAGCTTCCAGGGGCAGGAAAAGGAAATTGTTATTCTATCACTTGTACGAAGCAATGATGACAGCGATATTGGTTTTTTAAAAGATTACCGGCGAATGAATGTTGCCCTCACGAGGGCTAAGGAGCAATTGTTTGTAATAGGCGACAGTGCCACAATTGGAGCTGATGTTTTTTATCATTCTTTTCTTACCTATATAGAAAATAATGGTAATTATCGAACGGTTTGGGAGTTTGAAATGTAGCACACGATTCTTTATTACCTGGATTATCGAAGACGAATTTTTAAGGATAAATAACAATATCAAAAACTTTCAATGGCAAATTTGCCTTTGCAATATCTAATGCGCTTATTTCTTTCTGGTTGAAAATTTCGTTGTCAAAGCAATTGGGGCAACGGAACATAATACCCATTTTTTTAAAATCGATCCTGCCGGTCTCAACAGGCTTCACCATAAAGCCAAGATCTGATTTGTTACCATAGATAGTAAAGTCCATTTCATTCAACTTCAAAACATCCCTCAGGGCCATGCCAGAATGAATACCGTTTTGAAATTTCCATTCATTGCTTGTATTAGGAATACCATTTTCTGTATAACTTTTTGTAGGAAATATGTTGGAGATAATAATGTATAATAAATTATCCAGGTTAGTTTCATCGCCCCATACAAAAAGAGCCTGGTAAGGTGTATTGCTGAACAACACTGAGCATCTTTTTAAATCTTTTTCTGAAAAATAATAGAAGTCTGTTTTTACATTTTCTTTTCCAAAATAACTTTCTAAAAATTCATTTGAATCAAATTGCAGCAACTCATCGGCATAGGCGATAGAGTCAGGTATTTTTTTCTCCTTTAATGTAAAAGTATAATTAATGACGCTGTCTTCTATTTCTTTATTCGTTACGATAGATAAATTATTTTTCTGAAAAGTTATGGATGAATCCGTATTAATATTTTTTGTTTTATCATAAATAAATTTCCTTTTTACCAGGCTTTGTTGACCTTCCAGAAATTCATCAAATGATGTTGTATGCCATATTAAATACCTGCAGTCATCATTCTGAACAACATCAATACGGAGTTGTGGAATATCATCACTTTTCCAACCTTTTACCTTTGGAATAAAACTTATAGGAACAGAATCAACGCCATGGTTATTTTTATAAACTATAAACTTCTTTTTGAGCATGAAACGGCTTATATCTTTAGATGCCATCTGGGCTACGTTCAGAAAGTCGCGGACAGAAAATGACTGCGCCTGTAATGCAATACCACAGGTAATGTCAAACAGCAGCATAAATATTATCTTCTTCATTTTTTTCGAGTGAGAAAATTACCTCTTTAAAAAGGAAAAGAAATAATAAGGATAAATTCAGTTAGCTATATACAAGCAAATTAATACTTCTTTTTAAATAAAGCCGAAGTATGAGGTATGAAATTTTTTAAGGCGGAAAATCAAAAATGTTTTCAATTATTGAATTGATCTCTTAGTAGTAAATGATGCTGCGTCTAAAATCTTTATTTCTTTAATTATTTTTATTAGGAATTAAAACTGTAAAGGTGGTGCCCTCTCCCAATTTTGAATCAACAATTATTTTTCCCTGCAATTTTTCTACAGCTTCATTTACAATATATAATCCCAGCCCGGTTCCTGTAGAAGAATCATCTGCCTGGTAAAACATAGTAAAAATATTTTTTAGGTGCTCCTTATCAATGCCAGAACCATTGTCTGTTACTTTTATTTCAGCGTTTTCATGAGTAGTATTGATTGATACTTTCAAATAAGGATTGCTTTTACTGGCATCATGATATTTAAGTGCGTTAGATATAAGATTATACAATATCATATTTATTCTTGTTTTGTCAGTGGTAAAAATTCCATCCTGGTTTACCTCTGCAATTCTTTCAATGTGTGATGAATTATCGGCAAATCTGTGGTCTTGTAAAGCACTGTTCAAAAGTTCAGAGAAATCTACCTGTTCAAATTTTAAATGGCTTCTTTTATTCCTTGAAAAATCAAGTATATCAGTAATGAGAAAATTTAATCTGTGTAAAGTGCGGCGCTGCATATCAAGATATGTATTTCTTTTGCTTGCATCCTTTTCGTCTTTTATAATATGTATGAGTGCCACAACAGAAGTTATCGGCGAACGAAGATCATGTGACGTTCTTGACACCAATATATCAAGTTCCGAATTGAGAAGTTTAAGCTCTTTGTTGGCTTCATTGATGTCAATATTTTTTTGATTTAATTCAACATTAATTGCCTCCAGTTTTTTATTAAGAATTCCCCGCTTGGAGTATGCCCAGAAAAATTGTCTTGACAATGCGATAGCCTGCGAAATAACGAGAATAAAAAGGCCAAAATAAATTAGATTACCGGTTTGGATAATTAAGTTGTTATATAATATGTCGTTTATTATAGCTACAAATAACACAATAAAGCCCGTGAGGAAATAAATACTACCAGGTCTATTATTTTTTACTGCACGGATGTAAACATATTGTCCATATAAAGCGGTCAAAAGCAGAAATATCTGGAATGGCTTTAATCCATACCTGAAAATATGTGGTGATGTAAAAGTCGCCAGCAATACAAACGGCGTACTCACAATAAGAATTATGCG
>Ga0207652_10002046_pt1 | contig 17348 bp, 13 predicted proteins | sample KBSC63BmetaG_FD_184334 | JGI IMG/M metagenome (GOLD analysis project Ga0207652, IMG submission 184334) | Corn rhizosphere microbial communities from Kellogg Biological Station, Michigan, USA - KBS C6-3B metaG (SPAdes) (version 2) | ecosystem: Host-associated > Plants > Roots > Rhizosphere ... | reverse complement strand
CGCGATCCCGGCGCGCCGTACTATTTCGACAACACGCTGGAGGCCTGCCTCGCCTCGTTCCGGGTGATGGCGCTGGCGGCGCCGCTCTACGGGCTCTACCTGCTGCTCTACTATTCGAGCGTCGACACCACGGCCGATGCGTTCGAGATCATGGCCGTCGAGGCGCTGCACTTCGTCGTCGACTGGCTGCTGTTCCCGGTGCTGTTCTACGAGATCGCGCGCCGCCGCCGGTGGCTCGCCAACTACCCGCGCTACATCGCGGCGCTCAACTGGATCAACCTGCCGGTCATGGCGCTGGCGGTGATCGCGCTCGGCGTGGCGATGGTGACGCCGCGCGCGGTCGGCCAGCTCGTCGGCATGGCGACGCAGTTCCTGTTCTACTACTGGTTCGTGATGGCCACGCGCCTGTCGCTCGGTGTCAGCTGGCCGCAGTCGATCCTGCTGCTGATCGTCAACTGGATGCCATCGCTGCTGCTGTCACTCATCGTCGACCGCGTCCTCGGCGTCGTCCCGCTGCCCGGTACCTGAGGGGCCGTAGCGCACTTCCATGAGGCAGAGGCCGAGCGGCGGCGCGGTCGGCCCGGCGCGCGTGCGGTCGCGCGCCGCCAGTGCCTCCTCGACGTCGCGCCGGCTCCATTGGCCGCGCCCGACCAGCGCCAGCGTGCCGACCAGGATGCGCACCTGGTTGTGCAGGAACGAGCGGGCGCCGACGTCGATGACGACTTCCTCGCCGTCGCGCCGCACCGACAGTTCGTCGAGCGTGCGGATCGACGACTTGGCCTGGCACGCCACCGACCGGAAGCTGTTGAAGTCGTGATGGCCGACCAGCACCTCGATGGCTTCCGACATCCTGGCGAGATCGAGCGGCACCGGCACGTGCCAGACGAAGCCGGCGTCGATGCCGGCGCGCGTGCGGCGGTTCAGGATGCGATAGCGGTAGCGCCGGTAGTTGGCCGAGAAGCGGGCGTGGAAGCCCGGCGCCGCCAGCTCGACCGTCGGCACGGCGATCGGATTGGGCTTCAGGTGATAGTTCAGCGCGCCGCGCACTTCCTCGAGGGGCTTCCCGACGGCGAGATCGAAGTGGGCGACCTGGCCGCGCGCATGGACGCCCGAATCGGTGCGGCCGGCGCCGCGCACCGGCACGCGCTCGCCGGAGAAGGCGAACACGGCGTCCTCGAGCGACGCCTGGATCGACGGACCGGTGTCCTGGCGCTGCCAGCCGACGAAGGGGCCGCCGTCGTACTCGACCGAGATCCTGTAGCGCGGCATGGGATCAGCGCGGCCGCGTCTGCGGCAGCGAGACCACGGCGGGCGAGGGCAGCACCGTGCCGGCGGGAAGGTCGAAGCCGCGCAGGAAGGCGTCGGCCGGCGTCGCCTGCTTGCCCGGCCGCTGCAGCTTCAGCAGCTTGAGCCCGCCCGAGCCACAGGCCACCACCGGGCAGCCGTCGCGCGCCACGCCGAGCGTACCCGGCGCACCGGCAGCCAGGGTGAGGGCGGCCTGCAGCACCTTGATGCGTTCGGTGGTGCCGGCCGCGTTCTTCGGCAGGTCGAACGCGGTGCCGGGCCAGGGATGGAAGGCACGCACCTTGCGCTCGAGCTCGGCGGCGGGCCGGCGCCAGTCGAGCACGCCTTCCTCCTTGCCGAGCTTGTGGGCGTAGGTGACCCCCTCCTGGGGTTGCGGCGTGGGGTCGATCGACTTGCGCACCAGCCCGTCGAGCGTCGAGACGATCAGGGTGGCGCCCATGTCGGCCAGGCGGTCGTGGACGCTGGCGGCGGTGTCCGCCGCCGAGATCGGCGTGCGCTCGGCCAGCAGCATCGCGCCGGTGTCGAGGCCCTCGTCCATGCGCATGGTGGTGACGCCGGTCTCCGCGTCGCCCGCCAGGATCGCGCGATGGATCGGCGCGGCGCCGCGCCAGCGCGGCAGCAGCGAGCCATGGATGTTGACGCAACCCAGCACCGGCGCGTCGAGGAAGGCGCGCGTCAGGAGGTGGCCGTAGGAAACGACGACGGCTGCGTCGAGGTCGAGCGCGCGGAAGGCTGCGGCCTCGGCGTCGCTCTTCAGGCTGGCCGGCGTGCGCACGGCCAGGCCCAGAGAATCCGCCAGCAGGTGCACCGGCGTCTTGCGCTCCTGCTGGCCGCGGCCGGCGGGTTTCGGCGCGCGGGTGTAGACGGCCACCACGTCGTGGCCGGCCTCGACCAGGGCCTTGAGGGCGGGCACGGCGAACTCCGACGTGCCCAGGAACGCGATCTTCATTGCTGCATCTTATAGGCAGGCGCGCGCCGGTGAGCTAGGTATGCGCCCGCAATGGACGCCGCCACCCCCATGACCGGCAAGGGACCCGCCGCCAATCTCGCCGCCCGCCGCGCCGCCGGCGAGGTCCATGCCGATCCCGTGCAGGAGAAGATCGTGGCCCGCCTGCAGGCCGTGCACGACCAGTTGAAGGCCCGGCCAGGCCACCCGGCCAGGCCCGGCTTCCTGGCGCGCCTGGGGCTGGCGAAGGCCGACAAGCCGCAGGACGGGCCGCATGGCCTGTACATCTGGGGGCCGGTCGGGCGCGGCAAGTCGATGCTGATGGACCTGTTCTTCGCCGACGCGCCCGTCGCCCGCAAAAGGCGCGTCCATTTCCACGAGTTCATGCTCGAGGTCCACGAGCGCCTGCACCGGCGGCGCGAGGAGCTGGCGGCCAACGGCGCGCCGCCGGAGGCCGACACGATCGTGCCGATCGCGCGGGCGATCGCGGCCGAGACGCGGCTGCTGTGCTTCGACGAATTCCAGGTCACCAACATCGCCGACGCCATGATCCTCGGCCGGCTGTTCGAGACCCTGTTCGAGGAGGGGCTGACCGTCATCGCCACCTCCAATCGCGCGCCCGACGATCTCTACAGGAACGGCCTGCAGCGCGACCGCTTCCTGCCCTTCATCGAGCTGGTCAAGCAGCGGCTGGAGATCCTCGAGCTGGGCGGCGCGCACGACTACCGCCTGGATCGCATGCGCGAGCTCGACATGTACCTGACGCCGCTTGGCGCCTGGGCGACCAAGAAGCTCGACGAGGCCTTCCGCGCGCTGGCCAACGGCGCCGACGGCGAGCCGCGCGTGCTGCGCACCCAGGGCCGCGACGTCGCCGTGCCGCGCGCAGCGCCGGGCGTGGCGATGGCACACTATCTCGACTGGTGCGCCACGCCGATGGGCGCCGCCGACTTCCTCTGCATCGCCGAGCACTTCCACAGCGTGATCCTGTCGGAAATCCCGAGGATGGGACCGGACAATCGCGACAAGGCGGCCCGGTTCATCACCATGATCGACACGTTCTACGAGAAGAAGGTGAAATTCATCTGCTCGGCCGCGGCGTCGCCGGACAAGCTCTATGTCGAGGGCGACGGCGCCTTCGAATTCCAGCGCACCGTGTCGCGCCTGATGGAGATGCAGAGCCCGGAGTATCTCGCCCTGGAGCACATCGCCTAGCGCCAAGGGAAAAGGCCGCCCGGAGGCGGCCTTTTTTGGCTACTTCTTGAGGGTTGCGGCGAAGAGCTTGGCCGCCTCGGCTTTCGATTCCGCGTCCGCCTTGGCGTCGTACCTGAGCGGCAGCTTGAACTTCTCGCCCAGCGCCGTGGCCTCGGGGTTGGTGAAGGCATGGACCGCGCCGGGATAGGTGACGATGCGGTAGTCGGCCTTCGCGGCGTCGAAATCCTTCTTCAGCGCGTCGTACTGCTCGCGCTTCACGAAGGGATCGTCCGCGCCGTTCAGGATGAGGATCTTGGCCTTGACGGTCCCCGGGGCCGGCGCCGGGGTGTTGAGGCCGAGCGATGCGTGGAAGCCCGCGACCGCGACGAGATCGTCGCCGGTGCGCGCCATGTTCAGCACCACGGCACCGCCGAAGCAGTAGCCGACGGCGCCGATGCGCTGGGGGTTCACCGTCGCGTTCTTGGCGAGCGCGGCCTGCGCGGCCTTGAAGCGCGACTCCATCGCCTGTGGATTCTTCATGACGCCACCGGAGAGCGCGCCGGCGTCCTTGGGATTGTCGGCGGTCTTGGCGTCGCCGTACATGTCGGCGATGAAGGCGGTGTAGCCTTGCGCGGCGAACTTCTTGGCCTCGTTGTGAATGTGCGGGGTGATGCCCCACCATTCATGCACCATGACGATGCCGGGGCGCTTGCCCTGGACGGCGTCGTCGTACACCACGAAGCCCTTCATGGTGGTCTGGCCGTCGGAATAGGTGATGGGCTCTTCCTTGATGGCGGCGTTCGCGTTCGCGACCAGTGCGACGGCGAAAAGGGCGCCTACAACCATTGCTCGCATGTCTTCCTCCCGGGAACTGACCCGACCAGATTGGCATGGTGCCGAATCAGGCGCTAGGCTGGGGGCCCGCCGATAACGTGGCCGTGATGAACATGACAGGGTTCGAGACCCGCGAGATCCACGTCGCTCGAGGCTTGGCGTTCACCGCCGATGTCGCCGGCCCTGCCGACGGCGCTCTTGTGTTGCTGCTGCACGGATTCCCCGAATCGCGGCACAGCTGGCGCGCCGCCTTGCCGGAGCTCGCCGGGGCGGGCTACCGCGCCGTGGCGCCCGACCAGCGCGGCTACTCGGCCGGCGCGCGGCCCGATCCCGCCGATCTTTCCAACTACGCCTTCGACAAACTGGTGGCCGATGCGATCGCCATCGCCGATGCCTCGGGCTCAACAGGGGCCGCGGCGGGCAAGCGCTTCCATCTGGTCGGTCACGACTGGGGCGGGCAGGTCTCGTGGGGCGTGGCCAACGCCCACCCCGAGCGGCTGGCCTCGCTCACCGTGCTGTCGCGGCCGCATCCGCTGTCGTTCCGCCGCGCCCTGCAGGACGATCCCGACCAGAAGCATCGCTCGCGCCATCACGGCAAGTTCCTCGAGCCCGACACGGCCGACAAGCTGCTGATCGACGACGCCAGGCCGATGCGCGAGGGGCTGTTCGGCCAGAGCGTCGAGTCGGTGAAGCAGCATCTCGGCGTTCTCGGCACCAGGCCCGCGCTCGAGAGCGCGCTCGCCTGGTATCGCGCCAACAAGGGCCTGTCCGGCGACTTCGGCGTCACCCGGGTGCCGACGCTCTATATCTGGGGCGACGCCGACGCGACCGTCGGACCTGTGGCGGCCAAAGGCACCGGCGACTTCGTGAGCGCGGCCTATGCAATGGAAGTGCTGCCGGGCGTCGGCCACTTCGTCATGGACCAGGCCTCCGGCAGGGCCACCGAACTGTTGTTGGCGCACCTCCGGCGGCATCCCGCCTGATCAGGCGGCCTTCAGGAGACCGAGCTGCTGCAGCGCGGTCACGCCGTCGTCCAGACCGACTTCCTCGGCGATCCGCCCGTTCTCGACGCGCAGCACGGTCGTTCCCGTGAAGCGCATCTGGCGGCCGCTGCGGGCCGGCAGCGATCCGACGAGAAAATCGCCGAAGGCGGGCCCGGTGTGCGTGCCGCCGCCCTCCCAGCGGCCGACCACGTAGTCGCCCTCGGCGATCAGGTCCGCGGCGCCTTCGAAACCCAGGTCGGGGAATGCCTCGCGGAACCCGGCCATGAACTTCTTGACGTCCTCGCGGCCGCGCCGCGGCGCATGCAGTGAGTACTGCAGAAGGATGTCGGGCGCGGCGAGTTCGTCGACGATTCCGGGGTTCCAGGTGCTGCCCCAGAATTCCGTGAACCAGCGACCGACGACGGCTTTGTTTTCCTGTTCCTTGGACATGGCGGACTCCTGTGTTGCCGCCGTGACGAATCGTCCACGGCGCGCGTTTCGCGGGCCGGGGAGAGGGCCCGCGGGACATCACATAAGCCGCGGCGGTTGTCGGAAATATCCGCCTGCCGCCCGGCATTCGCGGGGGGAGGGGCCGGGGGCGATCGTCTTGCCGCTCCCCGCGAATCGCGCTACCACGCGCCGCGTTCACGAACAGGAGAATTTCGCATGGCTCGCAAGAAGATCGCGCTGATCGGCGCTGGACAGATTGGCGGCACTCTCGCCCTGCTGGCGGGCCAGAAGGATCTGGGCGACGTCGTCCTGTTCGACATTCCCCAGGCCGAGGGCACGGCCAAGGGCAAGGCGCTCGACATCGCCCAGCTCTCGCCCGTCGCGGGCTTCGACGCCAACTATTCGGGCTCGTCGAACTACAAGGACATCGCCGGCTCCGACGTCGTGATCGTGACCGCGGGCGTGCCGCGCAAGCCCGGCATGACGCGCGACGACCTGGTCGGCATCAACGCCAAGGTCATCAACGCCGTCGGCAAGGGCATCAAGGAAAACGCCCCCAACGCGCTGGTCATCGTCATCACCAACCCGCTCGACGCGATGGTCGGGCTGATGCAGGAAGTCACCGGCTTCGCCGCGAACAAGGTCGTCGGCATGGCCGGCGTGCTCGACAGCGCGCGCTTCCGCCTGTTTCTCGCGCAGGAATTCAACGTCTCGGTCGAGGACGTCACCGCCTTCGTGCTGGGCGGCCACGGCGACACGATGGTGCCGCTGGTGCGCTACTCGACAGTCGCCGGCATTCCGCTGCCCGACCTGATCAAGATGGGTTGGACCACCCAGGACAAGCTCGACAAGATCGTCCAGCGCACGCGCGACGGCGGCGCCGAGATCGTGGGCCTGCTGGGCAACGGCTCGGCGTTCTACGCCCCGGCCGCGTCGGCGATCTCGATGGCCGAGGCCTATCTCAAGGACAAGAAGCGCGTGATCCCGTGCGCGGCGATGCTGAACGGCGAATACGGCATCAAGGGCCTCTACATCGGCGTGCCCGTCGTGATCGGCAAGGGCGGCGTCGAGAGGATCGTCGAGGTCGCGTTCAACGCCGACGAAAAGGCGATGTTCGACAAGTCGGTCGCCGCGGTGAAGTCGCTGGTCGAAGCCACCAGGAAGATCGTCGCCGCGGGCTGAGATTTCCGCCGGCTCGACTGGGGCACCCTCTCCGTCGCGGATTACCGCGGAAAAGCATCCTCCTTATCCTCCCCCGTCTCGGGGGAGGTGGCGGCGTCTTACGCCGACGGAGGGGGTGCCACGCGACGGCTCTCCCCTCCAGGGCCTCAAAAGCGTCACCAGTCCGTCGTTGCCAAGGGGGTGCGACGCTCATAAAGTGCCGCAAATCCTAGTCAGTCTCAATTTGAAACTGACCTAGCGGCAGCGGCGGGAATCCATGAACATTCACGAGTACCAGGCCAAGGCGTTGCTGGCCAAATTCACCGTCCCCCTGCTCAAGGGCGGGGTCGCCTACACCCGGGACGAGGCGGTGGATGTGGCCCGCAAGCTGGGCAGCCCGGTGATCGTGGTGAAAGCGCAGATCCACGCCGGCGGCCGCGGCGCCGGCCGCTTCAAGGACGATCCCGGCGGCAAGGGCGGCGTGCGGGTCGTGAAGTCGATCGACGACGTCGGCGCCAGCGCCCAGGCCATGCTGGGCCACGACCTCGTCACCAAGCAGACCGGCCCGGCCGGCAAGACCGTGAAGCGCCTCTATATCGAGCAGGGCTGCGACATCAAGCGCGAGCTCTACCTCTCCATGCTGGTCGATCGGAAGATGGGCCGCATCGCCGTGGTCGCCTCGACCGAAGGCGGCATGGACATCGAGGCGGTGGCGCACGACGCGCCCGGGAAGATCATGACGCAGGACATCGATCCTGCCGCCGGCTACCAGGCCTACCAGGGCCGCAAGATCGCCTTCGCGCTCGGCCTCACCGGCAAGCAAGTCGGCACCTTCACGACCCTGCTCGGCAACATCTACAAGGCCTTCGTCGATCTCGACTGCTCGCTGATCGAGATCAACCCGCTGGTCGTCACCGGCGCGGGCGACATCGTGGCCCTCGATGCCAAGATGAACTTCGACGACAACGCGCTCTACAAGCACAAGGACCTCGAGGACCTGCGCGACCTCGACGAGGAGGACCCGGCCGAGACCGAGGCCGCCAAGTACGCGCTGAACTACGTCAAGCTCGACGGCCAGATCGGCTGCATGGTGAACGGCGCGGGCCTCGCCATGGCCACCATGGACATCATCAAGCTCTACGGCTCCTCGCCCGCCAACTTCCTCGACGTCGGCGGCGGCGCCACCAAGGAGCGGGTGACGGCGGCGTTCAAGATCATCCTCAAGGACCCCAACGTCGAGGGCATCCTGGTCAACATCTTCGGCGGAATCATGCGCTGCGACGTGATCGCCGAGGGCGTGGTCGCCGCGGCGCGCGAGGTGAACCTGCATGTGCCGCTGGTCGTGCGGCTCGAAGGCACCAACGTCGACCTCGGCAAGAAGATACTGAAGGACTCGGGCCTCAAGATCACGTCGGCGGAGAATCTCGCCGACGCCGCCGAAAAGATCGTCAAGGCGGTCAAGGAGCACAACTGATGGCCGTCCTCGTCGACAAGAACACGAAAGTCATCTGCCAGGGCATCACCGGCAGCCAGGGCACCTTTCATTCCGAGCAGGCGATCGCCTACGGCACCAAAATGGTGGGCGGCGTGACCCCGGGCAAAGGCGGCACCACGCATCTCGACCTGCCGGTGTTCGACACCGTGGCCGAGGCGGTCTCGAAGACCGGCTGCACGGCGACCGTGATCTATGTGCCGCCGCCGTTCGCCGCCGATTCGATTCTCGAGGCGATCGACGCGGAGATCCCGCTGGTCGTGTGCATCACCGAGGGCATCCCGGTGAACGACATGGTGCGGGTGAAGCGCGCGCTGTCGGGCTCGAAGTCGCGCCTGATCGGCCCCAACTGCCCCGGCGTCATCACGCCCGGCGAGTGCAAGATCGGCATCATGCCGGGCCACATCCACAAGCGCGGCAAGATCGGCATCGTCTCGCGCTCCGGCACCTTGACCTACGAGGCCGTCGCCCAGACCACCGCCGTCGGCCTCGGCCAGACGACCTGCATCGGCATCGGCGGGGATCCCGTGAACGGCACCAGCTTCGTGGAGTGCCTGGAGATGTTCGTGGCCGACCCCGAGACCCTGGGTATCGTCATGATCGGCGAGATCGGCGGCGACGCCGAGGTCAAGGGCGCGGAGTTCCTGAAGTCGTCCCGGACGAAGAAGCCGGTGGTCGGCTTCATCGCCGGCCGCACCGCCCCGCCGGGCCGGCGCATGGGTCATGCCGGAGCCGTGATCTCGGGCGGCCACGATACCGCCGAATTCAAGGTCGAAGCCATGCGCGCCGTGGGCATCCACGTCGCCGACTCGCCCGCGGCACTGGGCGACGAGATGCTGAAGGCGATGAAGGGCTAACAGCCAACCGCCCAACTCCGAGGAGCCCGGGCCATGCAAGCAGAGCAGACTTCGTTCCTGTTCGGTGCCAACGCGCCGTTCATCGAGGAACTCCACGCACGCTACCTCGCCGATCCCAACCGGGTCGATCCGGAGTGGCGGACCTTCTTCGAGGCGCTCGCCGACGACAAGGGCGCGGTGCTGGCCGAGGTGCGCGGCGCCTCGTGGGCGCCCAATGGCGCGCGCGTCATCGACGTGCCGGAAGCGCCGGTCGCTGCCAACAAGAACGCCAAGGCGAAGGGCGCCACCGTGCTGGCCGGCAAGACCGAGGCCGACATCCGCGCCGCCGCCAACGACACCGCCAAGGCGTTGATGATGGTGCGGGCCTATCGCATCCGCGGCCATCTCGAGGCCGACCTCGATCCGCTGAACCTCACCAAGCAGGCGCCGCACCGCGAGCTCGATCCGGCGACCTACGGCTTCGGCGAGGGCGACTGGGACCGTCCGATCCTGATCTTCGGGTCGCTGGCGCTGGGCGAATCGGCGACCCTGCGCCAGATCATGGACCGCCTGCGCAAGACCTACTGCGGCAAGATCGGCGTGGAGTTCATGCACATCTCCGATCCCGACCAGAAGGCGTGGATCCAGGAGCGCATCGAGCACATCGAGAACCGCACCGACTTCACCGTCGAGGGCCGCAGGATGATCCTGCAGCGCGTCGTCGAGGCGGAGGGACTCGAGCACTATCTCGGCATCAAGTTCGTCGGCACCAAGCGCTTCGGCCTCGACGGCGGCGAGTCGCTGATCCCCGGCATCGAGCAGATCCTCAAGCGCGGCGGCCAGCTTGGCGTCAGGGAAGTCGTGATCGGCATGCCCCATCGCGGCCGCCTCAACACGCTCGTGAACGTCATGCACAAGAGCTACATGGCGCTGTTCTCGGAGTTCCAGGGCCGCTCCTCGCAGCCCGAGGAAATGCGCGGCTCGGGCGACGTGAAGTATCACCTCGGCGCCTCGGCCGACCGCGAGTTCGACGGCAACGTCATCCACCTGTCGCTGGTGCCCAACCCCTCGCACCTCGAGGCGGTCAACCCGGTGGTGCTGGGCAAGGCGCGGGCCAAGCAGGACCAGCGCGGCGACACCGACCGCAGCACGGTGATGGCGATCCTGATGCACGGCGACGCGGCCTTCGCCGGCCAGGGCCTGGTGGCCGAGAGCCTCGACCTCAGCGACCTCGGCGGCTACCGCATCGGCGGCACGATCCATCTCGTGGTCAACAACCAGATCGGCTTCACGACGCTGCCGACCTTCTCGCGCTCGGGGCCGTACTGCACCGAGATCGCCAAGATCGTGCAGGCGCCGATCCTGCACGTGAACGGCGACGATCCCGAGGCGGTGGTCCACGTCTGCCGCATCGCCACCGAGTTCCGCCAGCACTTCAAGCGCGACATCGTCGTCGACATGTTCTGCTACCGGCGCTACGGCCACAACGAATCCGACGAGCCGATGTTCACCCAGCCGCTGATGTACAAGGAGATCGGCCGGCACAGGACGGTGAAGGAGGTCTACTCGGCCGTGCTCGAGGCCGAGGGCGTGGTCAGCGCCGCCGACGTGAAGGCGATGGACGCCGAGCTGCGCGAGAAGCTCGACAAGGCGCTCGACGCCGCCACCAACTACAAGCCCAACAAGGCCGACTGGCTCGAGGGCAAGTGGGCGGGCTTCACCGTCGCGCCCGGCGAGGAAGACCGCAAGGGCGCCACCGCGGTCGAGATGGAGCGGCTGGTGAGCGTCGGCCGGGCGATCTCCGAGCCGCCGAAGGACTTCGACCTCAACCGCAAGATCGCGCGGCAGCTCGCCGAGAAGCGCCGGACCATCGACACCGGCCGCGACATCGACTGGGCGACCGGCGAGGCGCTGGCCTTCGGCACGCTCCTGGCCGAGGGCACGCCGGTGCGGCTGAGCGGCCAGGATTCGGGCCGTGGTACCTTCTCGCAGCGCCACTCGGTGCTGGTCGACCAGTCGACCGACGCCAAGTACGTGCCGCTGAACAACGTCGCCAAGGATCAGGCGGCGTTCGAGGTGATCGACAGCCCGCTGAACGAGGCCGGCGTGCTGGGCTTCGAGTACGGCTATTCGTCGGCCGAGCCCAACGCGCTTGTGATGTGGGAAGCCCAGTTCGGCGACTTCGCCAACGGCGCGCAGGTCATCATCGACCAGTTCATCTGCTCGGGCGAGAGCAAGTGGCTGCGCATGAACGGGCTGGTGATGCTGCTGCCGCACGGCTACGAGGGCCAGGGACCCGAGCACAGCTCGGCGCGCCTCGAGCGCTATCTCCAGCTCTCCGCCGAGGACAACTGGCAGGTCGTGGTGCCGACGACGCCGGCCAACTACTTCCATGCGCTGCGCCGCCAGATGCGCCGCAGCTTCCGCAAGCCGCTGGTCGTGATGACGCCGAAGTCGCTGCTGCGCAACAAGGAGTGCGTGTCGACCCTGGCCGAGATGGGCCCGGGCTCGTCGTTCCGCCGCATCCTGATCGAGACCGACCAGCTGCTCGACGGTGCCAGGATCCGCCGCGTCGTGCTGTGCAGCGGCAAGGTCTACTTCGATCTCGTGGCCGAGCGCCGCAAGCGAAAGATCGACGACATCGCCATCCTGCGCATCGAGCAGCTCTATCCGTTCCCGATCAGCCGGCTGGGCGTGCGGCTCGCGCAGTATCCCAATGCCGAGGTCGTGTGGTGCCAGGAGGAGCCCGAGAACCAGGGTGCCTGGCACTTCGTCGACCGCCGCATCGATCGCGCGCTGGCGTCGATCGACGTCAAGGCCAAGCGCCCGGTCTATGTCGGCCGGCCCGAATCGGCGTCGCCGGCGACGGGCTCGGCGCGCACCCATCTGAAAGAACAGGCCGATCTCGTCGACCGCGCGTTGACGATCGGCTGAAGGAACGCCTGAGGAGAAGGTCATGTCTGTCGAGATCAAGGTTCCGGCCCTCGGTGAATCGGTCACCGAGGCGACGGTGTCCAAGTGGCTGGTGAAGGCGGGCGACCAGGTCGCCATCGACCAGCCCCTGTGCGAGCTCGAGACCGACAAGGTCACGGTCGAGGTCAATGCCACCGTGGCCGGCGCCGTCGTCGATCTCGCGGTCGCGGAAGGCGCCACCATCGCGGTGGGTGGCCTGCTGTGCCACATCGAGGCCGGTGCCGCCGGCGCCGCGTCCCGGCCGGCCGCCGCTGCCGCGCCGCCGCCGCCGCCCAAGGTTGCTGCGCCTGCTGCCGCGCCTGCCGCGTCGCCCGCTGCCACGTTGACGGCGCCCGCGCCGGTGCTGGCTGCCACGGGCGGCGCCAATCTCGCCGCCTCCGGCCCGGCCGCGCGCAAGCTCGCCGACGAGAAGGGCGTCGCCGCCGCCGCCATCCAGCCCTCGGGCAAGGACGGACGGGCCACCAAGTCCGACGTGCTGGCCGCGCTGTCGTCGATCTCCACCCCCGCCGCTCCCGCGCCGCGGCCCGCGGTTCCCGCCGGACCTCGCTTGCGCGCCGACCGCGAGGAACGGGTGAAGATGACGCGGCTGCGCCGCACCATCGCCAACCGCCTCAAGGAGGCGCAGAACACCGCGGCCATGCTCACCACCTTCAACGAGGTGGACATGACCAGCGTGATGGCGCTGCGCGAGCGCACCAAGGAAGATTTCGAGAAGAAGCACGGCGCGCGGCTGGGCTTCATGTCGTTCTTCGTCAAGGCCTGCATCGCCGGCCTGAAGGAATTGCCGGCGGTCAACGCCGAGATCGAGGGCGACGACCTCGTCTACAAGAACTACTACGACATCGGCGTCGCCGTCGGCACGCCCAACGGCCTCGTCGTTCCGGTGCTGCGCGACGCCGACGATCTGTCGTTCGCCGGCATCGAGAAGGGCATCGCCGAGCTCGGCCGCAAGGCGCGCGACGGCAAGCTCGCCATCGCCGACCTGATGGGCGGCACGTTCACCATCTCCAACGGCGGCGTCTACGGCTCGCTGATGTCGACGCCGATCCTCAACCCGCCGCAGTCCGCCATCCTCGGCATGCACAAGATCCAGCAGCGGCCGATGGTCGTCGGCGGCGAGATCAAGGTGCGGCCGATGATGTACCTGGCGCTGAGCTACGACCACCGCATCATCGACGGCCGCGAGGCCGTGCTGTTCCTGGTCAAGGTCAAGGAATGCCTCGAGGATCCCGAGCGCCTGCTGCTCGGGCTGTAATGCTTCGCTGGGAGCGCGCCACTCACGGCGGAGTAGTCTCCGCCTCGGTGGCGCGCTCCCAGCCATAAGGTGAATGGACATGGCTAACGACTCATTTGATCTCGTCGTGATCGGTGCCGGCCCCGGCGGCTATGTGGCGGCGATCCGGGCCGCCCAGCTCGGGATGAAGGTGGCCGTCGTCGAGAAGCGCGCGACCTTGGGCGGCACCTGCCTCAACGTCGGCTGCATTCCGTCGAAGGCGCTGCTGCAGTCCTCGCACCTGTTCGAGCAGGCGGGCCACGATCTGGCCGTGCACGGCGTCGTCGTCGCCGCGCCGACGCTGGACTTCGCCCAGATGATGAAGCGCAAGGCCGAGGTCGTGGGCGCCACCACCAAGGGCATCGAGTTCCTGTTCAAGAAGAACAAGATCGCGACCTTCAACGGCAGCGGCCGCATCGACAAGGCCGGCGCGGTGTCGGTGCTGGGCGCCGACGGCGCGGTCAAGGACGCGCTGGCGGCAAAGAACATCCTGATCGCCACGGGCTCGGAAGTGACGCCGCTGCCGGGTGTCGCGATCGACGAGAAGAAGATCGTCTCCTCGACCGGCGCGCTCGAACTGGCCGAGGTGCCCAGGCGCCTCGTCGTGGTCGGCGCCGGCATCATCGGGCTCGAACTCGGTTCGGTGTGGCGTCGCCTCGGATCGGACGTGACGGTGGTCGAGTTCCTCGACCGCATCGCGCCCGGTATCGACGACGAGATCACCAGGCACTTCCAGCGCGCGCTGGCCCGGCAGGGGCTGAAGTTCAAGCTGGGCTCGAAAGTCACCAGGGCCGAGACGTCCGGCGCCGGGGTGAAGCTCACCGTCGAGCCGGCCAGGGGTGGCGCCGCGGAGACGCTCGAAGCGGACGTCGTCATGGTCTGCATCGGCCGCCGCCCGTTCGTCGACGGCCTCGGCCTCGACGCGGCAGGCGTGACGCTGACGCCGCGCGGCCGCATCCAGGTCGATGCGCACCTGCAGACCTCGGTGCCCGGCATCTACGCCATCGGCGACGCGATCGACGGGCCGATGCTGGCGCACAAGGCGAGCGAAGACGGCATCGCCTGCGTCGAGACCCTCGCCGGCCAGAAGGGCCACGTGAACTGGGATCTCGTGCCGTCGGTCGTCTACACCCAGCCCGAGGTGGCGTGGGTCGGCAGGACCGAGGAGCAGCTCAAGACCGCCGCCGTCGCCTACAAGGTCGGCAAGTATCCCTTCACCGCCGACCCGCGCAGCCGCGCCAACGGCGCCACCGAGGGCTTCGTGAAGGTGCTGGCCGACAAGGGCACGGACAAGGTGCTGGGCGTGCACATCATCGGCGCCGAGGCGGGCACCATGATCGCCGAGGCCTGCACGGCGATGGAGTTCTCGGCCTCGGCCGAGGACATCGGCCGCATCTGCCATGCCCATCCCACGGTCAGCGAGGCGATGAAGGAAGCGGCGCTGGCGGCCTGGGACAAGCCGATCCACCTCTGATCGGGGAGCCGTCGTCCTGCGCAAGCCGCTGATGGCGCTCGCGATCGCCGCCTGCCTCGTGCTGGCGGTCGTGGGATTCCTGCTGCCCCTGATGCAGGGCTGGATCTTCCTCGTGTTCGCGCTCTACCTGCTGGCCAGCGAGTTCGAGGTCGGCCGCGTCTGGGTGCGCACCGCGCGGCGCCGCTGGCCCGTGCTGTCGCGCTGGATCAAGAAAGGCCGCGGTCACCGCTGGGCGCCGCGGCACCTGCGCGACTTCGACGATCTCACCGATCCGTCGAAATAGATTCGGAAGAGTCCGAAACGAGTCTGCTCGGTTCGCTGGCGCACGATGCGAGGTCGCAACGACTCCGCTCGATTAGTTGCAGTGCACGACGCCGCACGAGCGTAACGAATTGAATCGCGCCACGAATTTCCTCTGACGCGCGTGTCAGAAATTCAACGCGCGAAATTTCTGTGTCGCTCGCGCGCGACGACAACCAAAGAGTGCAAATACAAATTTCACATATCATGTAGTCTGGTATGCGCATTTGTATTACGCTGATTTTTGATCGGGTTTGATATCGTTCCTCTACGTCGTGGTTGTGGGGAGCAATGGCATGACCGAGACCACGAGCCATGGCGAAGTTCTCGATCGCCCCATCTCTCGCGCTCGCCTGCGCGCCTCTCGCGCCGACTGCCGCCGTGTCGTCGTCGTAGGCTAGACCGGCGATGGCTGTGGCGAGCGGCGACATCGACCGGACGGCGGGACGAACCTTGTTCCTCTCGCTGCAGCCCTCATCGGAGAGCGCGCGGCGCTCGACCGGCGCCCTGATCGTCTTGCTGGTGGCCGTGTTCCTGGCGCTGCTGCCGTTCACGAAGCTGCCTCTCACCCCCTCACCGGCTTTCATTCCGGCCTATCAGGCGGCGCTGTTCGTCAGCGACCTGACGACGGCCGCCGTTCTGTTGGGCCAGTTCTCGGTCCAGCGCACGCGCGGTCTGCTCGCCCTCGCCGTGGCGTATCTTTTCACGGCAATCGCCATCATCCCTCATACCCTGTCGTTTCCCGGCCTGTTTCCCGCGGCCGGAACGATCGGTGCCGGGCCGCAAACCACCGTGTGGCTCTACATGCTATGGCATGCGGGATTCCCGCTCCTCGTGATGGTCTATGCCGCCGTCAAGACGGACGAGAGGGCTCTGCCGGGGGCGACCGCTCTGGCCTGGTTCGCCGCGGCCGCGACCTTCGGCGTCGTGCTCGCCGGCACGCTGATGACGACGGCCGGTCATTCGCTCCTGCCGACGCTGCTGCTGCCCGACAACACCTACACGACGACGATGTATGTCGTCGTCTTCGGCGTCTGGGGGCTGGACTTCATCGCGCTTCTCTTCCTGGCCTTGCGCCGTCCCTACAAGACGATCGATCTCTGGATGATCGTCGTCGTCGTTGCCTGGATCGGCGACGTCGGTCTCAGTGCCACCCTCAACGCAAAGCGCTTCGATCTCGGCTTCTACGCCGGACGGGGCTACGGTCTGATCGCGGCGGTGTTCGTGCTCGCCATGCTGCTGCTCGAGACGCGCCGGCTGTATGTGCGCGTCGCCGGAGATCTCGTGAGCGAGCGCGACAGCGCGGAGCGGCAGAGCCGGCGTGTGTTCGAGACGTCCCAGGACATCATCCTCATCACCGACACGTACGGGAGCATAAAGCAGGTCAGTCCCAGCTCGGCCAGGATCCTCGGCTACCGGCCCGATGAAATGGTCGGCCGCATCGGCCGGGAGTTCATCTTCCCCGACGACCTGGAGGCGACGCGCCGGGAGGTGCGCGCGGCGCGGGTCGGCAATGTCATGCGCAACTTCCGGTGCCGCTACGTCCACAAGGACGGGCGGCCGGTGTCGCTCATCTGGACCGGCGTGTGGTCGCAGGCCGACCGGCAGCACTTCTTCATCGGCCGCGACGTCACCGACGTCGAGGCCAAGGAAGAACAGCTGCGCCAGTCGCAGAAGATGGAGGCGGTGGGCCAACTCACGGGCGGCGTCGCGCACGACTTCAACAACATCCTGATGGTGATCCTGGCCAACGTCGAGGAACTGCTCGAGGCCGATACGCTGCTGCCCGACCAGCGCGAGCAGCTGAACAGCATCGCCGCCTCCGGCCAGCGCGCCGCCGAGCTCACGCGGCGGCTGCTCGCCTTCTCCCGCAAGCAGCGCCTGATGCCCCAGTCGATCAACATGAACGATCTCGTGTCCGGCACCGACAAGCTGCTGCGGCGCACGCTGGGCGAGCACATCGAGATCGAGGCGATCCTCGACGACGATCTCTGGACGACGAACGTCGACCGCGCCCAGCTCGAGGCGGCCTTGGTCAATCTCTGCGTCAATGCCCGGGACGCCATGCCCGACGGCGGTCGCCTGTTGATCGAGACCGCGAATCAGGAGCTCGACGAGGTCTACGTCGCC
>Ga0207652_10002044_pt1 | contig 17359 bp, 16 predicted proteins | sample KBSC63BmetaG_FD_184334 | JGI IMG/M metagenome (GOLD analysis project Ga0207652, IMG submission 184334) | Corn rhizosphere microbial communities from Kellogg Biological Station, Michigan, USA - KBS C6-3B metaG (SPAdes) (version 2) | ecosystem: Host-associated > Plants > Roots > Rhizosphere ... | reverse complement strand
ATGCAGTGAGTGCAGCAAGCGGCTACTCATGCCGCTGACCGACACAGTGGTCCACGACCATTTGGCCGGGAAACGAACGATCGGTGTGTACCCTCTGCTGCCAGATGACACTTTGAGCTGCTGCCGGTCTCGTAGACACCCACCTTAAGTTGCTTGCATCTGCTACTCAAACTGGACGGCGCTGGAGATGTCCGCTCCCTAGCTTCCTTTGGAGAACCTGGCTTAGGTAATATCGACGCCACCACCGAGTGGATGGCTATGCGCCGAGACGAGGGTGGGATTGGCCATGAATGCAATCGCCGTAGCTGCACCGGCTCCGGTCGAGCCGCTTCCAGGCGAGTCGACCTCCGGATCCCCCGAGCAGGGGATCGCCATCTGCCTGTCCGGTGGAGGCTACCGCGCGATGTTGTTCCACACGGGCGTGATCTGGCGCCTGGCGGAACTGGGGCTGCTGGGTCCGGCCACACACGACGTCCGCCGCTCGGACGGTTCGCTGCAATCTTCCGGCACGCTTCAACGTATCTCCAGTGTCTCGGGCGGTTCGCTGCTGGCCGGGATGCTCGGGTTGAAGTGGAAAGAACTTGCGGTGGGCCAACCCGGACTGGTCGATCGCTACGTCGACCTGGTGGTTAGGCCCATTCGCAAGCTCGCCCAAGTGTCGCTCGCCGGCAAGGATCCCAAGGGCGTGATGCACTTGCTCTGGAACATCGTTGCGCCGGGCTCGGTGAACGACCACATCATCGCGGCCTATAAGAAGCACCTGTTCGGCGACGCGACGCTCCAGGACTTGCCCGACTCACCGCGGTTCGTCATCAACGCCTCGAACCTCCAGTCGGGTGCGTTGTGGCGCTTCATGAAACCGTACATGCGCGACTGGCGGGTCGGCGAGGTGAGGCGTCCGACCATTTCGCTGGCGCAAGCCGTCGCGGCATCGTCTGCATTTCCGCCCGTGCTCGCGCCCGCACCGCTGTCGCTCAAGGACACGGACTACACGCCGAACTCGGGCGGCAAGGGCCGCGACAATTTGCAGCGTGCGCCGTTCACCACCAAGCCGGTGCTGGCGGACGGCGGTGTCTACGACAACCTCGGTTTGGAAACGGCCTACAAGCGCTACCAGACACTGTTCGTCAGCAATGCCGGCGCGCCTTTCGGCATCCAGTCCAACGTTCCCTCGGACTGGGTTCGCCTCGGCCAGCGCTGCATCGACGTGATGGACAACCAGGTACTCAGCCTGCGCAAACGCCTGCTGGTCGGCGACCTCGTGGCGGGCGTACGTAATGGTGCATTCTGGGATATCGAACAGGACATCGCCGTGCACGGTTGCCCGCAGGCGCTGGCGTGCCCGGGCGACGCGACCGCACGGCTCGCGCAAGTCGGCACTGACCTCTCGGCCAAGGACGATTCCACGCAGGAGCGCTTGATCAACTGGGGTTATGCCGTCTCGGATGCGGCGGTTCGCGGGCACTTCGATGCCGCTCTTCCGTCGCCACGGGGATTCCCGTATCCCGGAGGCGTTGGGTAGATTCCAGGACATCGCAAGTCCGGGATCGTTGTTCGATCCCTGCAGCGGAGATGCTCATGGCTCGAAGCGTTGTAGATGTCAGACGACCGGAAGCGCAGACGGAGCCAGCACCGACGCGCGGCGAATCCCCGCCGCTGCGTTCGTTGACCATCCTGGCCCAGGATCCGGCGTTCCGGCGTGACGGGAAAATCCTCACGGCTACGGCGCAAATCACCGCCGAGCCGCTGATGGACGGACCGTGCGGCGCGCGCATCAAGGTGGTCGATTACGACGCCTCGCGCGATCGTCTTTACCTGCCCATGCAAGGCGGCTATCAGCAGGGCGACGACTGGCTCGATCCTTTTGCAGGCAAGGAAGCCGCCCGCTTCATCGGCGACCCGCGATTCCACCAGCAGAACGCCTACACCGTGGCGATGCGCACCCTCGGTTTCTTCGAAAGCGCATTGGGACGGCGCACGCGTTATGGCTTCAAGGGCCATCAGCTCCACATCGCCCCCCACGCCTTTGCCGGTCCCAACGCGTACTACCAGCGCGAAAACCGCTGCCTGTGCTTTGGGTACTTTCCTGGGCCCGACGGTCGGATCGTGCACACGTGTCTCTCCCACGACGTCGTCGCGCACGAAATGACGCATGCATTGCTCGATGGCCTGCGGCCCCGTTACATCGATCCTTCCTCGCCCGACCAGGCCGCCTTCCACGAGGGTTTCGCCGACGTGGTGGCGCTGCTGTCGGTGCTGTCGGATCACGCCATCGTCGAGCAGGTCCTGATTCGGCGGGGGGTGATGCGCGGCCGGCGCGCACTGATCCCGCGGCGCGAGTTGACGCCATCCGCGCTCAAGGCCTCCGCGCTGCTGGGGCTCGCGGAGCAAGTGGGCACTTCCATTCCCAATGGCGCGGCCACGGCACTGCGGCGATCCGTGGAGCTGAAGCCTTCCGCACGCTGGCTCGAGGATCCGGACTGCGAAGAACCGCATCGGCGCGGCGAAATCCTGGTCGCCGCGGTCATGAATGCGTTTCTCGCAGTGTGGGTGGCCCGCATCGCCGGCTTGGGCGTCGTGGCGCGCGGGATGTACGACGGCAACCGCGTCGTCGAAGAGGGCGTGGCGGCGGCCAACCACCTCATGACGATGTGCATCAGGGCGCTCGATTACGCGCCCTCCACGGACCTCCAGTACGTCGATTACCTGAGCGCGCTTCTCACGGCCGACAAGGAAACGGTTCCGGACGATTCGAAGTACCACTATCGGCAGATCATCCGGAATACTTTCCGCGCATGGGGCATCGAACCGGTGAGCCACAGCGGCGGCGATGGCTGCTGGGAGTCCTTCGACCGGCGGGTGTCGTATCGCAACCTGCGCGCCGAGTCGCTGCGCCGCGATTCCGATGAGGCATTCCGGTTCATCTGGGAGAACTTCGATGCGCTGCAACTGGCGCACGAGGCCTACACGGAAGTGCAAGGCGTGCATCCGGTGGCCCGAGTGGCGCCCGATGGGCTCATCGTGCGGGAGACCGTAATCGACTACCTGCAGATCCTCACCGTCCGCGGGCATGAACTCGGGACGCTCGGATTGCGACGTCCGGAAGAGCTTCCTACCAGCAAGGAGGTGCGGCTCTACGGTGGTGGCGTGCTGGTGCTCGATGAGTTCGGGCGGCTGAAGTACAGCATCGGCAACAACGTCGCCAATGTCGCCCGTCAGCAGGCGCGTCTCGATTACCTGGCCAAGATGGGTTTCTTCGAATATCGAAGCGACCAGGATTTCAGCCGCGGTTTCTTCGCGCGCTTGCATCTGGCGCGCGCGCGCGACCGGTGGACCCCCGGAGGTTGAGCCATGGTTCCGACAAGCGTTCGGGTGCGCATGTACCAGGTCGGCTTCGGCGACTGCTTCCTGTTGACGTTCCGCTACCCAGCGCGAACGAAGCCACGCCACGTGCTGATTGACTTCGGCACTACGGCGGCGCCGAGTGGCAGCCCGGCACGACTGCTCGGCAGGATTGCCGATGACATCCGCAAGACGGTTGGCAAGGACCCCTTCGCGGTGGTCGCGACCCACCGCCATCGCGATCACATCGCAGGCTTCGATCCCGGTTCGAACGGAAAGGGGCCAGGCGCGATCATCGCCGCGCTCAAGCCCCAATGCGTGGTGCAACCCTGGACGGAACAGCCGGACCTCGCCGTGGATGCCAAGGCACCTCCAGGATTCAAGGGCTTGGCGGCTCGGCAGGAAACCTTGGCGTCGCTGCAAGCCATTGCCAAACATGCCGTGGAAGAAGCGCTTCCAACACTGCAACGCTCGTTTCAGCACACCGCCACCGCCGAGCAGCTGGCGTTCATTGGCGAAGACAACATTTCCAACGCGGGCGCGGTTCGCAACCTGATGCAGATGGGGCCCAACGATTACGTGTACGCCGGCAAGGTGACGAAGCTCGCCCGGTTTCTTCCGGGCGTGAAGGTGACGGTGCTGGGGCCGCCGACGGTGAAACAACACGCCAGCGTGCGAAAGGAACGCGCCAGGGATCCCGACGAATTCTGGAGTCTGCAAGGCAAGGCCTTCGGACTCGACAGCGGTTCCGATTCGACTGCCCGCGCGGCGCTGTTTCCCGGCCACGCGCGGGCGACAGGTGGAAGCGCGCCACGCTGGGCGCGCTGGATCATCAAGTCCCTGCGCAGCGCCCACGGCGACCAACTCCTGGAGCTGGTGCGCTCGCTGGACACGGCCATGAACAACACCAGCGTGATCCTGCTCTTCGAATTCGGCGGACACCGATTCCTGTTTCCCGGCGACGCGCAGATCGAGAACTGGGAGTACGCACTCGGGCAGAAGAAGTTCACTGACCTCCTCAAGAACGTCACGGTCTACAAGGTCGGGCACCACGGGAGCTTGAACGCGACGCCGAAGACGCTCTGGAAGGAATGGTATCCGCAAGGCGCCAAGCCGCTCGCCATGGACCAGCGCATGACGTCCTTCATGTCGACCAAGGCGGGCAAACACGGAAGTGTCGCCAGCGGCACGGAGGTCCCACGTGCCAAGCTGGTGACGGCACTCAAGAAATGGACGCGGCTGCATTCCACGCAGGAGCTTGAGGAAGCGCTGTACGTGGACGAAATATTCAAGATTCAAAATTGAAGGACGGACGACGGCACATGGCCCGTACGGACATCCGCGGCGTTCGATATGCATTCCATTCTGTGGGACAGGGACTGTTCGCGTCCGGCGCCCTCGGAAATTGCCCGTCAAGGTGGATGGGCACCGAAAAAGGCGATGTGCATTTGCTATGGGTGTACGACTGCGGCACCACGTCCCCACAGGCACTGCTCAAGGAAGCACTCGATCGGTTCGCAAAAGAGTACGTTGCGAAGAAGCAACTCTTGAACTTGGTGGTGCTCTCCCATTTCGACAGGGATCACATCTCGGGCGTGGTCGATCTGCTGGGACGGTTCGAGGTCGACGTTCTCCTCCTTCCCTTTGTGCCTCTTGCGCAGCGGATCATCCTGGCGTTCCACGAGGGCATTGCTGTCGATGACGCGCTGTTTTCGTTCTTCATCAACCCCGTCGGGTACCTCAACGAAGTGGGTGTCCGAAGAGTCCACCGCGTCGTATTCGTTCCACCCGGCGATGGCGAGGGCCCTGGACCAGAAGCCGGCAACGACGATCTTGATCGGCCCGCGCCGGACCGGTGGCCGGAACACGAGGACGCTTACCGGCTGGATTTCGATTCCCGTCCCTTCCCGGACGATGTCTTGGGTGCTGCCGGCGACGAGTCCATCGGACGCATCGGACACGTCTCGATGCTTAAGCCGGGCAGCGCGTTGCGCGCAGCATCAGTTTGGGAATTCGTGCCCTATAACGACGGGACCTTGGCGCTGCAAGCCGGAGAGAAATGGCTGGCGAAGGTACGCGCGTTGCGCGACCAGCTTCTCGGCGAAAAACAACGAGAGAAGCGCGCGAAGCTCCTTGCGGATCTCAAGGACCACTACGACGAGGAGTTCGGTGCCAATTCAAAGGAGAGAAACCAGATATCGCTGTTTCTGTATGCAGGCCCCCTCAGTGCCTCGGCTCCGGACGGGTGTCGCGCGAACTATGGGTGGACATTCAAGGCCGACCCACCCTTCATTGCTTCCGGTGAACTGATACGCGGATGGCGCGCTGCGGATCACCCTGGAAAACGCGCGGCAGTGCTTTACACGGGCGATGGCTATCTGGACACGAGCAACCGCATGGATGCGTTGCAGCGGTCCGTCGGCAATGCACGCATCGACCGGACGGCAGTACTCCAGGTAATGCACCATGGCGCCGAGGACAATTGGGCCCCCGGAGTTGCTTCGGCCATAGGTCCATGGTTCAGCGTGTTCAGCAGCGATCCGAACCATGGGGCATACCGACATCCGCATGCCGAGGTGTTGCGCGACTTCTGGCTATGTGGTCCGGTGCAGGTCACGGACGATTCCGACGCCGAAATCCATGTGTGGTGGGGATGGTGAACGAGGCTTTGCGCATGGTTGCCGCACCATGCATGCGTCTCGGGCGCAAGTCAAAAGAACCGGATCGCCAGTAGCGAGCAGCCGCTTGGCGGCCGGTCCGGGTTTCACGAGGACTGAACGCGTGACCACTATTGGCCGGTACCCGCCGCGCGTCCAATAGGGAGCTGAGCGGTCCCGGACGATTTCGCCTTCCGTTCACAGGATTGTCTGCAGAATCTTTAGCCGGCTGTCAACCTAAGGAGAGCGTCATGGCAGACGACAAGAGCAAGCAAGGACCACAAGATCGCTCACGCATAAACGTGAATGAGCGCTACGAACTCGACTACTGGTCGAACAAGTTCGGCGTGACGCCCAAGGACCTCAAACGCGCGGTCGAAAAGGTGGGCGTGAATGCCAAGGACGTCGAGAGGGAGCTGAAGAGTCATTCGTGAGCCTGGAGGGCTACCGCCGCAAGCGGCGTTTCGACAAGACGCCGGAACCCCGGCCGGAAGGATCCGCGGTCGGTGGTCGCCGCCCGTTGTTCGTGGTCCAGCTCCATCACGCGTCCCGGCGCCATTACGACGTGCGCTTGCAGGTCGGCGATGTGCTGAAGAGTTGGGCCTGCCCCAAGGGCCCCAGCTACGACCCCGAAATGAAGCGCCTTGCGGTGGAGGTCGAGGACCATCCGGTTTCCTATGCCGCGTTCGAGGGTGACATCCCTGATGGCTACGGTGCCGGCCACGTCGACTTGTTCGACACGGGCGTGTGGTCCACGTCGGGCGACGCCGAGGCGCAACTCCAGAAGGGCCATCTGCGCTTCGAGCTTTTCGGCGAACGCCTGCGCGGTGCGTGGCATCTCGTGCGCAGTCATCGCAAGGAGCGGCAGCCCGCCTGGTTCCTGATCAAGGACAAGGACGCCTTCGTCGCGGATGTCGAAGCCGACGATCTTCTCGACAAGACGATGGTTGCGAGCACGCGCGCGGCATCCGGGCGCAGTGGCGGTGCGGCGGACGTGGCGAAGAAGCTCGAACGATCCGCGCGCAAGAAGGCGCCCGCGAAGCGTAAAGGCAAACACGCCTCGGCAGCGAAGCTCGCAGCCGGCGTGGAAGGCGCGCGTGCCGCCCAACCCAGTGGCGAATTCTTCGAGCCGGAATTGGCGGTGTTGAGTGAGTCGCCCCCGAAAGGCGACGGCTGGCTGCATGAAGTGAAGTGGGACGGATACCGGATTTTGACCACCATCGAGGATGGACAGGTTCGCTTGTGGTCGCGCAATGCGAAACCATGGGAAGACAAGGTTCCGGATATCCGGCAGGCGATCGAATCGCTGGGCCTGCAATCGGCGCATCTCGACGGCGAATTGATCGCGCTCACCGATGGCCAGCCCGATTTCAATGCCCTGCAGCGGACCTTGAGCGGCGAAGCCGTGTTGCCCTTGGCGTACGTGCTGTTCGACATGCCGTATCTCGAAGGCTTCGATCTCTCCCGTTCGCCACTCGTTGCACGCAAGCAGGCGCTCTTTGACCTCTTGGGTGAAAGCCCGCCCGTGCATCTCGCCTACAGTTCGCATCTGGTCGGGAACGGCGATGAAGCGTTCCGCGGCGCATCGCAGCAACGCCTCGAAGGCATCATGTGCAAGCGCGTGGATGCGCCGTATCGCGGCGGGCGCGGCGACAACTGGGTCAAGGTCAAACGGCTGGAGACGGATGAATTCGCGGTGGTGGGCTACACCGACGCCAAGGGTTCGCGCACGGGATTCGGATCGCTGCTTCTGGCCAAGCCGCAGGATGGCCACTGGTACTACATGGGCCGCGTCGGGACGGGCTTCGACACCGCCATGCTCGGCGCTCTCGGAAAGAAGCTCGACGCCCAGAAACGCGCCAAGATCGAAATCGACCATACGGACGATGCGCCGCGCGACGCGCACTGGATCGAACCCGAGATGGTGGCAGAGGTGTTCTATCGCGGGATCGGCAACCAGGGCCTGCTGCGGCAGGCGAGCCTCAAGACCATGCGCGAAGACAAGTCGCCGAAGGATCTTTTCAGCAGCGATCGCGATGCGCCGTCCGAGTGTGCCGCATCTTCGACACGCAAGCGCCAGGTCAAAACAGCGGCACCGATCACCATTACCCACCCCGATCGAGTGGTGTACCCCGATGACGGCTACACCAAGCAGGACGTGGCGAACTACTACAAGGACGTGATGGACTGGTTCCTGCCCGGCGTCCTCGGGCGGCCGACTTCGACGATCCGATTTCCCGAAGGCATCAATGAACCGTCGTTCTTCCAGAAGCACCTACCGGCCGGCGGCCTGAAACACGTCGGCTCAGCGCGATTGAAGGAAGAAACGGGCGCGGCCGGTGTGTACATCTATCCGGAAGGGCCAGATTCGGTTCTGGAACTGGTGCAATACAACGCAATCGAGTTCCACCCTTGGGGCGCGCACGTCGAAACGCCAGACATTGCCGATCGCGTGATCTTCGACCTCGATCCCGGCCCGGACGTAGCGTGGTCCCGCGTCATCGCCGCGGCACGTCTCACGCGCAGTCTCCTCGACGACCTGGAATTGCAGTCATTTGTTCGCACCACCGGCGGCAAGGGGTTGCACGTCGTGGTGCCACTGAACCCCGGCTCGGCATGGCCTCGGGTCAAGGGATTCGCGCAAGGCTTCGCGTCGGCGATGGCCGGCGCGCATCCGATGGATTTCACCGCGACTTCCACGAAGACCCTGCGCAACAAGAAGATCTACGTGGATTACCTGCGCAATGGCCGCGGCGCCACCGCGGTCGCGTCCTACTCCCTGCGCGGCAGGCCAGGGGCGCCGGTCGCCGTGCCACTGCGCTGGGAAGAGCTGGGCAAGATCAAGAGCGGCAACCAGTTCGACATCAAGAGCGCCCCGGTGCGGCTGAAGCGGTTGCGTAAGGATCCCTGGGAAAGTCTCGACACGGTGCGGCAGGATCTCGAATCCGTGCTGCAGAAACTCGGCGAAAGGAACTGACACGCCATGACACCCCTGGACAAGCCGGTCAAGCGCGCGCTGACAATCGGTGACAAGGCCTACACGCTGGTGATCGATCCCGACGGCATGAAGCTCGCCGAAAAGGGCCATCGACGCGGCGTCGAATTGCGCTGGAAGGATGTGTTGAGCGGAGATGCCGGTCTCGCGGCTGCCTTGCAGGCCTCATTGGCGCCGAAGAAGAGACGTGAACGATGAGCTGCACGCAATCCTGACCACCATCACTGCAGTTGCACCGGCGGAGCGCAGCCGCCAAGTGTGCATTGCGTCTTATCACGCGGAGTGCCTCCCACTGCGCGAGGAATCGGCCCCGCGTTCATCGCTTGAATTCTGGGCGCTCAGCGCGATCGCGCTGTCGCTGGCGGCCGGCGCATATACAACGCTGCGCCTGCATGCAGCAAGCATCATCCAAATGGGCGCCTGATTAAGTTTCCAAATTCGCGCGTGCTGACCAACGCGGTGGTCATCGTCATGGGCACTGTTTCCCTACGTGTGGAACGAGATCACGTTCCAGGTCGCCTACGACAGCGATTTGTCTTTCGTCAGCTAAACCACGCAGCGTGCAGCCGAAGAAGAAGTCGGAGAATCGATGCGCAGGGAAATCAGGAGATACCGTGAACTGCTGGCGCGCACGCCCATGGACGAAGCGGAAGTGCGCGAACGGCCGTCCGTGCACTTTCGCGTAAACCCGAATACCTGGCTGCACGCGACGGTCAGATATCTTGTCGACCCCAAGCAGGCAGGCAGCGTGAAGAGTCGCCTAATCGTGAAGATGTTGGAACGGCTGAACGCCGAACCGGAGCGGGTGAAGTTTCCGAAAGGCGATGCTCGCTAAAGCAGAAAGGGTCGGAAAGTGTGACAAGAGCCATGTCGAAGGCTCACTGACCGACGCGTATCCCATCCCCCCGGCTTGGATTTCAGGACAGACGCCCGCGGTTCGGCAAGGCCTGAGCCGCGTCTGTAGGACCCGGAATCGACCCGATGCAGCCGGCCACGAGCGACCGCTCCCGGAGGGACGATCAACTGTGCGTTTCAAACTTCATGCTACGCCACACCACGTCGCGCGAGTGCAAGACGCAAAGCAATGGCAGCGAGTACTGAGGCGAGGAGATACCGCTGGGCGCGAGCAAAAGCACGATACTTGCACAGCGTCGAGACAACCATTGATGAGAAAAGAATAACAAGAGAATGCGCACACGCGGCTACGACGATCTGGACCAGTCCGAGCACCACAGTTTGACTGAGGAGATGCCCGGCGCCAGGGTCCATGAACTGAGGCAACAATGCACCATAAGTGACGACGATCTTGGGATTGAGAAGACAAGTAAGCAACCCACGCCGATAGAGCTGTGCCTTGCTTTCGGCAGGTAAGGCAGTAGGGGAAAGCGATGAGCTGCCAGTTACCGCCTTAAAGGCGAGCCACAACAGATACGCGGCACCACACCAGCGCACAATGTCATAGGCAAGCGGAACGGCTTTGAATAGAACGGATAGCCCAGCGGCCATGGCCAGCATGTAGCAAAACATGCCAGTGCACACGCCGCCAAGCGACGCGAATCCCGCCGCCCGTCCTTGGCAAATTGACCGGGACGTGAGGTAGATCAAATTTGGCCCGGGTGAAAGAGCCATGAGGAAGGCTACTGCAGCAAATGACAATACCGCGGAAATCTCTGGCATGACGGCTTCCAAGGTCTAGACAGAATGGCTCTCGTTGGATCGGCCTGCCATCGCTCGTACCGTGGGTTGCGCGCGGACAGCGCGCCGAGCCACACCGTTCGATTCCCGGCGATGACGCTGTGGACGGCAACGAGTCGTTTGGCGGAGGCAGGCCGTGCAGAACTCTATCACCATGCATGTAGGGTTGGACATCCGCAGGGTTCGATCGAGATCGCGACGGCTGGCGTCGCTGAAGGCCGGGTTCGCCACGTGGGTGGGATCGGCGGGGATCTACCAACGCTGGATGCGGCGCTGGCGCGGTTGCGATGTCCGGTTGCGGGGATGCAGGTGGTGCACGAAGAGGGTCCCTGCGGATATACCACAATCGCCAACGGGCACGGCGTCGCAATGTCTGAGGTATTGGGCGGCAGCGCAGTGCGCAGCCTTGACGAGTCCGACCCCGTGACTCGGCTTGGGTTACTGCTCGCCCACCAATTCGACGATGACATCACGTGTCCAGCGCTGCCCACTGTGCCGGTGATTACGTTCGTGCCACAGCATGCTTACGGCAAAGCCAGGTACGGGGAACGGGCACTCGACGATTTTGAGCGCATCGCTGCGATGACGCGTCAACCTTTCCGGCACCAGAGCTACAAAATGGGAGCAAGCAACAATTTCAGGCACCGACAGGAACGACGCCGCGGACAGAACGACATTGCGCTTGTAGCCTAGAGCGATGAGCCCGTCGTCAACGGGAGTTGCGAAGTCGCCGCCGCGCAGCGAGACGATTACATGGTCCAGCTTCGCGTACTGTTCCACGGAAATCCCGCGTCGCAGCTTGGGATGCCGATGTCTGCCGATAAGTACATAGCGCTCGTCGAACAGATGCCGGCTGCGCAGGCTGGGTGGACCCTGCTCGGGCGTCATCAGCGCCAGGTCCACCTCGCCATTCGCCATCTGCGCTTCCAACTTCGGCGGATCGAGATGGCGCAAGGCAATCCGTATGCCCGGTGCTCGTTTTCGTAGCGCAACCGCCAGCGGCTGAATCACGCTCGTTTGCAGGTAGTCCGTACACGCTATGGTAACCGTGAATCGAGCCTTCATCGGGTTGAAGTGGCGGTGTTCGGCCAGCGTAGCACGCACCTGATCCAGCGCGATGCGAAGGGGGTCAAGAAGTTCCAGCGCCTTGGCGGTGGGTGTCATGCCCCGCCGCGCGGGAATCAGCAGCGGATCGTCGAACATGTCGCGCAGACGGCTCAGTTGTGCACTCACCGCGGGCTGACTGAGGTGCAAGCGACTTGCCGCTTTGGTCACGTTCTGTTCCGCCAGCAGGGCCTCCAGCGTGGCGAGGAGATTGAGATCCATGCGCTTGGTATCCATCATTTGGATAGTAGCGCAGAACAATCTCTATTTCAAATATGGCTCCGGGCGGTGGAAACTGGATGCTCATTCGCGAGCGGCAGCCGCTCGCGTAAACCCGGAGAAACTGCATGTCCTGCACCCCGCCTAAGCCGTTGATCACTGTGGTCGGTGCGTCCAGCAAGCAGGGGCGCGGTGTAGCGACTGCCTTGCTGGTCAGCGGCCGTTACCGGGTGCGTGCGCTGAGCCGTCGCACGGACAGCGCGCCAATACGCCAGTTGGCAGAGAAAGGTGCCGAGGTCGTCGCGGTTCCGCTGGAACTAGGCCGCCAAGCCGAACTCACCGCCGCGATGCGCGGCTCCCATGGTGCCTTCCTGATGACGCCGCCGACCATACCTGTGCCGCCGCCAAGCCAACCCGAGTTGGCACTCGGGTGCGAACTGGCCGATGCGGCGCACGCTGCAGGCGTGCAGCATGTCGTGTGGAGTGGCTTGGAGAACGTCGAGGCGCGCACCGGCCGTGCCCTGTGGGTACCGCATTTCACCGAAAAGGCGCTAGCAGAGGAGTACATCCGCACTCTGCCCATACGCAGCTCGTCCATCTACCTGGCGTTCTTCTACAGCAACTTTATGGAGTACTACGTCCCTCAGCGTGGTCCCGATGGCAGCCTGACCTTCGCCATCTATCTGCCGCCGGACGTGCCAATGCCGTTCGTGGACCCGCTTACTGCGGCCGGTCCTGCCGTGCTGGAGATCTTCGACTACCCAGAGAAATACGCTGGCAAGGCCCTGCCGGTCATCGGCGAGGTCCTGACGGCGCGACAGATGGTGGACACATTTTCCAACGTATCAGGTCAGAGGGCCCACTATGCCTCAGCCTATACTCGCGACGAATTGTTACGGCATTTTCCGGCATTCGGTGCGAATGAGTATCTCGTGCGCGACTTGGTTGGCATGGTGGAGTATGCGGTCAAGTACGGCTATTACGCACCCGATCGTGATGTGGAATGGAGCCGAAAGATCAATCCCAATACCTTGACTTGGGAGCGGTTCCTTCAGAGAAGCAAATGGCGCGGCGAGCTGATCAGTTATGGCGTTTCACCCGAGGACACGCGGTCGCAGACCGATGCGGCTTCCGCAAACTATTCCAACGGACGTGCTGCGCGTGCCTAATTTCAAGCGTTGAATTGCCTGCCCGATCGCCGACGGTCACCACTCACCGGAACTGGCCGATCACCGACGGGCTCGATGCGACCCTTTGCTGTCATTGGGCTCGTTTGTCGGAGCGTCCGCTATCGAAAGCGGGTACGGTTTCCTGAATAAGCAAACCGGGCTCGTCCGAGACGGGCTGGCATGGTTTGGATCGTCCCGCCGCGCTGCAATGCACCACTCCGGTCATTGCCAATCCCCGAACTATTCGAGCAGTGCCGGGAATATCGCAAGCGCGTCTTCGATCTTCGATGATGCGCTGAACGATGGTTTGCCTTACGTGCGCCAAAATCGGGCATACGGACCTGGTTGGCCAGTGCGAAACCCCGAATTTCACGCTCTCTCCCGTCAGTGAAATGGCAGCCTGGCGTGTTTTCCAAGGATGACGGTCGGCCGGTGGAACAGCGTATCGCTGGCATGCCGCGGCCAGTCGGCCGACTGTGTATTGCATTTGCGTATTAACACAATCTTTCCGCATACAGTCGTTTGTAACGTCACCGGTTGAACGGAACGTTCTTCTCCAGCCAATGCCCCTTGCGGCATCTCTCGGTTATTGATGGCTCACCTCAAAGGTTGGAATGCGACTCAAACCCGATCTTGTCACGGCGTCGATTGCCACAGGAAGACACACGAACCAGCACCCTTCCCGCTATGCACTGCAACGCACGTCGATGCGCGGTATTCGCGCTATGTCCGCTGGCGCACAGACTTCCTTCCCCCCGACCTCTTACATTGAAATCCGGTCGGGCAAGATGCACTCTCGTCGTGCAGACCGCATAACAAATGCGTTCACAAGGACGATCGTTGGGGCACGGATGCCCCGCCTTGGGAGGTTTTTGCATGAAACCCGCGCGCATTTGCGCGAAGCGCCGGAAGTTCTGCGCGTCACGCCTCGCTTTCCACTCACCGGCAGTCGGTATTAACCGTGACACCCTGCTCGACCTGATCGATTTGCTTGACGAAGAGCGGCGGCGCAGCGAGAACCACGCCTTCTCGCCGCAAGACGCGGCCAGCAAGCGTAATCTCGAAATCGCTGCGCATCATTGCGCCACCACGCGGTCCAATCTGCGGGGCAGACTTTCGCCGGACCCTGGGAACATGCAGCCCGCACACATCAGCAAGCGCCAAATCGGCGCTTGCCTCGATATTCTGCTCGACACCTGTTGCGTGCCTGGGCGCGCGGAATCGGTACGTCGCGTGCCCGCTGGCGACATTCCCCCAGCACCACTATGTCACGCGGTTCAGGCTTGTGTTCGACCGCGGGTCGCCACCCGGACCGAGCCGGACCACCTTCATGCACGCTAGCTACTGCGGCGCCAGACCCCGCCCGCCCGTGCGGCGCAATGTGCGTCGCGATGAGGCTTCTCTCGCAACCCTTGCTTCCACCGGTGAACGGCGCAGAATCCGTGCAGAAGCGTTGCCTCTGTGTACGGAATCGTACACGGGGCCGGCTGCTCCACGATCGTGTGGAGACTTCGGTGAGATGTTGCCCATGAATGTTGCTCCTTACCTTAAAGACAACCAATTGTTGGCGGCGCTACCGGCAGAGGATTTGGAGCACCTGCAACCACTGCTGGAGCCAGTGGAACTGGCGCTTGGCGAGGTACTTTACGAATCAGGCAAACGTCAGGCACATGTCTATTTCCCCACCAGCAGCATCGTGTCGCTGGTGTACGTGATGGAAAACGGTGCTTCGGCCGAGGTGGCCATCGCGGGCCGCGAGGGCCTGGTCGGAATTTCCCTGTTCATGGGTGGCGACACCACCCCAAGCCGCGCGTTGGTACAAAGCGCCGGTTCAGGATTTCGCATCAAAGGTTCGCTGCTGCGCAAGGAATTTGACCGAGGTGTTGCGCTGCGGCAACTGTTGTTGCGTTACACCCAAGCGCTCCTGACGCAAATGGCGCAGACTGCCGTGTGCAACCGCCACCACTCGGTGGACCAGCAATTATGCCGTTGGTTGCTGATGAGCATCGATCGGTTGCCGTCCAACAAGTTGGTGATGACCCAGGAGCTGATTGCCAACATGCTGGGCGTGCGCCGAGAAGGTGTGACGGAGGCGGCGGGAAAGCTGCAAAAGGCCGGTGTAATCCTGTACCAGCGTGGCCGCATCGAAGTGATCGACCGGCTAAAATTGGAATACTTGGTTTGCGAATGCTATGAGGTTGTCCGCGACGAATACGCCAGGCTGTTGCCGTGGACCGCAACGGCGCGCGGGGCGCGGGCCACCGACTAGCGGACGCCGGGCGACTCGTGAACAGTAGGCACCGGACATTTGTTTCGAGAGTTTGCATCCGACATCGGGATTACATCCATCTCCATGCCGACCGTTGGGTTACCAACGTCACCAGGAGTTATTCCGATGTCCTCGCTTCCACGCCGCCGCACCGCTGCAGACCACGTGTCAACCGCCGCGCCGATCGACAATCGGCTGGTCGCCGCCCTGCCACGCGCCGAGCGTGCACGTCTGCTCGCATGCGGGAAGCTGGTGGAGCTCGTTTTCGCTGAGGTGTTGTACGAGCCCAACACGCGCATCCGCCATGTGTACTTTCCACTCGATGGTTTCATCTCCGACATCGCTGCTGTCGATGACCGCGCGGCACTGGAAGTCGGGTTGATTGGCCGCGAAGGCATGTGCGGCATCGCCGTGGCGCTGGGTGTCGACGTATCCGCAAACCGCGCGATGGTGCAGGGAACGGGATCCGCGCTGCGCATTGGCGTGGTCGCCTTCCGGCGCGAACTGCAACGCAGCCCCGCGTTGCAGCGGCTCCTCGGTCGCTACGCAGTCGTGCTATTGACACAGCTCGCGCAGACCGCTGGTTGCATTGCTTCGCACGTCGTTGAACAACGGCTGGCACGCTGGCTGTTGATGTCGCACGACCGCGCCCGCGACGACACCTTCAGCATCACCCATGCGTTCCTCGCTGACATGCTCGGTGTGCGCCGGGTCGGTGTCACCCAGGCTGCGGGAACGCTGCAAAAGCGAAGGCTGATCCGCTACGCGCGCGGCAGGGTCCATATCTCGAGCCGCCGCGGGCTCGAAGCCGCAGCGTGCCGCTGCTACGGTACCGATTGTGATACTTGGCAACGGTTGCTCGGCTGAGGCCAATCCCTCCTGGCACGGGCAATCCCAAGTGACGCGCGCCCAGCCGCAGTCGTGTGCGCCCCACAGGCTTTCATTCTCGGGCAGGAAGAATCGTGCAAGGGTGGCGGGTGGGTAGTCGACGCTCACCCCGCAAGTCCGCGCGCATGATCCACGCCGCCAATGTTCGCTTGCGCACAGACACGTCGCCAGCGTGACGTCACCCTGAACGTCCAGGAAACCTTTTAGCTTTGCATGCGACCCGCGACCGGGATGGCCGGCGTAAAGGCAGTATTGCCGCGCTATCGGTACGATGCGACACATGGACGCGATCATGGACCTTCTGACTCTGTACCACTTGCGGGACCACCTGGCTGACGAAAAATTTCGTCTCGAACTTGCGACGATGATGGAGGACGATCCAGCACACCAACACGAACTCGAGCAATGGACGCACCGGATCGATGTGCTCCTCGCCGATGTTCGCTGCGAAGTCGTGGCGCGGGAGGTGCCTGGTGCGCGGTCCACTGTCACAGTGCAGGCCTTCGAGATGCATGTGGACGGCGTGCTCAAAGCGTATGCTGCCTTGGATGCCATCCATACCCGTGAAGTACGGCGAACATGAACCGGTTCGGCAGCATCCAAAACAGAGGACGAGCGGTGAACCGTGAATCGATCCTCGTGCAACGCTCGGTAAGGACACTGGATGACTCACGATCGTTGTATGAGAAGGCGGTCGGCAACGTGGTGCACCCGCATCTCCGGGACCTGCTGGAATGCACCATCGGCGCGCACTGGTTGATTGCTGATGATCTCGCCAGGCACATTGGCGAGGCTGGCGACGAGGTGACGCGCCAAGGTAGCCGTCTCGGACCGCTGCGCAATTTCCTCACGCGAAGGTCCGCTCGGATCAGCCTCGACACCGACATGGCCTACGCGAATTTTGCCGCCAAGCGCGAGGCCGACATTCTGCGCGGCCTCCACGAAGCTGCAAGTTCCGTTCGCCATGCTCGCCTGCGCAATCGTTTGCAGATGCACTGCCGCAAGATCGAACGCGTGTCCA
>Ga0207652_10002043_pt1 | contig 17362 bp, 17 predicted proteins | sample KBSC63BmetaG_FD_184334 | JGI IMG/M metagenome (GOLD analysis project Ga0207652, IMG submission 184334) | Corn rhizosphere microbial communities from Kellogg Biological Station, Michigan, USA - KBS C6-3B metaG (SPAdes) (version 2) | ecosystem: Host-associated > Plants > Roots > Rhizosphere ... | reverse complement strand
CCGCTGTCGCACGCTGCCCGTGATCGATCGCGGCCGGCTGGTGGGCGTGCTGACGGCGGAGAACGTGGGGGAGTTCTTGATGATACGGGGGGTGGGTGGGGGGCTAGGGGGCTAGGGGGCTAGGGGCTAAGGGGCTAGGGGCTAGGGGGCTGGGGGGCTGGGGCCGCCGGGAGAGCCGAAACGGCACTCCCGGCGGTTGCGATTCCCAAGCCCCTTAGCCCCTTAGCCCCCTAGCCCCCCAGCACGTGTCCCACGCCGCAATGTGTCGAGGCTATAGTATCCGCCGCCGAAGACGGCGAAGAAGAGAAAGGCGAAGCAGAGGAGCACCGGCGTCTCGCCATGGTTGAGGATAGTCCAGAATCCGCGCGGCGCATGCGCGATGAAATAGGCGGCGGCCATCTCGCCGGACATGATGAAGGCGGCGACCCTGGTGAAGAGGCCGAACAGCACGAATGGGGCGACGAAGGTCTCGATCACGCCGGCCAGGCCGAAGAGCGAGTGGAGTGGCGCCGGCCCGCCATGCGGGCCGAATCCCCCGAACGCGCCGAACAGCTTCTGCCAACCGTGCTGCATGTACACGAACGTCACGACGATGCGAAGGAGCGCATAGACGACGCGCTGGACAAACTGGGAATTCATGATGCATGCTCCTGGTCGCCGTACATGCTACCAGGAGCAAGCTACACGGTAAAATCTTCGGAGATGCAGTTGGCAGAGTGCCTGAGCTCGGCGATCTGGTTACTCGCCGTCACAGCCATGCCACCGAGCGCCCCACCTCACGCACAGCGCTCGCGTTCCGGCGCGTCCGTCATGCGCACCAGCGCTCGACCCAGCTGCGCGAGGTTGCAGGCGAAGCTCAGCGCGTCCGCGCTGGTGGCACGGCTCACCAGCACCGTGACGTGCCGGGCGAGATAGCGCGCCTGCGCGCCGGCGGCGGGCAGCGCTGGTGCCGGGGCGAAGACCTCTTCGCCGGTCAGCGGCTCGGTGTCGAACAGCAGACTTGTGAGGAACGCCGCCGTGGCGGCGTCGCCCGGGTGCGTGCACCGCAGATCCACCAGCAGCGACGTGGTGCCCGAGAGATAGCGCATGGCGGCGAGCGCCGTTGCCCGTACCCGCAGCCCCGCGTCGAACCGCTCCAGCACGAGATATCCCATCCCCTCGTCGTCACGGGCGACCACCTGAAAACCGTCGCGGCTCACCCAGCTCTCCGGGCGCGAAGCGCGCCGCGTGGAAGACCGCTGCAGCCTGGGAGCTGCCTCTCTGCCGTTCGTCATGGGCGCCGCACTCGCCGCCGTCATGCCCCGCTGCTGTTCGTCCTTCGCCATGCCACGCATAAGTCCACCCTTGTCCGATGCCACCAATGCTCTTCAGCAGATGGGACACCGGATGCGCGGGGATGGTTTGCGCGGCTGCATGGCCGGGATTCCGCTGGCGGGATATAGTCAGGGCGACGCGCTGTCGTCGCTCACCTTCCACCCTACCTCGCCATGCATGTGATCTGGAACGATCTGCTGCAGCCGGGCAATCCGCTTCTCGAGAAGCTCATTCGCACCGTCGCCGTGTACGTGTTCCTGCTCGTCGGGCTCAGGCTGGGCGGGAAGCGCGAGCTCGGCCAGCTCAATCCGTTCGACCTGGTGGTGCTGCTCGTGCTGTCCAACACGGTGCAGAACGCCATCATCGGCAACGACAACTCGCTCCTGGGCGGGCTGTTCGGCGCCGCGGTGCTGCTGGCACTCAACTATCTCGTGGTGCGATTCCTCTTCCTGCACCCGAAGCTCGATCGCTTCGCCGAGGGCAAGGCGATCATTCTCGTGAAGGACGGCCACGTACTCACCGAGCGACTCAAACGCGAGATGATCACCCAACGCGAGCTCATCTCCGCCGCCCGCCGCCAGGGGGTGCACGACATCAGACAGATTGACTGTGCACGCCTCGAAGTAGGCGGCGCGCTCACGTTCATCATGAAGGAACCGTCCGCGGACGAGAGACGATTCACGGAACTCACCGCGCGACTGGAACGGATGGAAGGAATCCTGAACAAGCTCGCCGGCTCGTCCCCCGCAGCCTGACCCCCGCCCCGCTTCCACCCCTAGCTCCTATCCCCCAGCCCCCTAGCCCCCTAGCCCCCTATCCCCCAACCAGGGATACCTCGCAAGCACCCGCTCAATCTCCTCCCGCTGCCCGGGCGACAGCCGCTCGGCGGGATCGAGACACCAGGTGCCGCGCATCAGTCCCTGGCGCATCAGCACCTCGTGGATGCCGGGAATGCACCCCGCGAAGCGGTTGCGCGCATCGAAAATGGCGCTGTTGGCGTCTGTCAGCGCCGCGGCATATCGCATCCAGTCCGATGAAAGCTGCGCGCCGTCGCGCTCGCGCTTGATGGCCTCCAGCATCTCCACGGCGCGCCGTGTCCACACGGCCCACTGGCCGAGCAGCCCGCCCACGATGCGCATTCCGTCCGGACCGAATGGAAAGCGCGTGAGCAGATCCGTGACGATGGAATCGTCGTTCCCCGTATAGAGTGCGACGTCGCGCCGTCCGGAGTCCGCGACGGCCCGGACGACGTCGAGCGTGCGGTAGCGGTCGAACGGCGCGATCTTGATGGCGACGACGTTCTCGATCTCGGCGAACGCGCGCCAGAACTCGTAGTCGAGCACGCGGCCGCCCACCGCGGGCTGCAGATAGAAACCGAACAGCGGCAGCACCGCCGCCACCTCACGACAATGCTGGAGCACCTCGGCGTCGCTCGCGTCGTGCCAGGCGGCGAGGCTGAGCAGCACCGCGTGATAGCCGAGCTCGCGCGCGAGCGTGGCCTCGCGCAGCGCCTGCTCCGTGCGCCCGCAGGCGCCGGCAATGAGTGCGACGGTGCGATTGGCCACGCCGGCTGCTTCCCGCGCGGTGGTCGCTGCCAGCTCCAGCACCGGCTGCAGCAGTCCATGCCGCGGATCGCGAATCGCGAATTGGGTGGTATGCACGCCCACCGCGATGCCGCCCGCGCCGGCGTCCACGTAGTAGCGCGTGAGCCCGCGCTGGCAGGGTTCATCGAGCCGCCGCGCCTCGTCGAGCGCGAGCGGATGCGCGGGAATCACCTGGCCCGCGAGCAGATGCGCGCGCAGATCCATCGCTCAGAACCGTCCCTGTCGTTCCTGGAATCCGGTGGGCTTGGCGTAGAGCGCGCCGCCTCGCTGCACCCAATCCGCCACCCAGAGCATGAGCTGTCCCGTGGACACCGCCGGCGGGCCGAACAGCTCCACGGAGCGCGACGCGTCGCTCAGCAGTGCGTCTTCCGCTTCCTCGCCCGTGATGACGGGCTCGCGGCCGAGCAACTGGCCAAAGCGCTCGGCCAGCGTGCGCACGGAGAGCGTCTCCGGGCCGGTGACGTTGAGCACGAACGGAGGCGCGGCCGCACGCGCGAGGCACTGGATGGCGCGCGCGTTCGCATCGCCCTGCCAGATGACGTTGACGTAGCCCATGCGCACGTCCACCGGCTCGCCGCGCCAGACCGTGCGCGCGATGTCCACCAGCACACCGTAGCGCAGATCCACCGCGTAGTTGAGCCTGACGATCGCGACTCGGGTGGCGCGCTGGGCGGCGTGCCACTCGAACACGCGCTCGCGCCCCAGACACGAGACCGCGTACTCGCCAATGGGCGCGGGCGGCGTGTCCTCGCTGGCGCCGCCGCCGGCGCGCGGCACGAGCGGGTACACGTTGCCCGTGGAAAACGCGACGATGCGCGCGTCGCGATACCGGTCGGCCGCGAAGGCGGGTACCACCGTGTTCATCATCCACGTGTTCGCGGGTGCGTCGCTCGTGCCGAACTTCTGACCCGCCATGAACACGACGTTGGGCGCGTCAGGGAGACGGCCCACCGCCGCGCGATCGGTCAGGTCGCACTGGATGGTCTGGATGTTCCAGGCGCGCAGCCGCTGCTCGGCGCTTCCTGAGCTGAAGCGGGAGACCGCGATCACCCGATCGGTGCGGCGCAGCGCGTCGAATGCGCGGCGCAGCATGCGCGCGAGCGTCGGTCCCATCTTTCCCGCCGCGCCGAGCACGATGACGTCGCCGGCGCAGTCACGCAGCGCGTCGAGCACCCCGGCCGACGGTTCGGAGAGCAGCAGCTCGAGGTCGTCCTCCGTGTTCGGCGGCGGCGCACCGAGGGGAGAGCCAAGCGGAGGCTGGGGGCGGTTGCGGTGGAGCATTACGAATGCAGGAGCAAAAGCCCTGGCTCAGAGTGCGGCGCGTGCATGGCCTTTCAGCCTGTGCACCATGGCGTTGAGGCCAGGCTCGCGGGAGCCGAGGCCGATGTTGGCCATCATGGTGGACACGATATCCTCCGGGATGGCGAGCGTGGTGGCCGGAGGCTGGTCGTTCACGGCGGAGAAGAGAATCGCGAGAAACGCCGCGATCGTCGGCGACTGGCGCACATTCACGTCGGCGTAGAAGTGCAGGAGGCCGTCGTGTACTTCGGGAAAGATGTCCACGCGGGTCTGGCATTCCGGAATATTGAAGTTCGTGCGATCGATCGCGTCGTAGCGATGCGGCAGCGGCTCGAGCTTCTTCGCGTACGACACGAGCGCCTGCATCTTCTCCTCGCGGCCGAGTGCGTGGAAGTAGCGGAGCACCCGATCAATGCTGGGCGGCAGCGGCGTGGTGGAAGTCTGGTCGGGCATGAGGAGCGACGGGTAATGGGCAGCGCGAGCACTCAGCGTGGCACGCCGCGCCGGTAGTCGTAGTCCCTGGCTTCGAATTCTTCAAGCCGGGGTGGTCGAAAGGTGAGGTCGAACGCGAGCCAGATCATTTTCGAGAGCGGATAGAACAGGATGGGCGCGATGACCATGAACGGAATGCCGACCCATTCGATCAGCGTCCATGGCGGATCCGGCCACGAGGCGACGAGCCAGATGGCCAGGCCAGTGACGAACGCCAGCTCCGCGAGCACGATGTTGAACATCATGCCGCCCAGGAAATAGTCCTCGCTCTCGTGACGGTCGAGGGCAAGGTTGCAGCGCGGGCAATGTGGCTTCATGTGGAACCACGACGCGAAGAGCCCTCGCGACCCGCAGACGGGGCAGCGAATCAGCAGCGCACGCGCGAGGTAGAGCGCAACGCGTCTCATCGTGGAAATATACCGCGCGCGCGCGGCTTGCCGCGTGTGAGAAAACAGGAGATGTTGTGGAGGGACGCGGTGAGCGTTCCGCCGGAATCATGCACGACTACGTCAGACGACAGGAGCGAATCATGCCGACGCGCAACGCATCGGCCGTGTGGGAAGGCGGCCTGAAGGGAGGGAAGGGATCATTCAGTGGCGACAGTGGCAAGATCGGGGGTGCGTATTCGTTCGGAACCCGTTTCGGGGACACGCCCGGCACGAATCCGGAAGAACTGCTTGCCGCGGCCGAGGCCGCGTGCTACAGCATGGCGCTGGCGCTGGGACTCGAGCAGAACGGCACGCCGGCCGACCGGATCGAGACGAAGGCATCGTGCACGATCGACTCCGTGCCGGGCGGCTTCAAGATCACGACGATGAAGCTGCGCGTGCGCGCGAAGGTACCGAACGTGGATGCGGCCACATTCGCGAAGCTGGCGGAGGGGACGAAGGAGGGATGTCCGGTGTCGGGGGCGCTGAAGGGGAATGTGAAGTTCGAGTTGGATGCGAAGCTGGAGTAGCGGCGCGCGCCGCTACTCCGGGAAGCGTCGCGCGAAGCACGACTGCGGGGAACGGCTTCCCCCCTCCCTGCGCAGGCGGCCAGAGGCCGCCGCTTCCCTCAGGGCGCCGGGCCTTCAGGCCCGGTCGCCTGCTTCCCTCAGCCGGCCGCAGGCCGGCGCTTCCCGCAGGCGGCCAACGGCCGCCGCTTCCCGCAGACGCCGCCTGCGGCGGCGGCCTACGGCCTCTCGCTGCCGCTCCCCGTCTTCCCGAAATGCCACGGCATCACCGGCATCCCCAGCTCGATCTGCCGCGATAGCGTGTCCCGATCGTCCAGGCGCCGCGCGTGCGCGGTGAGCAGGTCGCTCCGCGTCACCAGGCCGATGATCCGGCGCGGCGCGGCACGCGTCACCACGGGCAGACGACCCACCTGCTCGCGCACCATGTGGTCCGCTGCCTCGCGCGCGGTGTTCGTGTCGTAGATCACCACGGGCGGGCGCGTGATGAGCTCCTTCACCTTGCACTCGACGTCGAGGTCGAGGTTCAGGAGATTCCGCCGCGTCACGACCCCCAGCAGATTGTCGTCGTCGTCCACGACCGGGAATCCCTGATGCAGCGACTTCGGGTCCCGCGACGCCATCCAGTCGCGCACCTCCTCCACCCCATCCTCGCCGCGCAGCACGACGATGTCCGGTGTCGCGATGTCGCGCACGAGCAGTTGCGACAGGTAGTCCACCGAATATTCGGAATCGATCCGCGTGCCGCGCCGCGCCAGCTTCTCCGTCATGATCGTGTGCTTCATGAGCAGCAGCGAGACGAGATACGCCGTGGCGCAGCCGCCCAGCAGCGGGAGCAGGCCGATGGGCTGGCGCGTGGTCTCGAACGCGAACACGACCGACGTGAGCATCGCGCGCGACGCGCCGGCGAAGATGGCCGCCATGCCGACCAGCGCGGCGATGCGGATGTCCACCCCCAGGCTCGGCGCGACGGCAATGATCGCGGCGCCGAGCAGGGAGCCCAGTCCGCCGCCAATGGTGAACAACGGGGCGAGCGTGCCGCCCGACGTGCCGCTCGCGAGCGCCACGGCCCACGACACGAACTTGAGAATGACGAGCGACAACAGTGCGGTGCCGACGATGTTCCCGGCCACGATGTGCTCGATGTTGTCGTACCCCACGCCCATGGTGTGCGGCGAGAAGAAGCCGATCACCCCGACGACGACGGCGCCGATTGCCGGCCACCACATCCAGTGGACGGGGAGCTTGTCGAATCCATCCTCCAGCACGTACACGGCGCGCGTGACGTACACCGAGAAGAAGCCGACGACGGCGCCGAGCACGATGTACGCGGCGAGCGCGCGGCCGCTGGGCTCCACGATGTTTTCCATCGGGAAGATCGGCGCGGATCCCATGAAGGCGATGCGCACCGCGGTGGCCGTGGCAGCGGCGAGCGCCACCGGGACCAGTGATCGCGCGCGATACTCGAAGAGGAGGAGCTCGATCGCCAGGAGTACGGCGGACACCGGGCTGCCGAACGTGGCCGCCATGCCGGCGGCCGCGCCGGCCGCGAGCAGGATCTTCCGCTCATCCGCCGTCACCTTGACGAGCTGGCCGATCAACGATCCGAGCGCTCCGCCCGTAGCGATGATCGGGCCCTCCGCACCGAAGGGCCCGCCAGTTCCGATCGCGATGGCCGCCGACACCGGTTTCAGAATCGTCAATCGAGGCGAGATGCGGCTCTGGTTGAAGAGCACCTGCTCCATGGCTTCCGGGATTCCGTGGCCGCGGATCTGCGGCGAGCCGTAGCGCGCCATGATGCCGACAATGATGCCGCCAAGGACCGGGATGGCGATGACCCACAGCCCCAGGTGGTTGCCCGCGGGCGAGGCGAACGATGTGGACAGTTGGCCGAAAAACGAGATATTGGTGATGAGTCCGATCAGCCGCATGAGCGCGATGGCGATGAACCCGGCGCCGAAGGCGCCAAGTATCGCAAGCCCGCTGATGAACGCAATGCGGTGATAGTTCTCGGCCCGCTGATGGGGCATGTGCGTGGCATCCAGCGTCGGCCCCAGCGACGGCGCAACCGGAAGGCCGTCAGTGGTGGACGCGCGGGTCGCCGCATGTTCTGGCGTCGTATCGCTCACAGTATCCTGTTCGTCAATTCAATTGGTACCAATATACATGGCCGGGACTGCTTGAGAGAGGGGAGCAAACACAAGAATCTCTTCATCAGGAGACATCGTGACCGCCACGCAACTGAAGCCGCGCTCCGCCACCGAAATCGTCGACGCATCCTTTCGCCTGCTGCGCCAGAGCTACGTACAACTCGCGGCGGTGACGGCAGTCGTCCTGCTCCCCTACATCGTCCTGGTCGCCCTCCTGGGGGTGGATATGCTGCACCCGGGACGTGTCTTTGGTCTTTCCATGGTGCTGATCCTCTGCGCCGTGCTGGCGGAAGGCGCGATCGTCGTCGCCGTCTCCGAGTCGTATCTCGAGGGTACCGCCCGGGTCAGTGATGCACTGGCCACCGCCGCCCGGCGTCTGCCCGGCCTGATTGGCGCGCTCATACTGCGCGGCGTCGTCATAGGCGTCGGAATGGTCGCGCTGCTCGTGGTTCCGGCCGTCGCGTTTGCTCTGCTGCTCGGAAAGAACTCGGGTGTCCTGATCGGCCTGCTGGTCCTTCTGTGCATCGCGCCGTTGATCTATCTGATCCTCCGCACGTTGTTCGTGACCGCGGTGCTGATGCTGGAAAAGACAGGTGCGATGAACTCCGTTTCACGCTCCTGGAGCCTTGCCGGTGGTCAGATGTGGCGTGTGCTGCTGACGATGCTCCTGGCGTGGGTGATCTATGGCGCAGTCTTCACGATTCTCAGTCTGGGGGTGAACCTCGTGCTGGCGCGCAACCCCACCGTCTCGGCCGTCGTCGGCGCGATCATCATGTGCTTTGCCTATCCCTTCCTGGGCGTGGTAACGACGTTGCTGTACTACGACCTTCGCGTGCGGAAGGAAGGGTTCGATCTGGAAATCATGACGGAGCAACTGGCGGCGACGAGCTGAGTCTCCGGGAAGCGGGGCCAGAGGCCCCTGCGGGAAGGGGCCTTCATCCCGAAAGGGAATCAGGCGGGGCCGGCGCTTCCCCCAGGCTGCGGGCCTTCGGCCCGCAAGCCGCTTCCCTCAGGGCGCCACGGGCGCCCGCTTCCCGCAGGCGGCCGCAGGCCGCCGCTTCCCGCCTCACCCATCTCCTCGCTCGTCACACCCCCCGACACGATGAATGCCATGGTCTCCGCGCTGTCGGCGGGAAGCGCGAGGACCCGGCTCACCGGGACAACCAGCAGGTTGCCCGCGAACGCGTAGGACTGCGGGAGATACACCGCCACGTGCCCGGGGAGTCCCAGGCGGTCGAGCGCATCGGTCGTGACGAATCCCAGCATCTTCACGCTCCCGTCCGGCGTGAGTGTCACGACCACCGGCTTGTCGAAGCGCCGCTTCTCCCCCACAAAGGCATTGAGCAGGTCGCGCGTGGACGTGTAGAGCAGCCGCACGAACGGAAGCCGCTCCATGGCGCCTTCCAGCGAGGACACGAGGCCGCGCGTGACGAGATTCGATGCCAGCGCTCCAACCAGCGTGATGATGAGCAGCGTGAGCACGAATCCCGCTCCGGGAATCGGCAATCCCAGCCAACTGTCCACCCGCTGGAAGACGATCCAGCAGACGTACACCGTGACCGCCACCGGCGCGATCACGATGAGGCCGCGAAGGAAGTACTTGAGAAGGAGACGCATGGGGAAGGTGGCTGGTGGCTGGTAGCTGCCGACTGGTATGCGCCACCCCCGCCATTCCCGGTCGACAGCTACCCGCTACAAGCTACCAGTCACTGCACCCGCAGGATATACAATCTCGCTCCCGCGAACGAGAGCGGCGTGCCGTCGGGCGCCACCGCGCCCAGCACGATGGCGGCGGAGCTGGAGGACACGATGTAGTACTGCGCGGCGGTGGACGAAACCGTGTCCACGCGCGCGCTGTCCGCCGCGAGCGAGATCAGCGGCAGCGGATACTGTCCGTTGTTGATTCCCTCCTCGGCGCTCGTCATGTCCCAGCTCTTGTACGTGAAGCGGACAGGCAGATCGGTGACGCCCGCGTCGTCCGCCACGTTGGCCATGAGCCATCCCGCCATGAGCGAGTCGACTGGAGCACCCGTACGCGCCACGAGATTGTCCAGCCCCGTGTCCGGACCCGCGACGAGCGCCCGCGTGAATGGCGCGATGCTGCTCGTGCTGTTCGCGTACTGGTCCGCGCTCCAGCGCAAGAGCGACCACGCCGCGCCGCGCACCGCGAGATTGGTGTCGGCGTACACGCTGATCGCTCCATACCGGTTGGGGTGGAAGAGATACTCGCGGAAGCGACCGAGGTTCTGCCCATAGAAGGCGTTGAAGTCATCCAGATTGCTCGCGACATCGCCAATGTTCAGCGGCTGCATGTCCGAGAAGCCGTCCTCCCGGCGCCCGACAATTTCCTCCGCGAAGTGCGAGAGCCCCTCGTTCATCCAGGTGGCTTCGTCGGGCGCATTGTCGCGAATGCGCACACCGAGATTGATCATGTGCTGGAACTCGTGCGCGATCGTGCCGCGGATGCTCTGGCGCACGTCAGACGTTGTCCGCGCATCGCTGAACTTCCCCGTGGGGTCGGGCACGAGCAGGTAGAAGATCTCCGCCTGGTTGCTCTCCGGACACAGGCTCGGCGGGAAGAGGTCGCCGCCAAAGAAGAATCCGTTCAGCACGCCCTGCGACCCGCGCTTGGTACCCGCATTCACCTGCGGCGTGAGCAGCAGCAGAACGTGCCCATTGCCGTCAATGTCCGATGGCTGACCGAAGTGCAGCGTGTCGGCCGCGTAGATGTCGGAATCGAACTCGGCGCTCAGCGAATTGAAGTCTGTCGTGGTGAATCCGCCCGAGGGCGCCGTCACATCCTGCACGATGATGCCATGGGCGCCGACCGCCTTGACCACGGCGCGCTGATGCGTGAAGTCGGTGCAGACGCTGTCCGATGTGGCGTCGGGCACGTTGTACGACAGGGTGTCGCCCACGGATGGCAGGGCAACGGCCCCGGAGATGCGCGCCACGCCTCGCGTGCGCGACAGGCTCAGCATGTTGCTGGAGGCCGCGCGACGCCAGGCGGCGTCGGTCAGATGCAGCGCGCGGCTCTCGCGGGCGCGGAATCTGCCCTCCGCCATGCTCGAGAACAGACCGGCCGCCGCCGGCGCGACCGTCGTGCGCTGTTGCGACAGCAGCCGGTCCTTGAGCATGCGCGCGAGCAGTCCCGAGCCGCTGTCCGAAATACTGTACATCATGGTGTCGTCCGGGGTGGGCGATGCATTGCCGGCGACTACCACGTACGTTGCGCCGGACGTCGCCGACAGCGACACGCAGTCGAGCGAAGGCGGCGTTCCCAGGACCTGCACGCCACCAACAGGAAGTGACACCGTGACGGGCGATGCGCCGGACGGGCAGGGCGCAAAGCCCGATTTCGAATGATTACCAGGTTCCGTGGAGTTGGAACACGCCGAGAGCGCGAACACTCCCGCGAGCGCTGACGCGAGCGCGACGATGGATGTGGGTCTCATGACCTCGATGGTCCCTCTGCGCGCGCCGTGCACGCACTGATGAAGTTGGTGGATGGGCGGCAGCCCGCACCGCGACAGCGTGTCGCTCTGATACCGCGGAAGCGCCGGGAAGTTGCTACCATGCCATCCACCACCGCAATATCCATCCCGCTCCGTCACGCTGTGATTTTCCTTATCGCGCATGCATCGCAAAGCCATCAATCATCTCAGGCGGGCTGATCCGGTACTCGCTCGACTCATCGACCAGGTAGGCCCTTGCCGGTACACGGTTCGCGTCGACGGTACGCACTTCGATGCGATCGTGCGCGCAATCGTGTATCAGCAGCTTTCGGGGAGCGCGGCGTTCAGTATTCATTCCCGTCTGCTGGCGCGCTTCGGCGGTGCCACGCCGGAGCCACAGTTGCTGCTCGACACGCCCGACACCGAGCTGCGCGCGCTGGGACTCTCACGCCAGAAGATCGGCTATCTTCGCGATCTGTCGCGCCGGGTGGCAAATGGTGAGGTGCCGCTGTCCACGTTGCACGACCTGGGCGACGACGCGATCATCGCGGCGCTCACGGCGGTGAAGGGCGTAGGCGTGTGGACGGCGCAGATGTTCCTCATGTTCCGGTTGGGGCGCCCCGATGTGCTTCCGCACCTCGACCTCGGCATCCGCAAGGCGATCCAGCGCGCGTACCGGTTGCGCAAACTGCCTGCGGCGGAGCGCGTGCACCGTATCGGCGCGCCCTGGTCGCCCTTCAGCACCGTGGCGTGCTGGTATCTCTGGCGCAGTCTGGAGCTGGTGGACCCCAAGGGCACGCCAGCCGGGAAGCGACAGGGCGGCGGTGATGCGCGAAAGAGCGGAACCACCAAGGCGACTCGTGCGCGTCGCGCGAAGCGATAGCGCGGCGGCATTCGAGCTCTTCGCGGTCTGCGCTCCCGGACTGGAGACGCTCGTCGCGGCGGAGCTGCGCGCGCTCGGCGCTTTGCCCGGCGCCGTGGAGCCCGGCGGCGTGGCGTTCTCCGGCGCTGAGCAGACGATGTTTCGCGCCAACCTGCATTCCCGCATCGCGAGCCGCGTCATGGCGCGCGTGGGTCGCTTCCGGGCGCGCGCACTCAGCGAGCTCGAACGCCGCGCGAAGCAGCTTCCCTGGGAGCGCTACCTCGCGCCCGGCACCGCGGTGCAGCTGCGCGTGACGTGCCGCAAGTCGAAGCTCTATCATTCCGGCGCGGTGGCTGAACGCATTGCGACGGCCATTGCCGCTCGCGTGGACCGCATTGGCGGTGTGGCACCGGTGAGCGCGCGTGATGCCGCGGCGGACGACAATGGCGACGACGATAGCGGCGACAATGCTTCTGGCGCGCCGCATTCACAGCTCTTCGTGGTTCGCGTGCTTCACGATGAGTGCTCCATCAGCGCCGACACGTCGGGCACGCTGCTGCACCGGCGTGGTTACCGCGCGGCAACGGCGAAGGCACCGGTGCGCGAGACACTGGCGGCGGCGCTTCTCGTCGCGGGGGGCTGGGACACGAGCGCGCCCCTGCTCGACCCGATGTGCGGCGCGGGAACCATCGCCATTGAGGGCGCCCTCCTGGCGCGACGTATCGCGCCGGGCATTGCGCGCACCTTTGCCTGCGTGCACTGGCCCGGTGCCAGCATACGCGCCTGGCAGGCGCTGCTCGAGCAGGCGCACAGTGTTGTGTTGCCACGCGCGCGCGCGCCGATTCTCGCGTCGGATCGCGACGCGGGCGCCGTGGAGGCGGCGCACGCCAACGCGGCACGCGCGGGCGTGGCGGACGACATCGAGTTTTCCCGGCGCGCACTGTCCGCCGTGACGCCGCCTGAGGTACCCGGGTGGCTGGTGACCAACCCGCCGTACGGCAAGCGCATTGGCGATGCGCCGGCATTGCGCGATCTCTACGCCACGCTGGGTCGCGTGGCGCGACGCGGGTGGCCGGGGTGCACGCTCGTGGTACTGTCGGCGGACCGTGTCCTCGAGCGGCAGCTCGGGCTGGAGTGTGCGCCGCTGCTCCGCACGCGAAACGGCGGCATCCCGGTACGGGTAATGAAGTGCGGGTGAGTCGGCGCGGCTGATGCGCTACGACGCGTGCGGCTGCGAGGTCGTGGTCACGCCGTGTTCGTGCCGGCGGATGTCATCCACGAGGTGCCACGCCGACGGGTAGCGATCCTCCGGTCGCTTCTCGAGCGCGCGGAGCACGATGGCGTCGAGATCGCCTTCGAGGTCGCACTCCAGCGCGGCCGGTGTCGTTGCGCGCGCCGCGCTCACGCTCCCGGCGGTCACTTCATAGGTGCGTCCGCCGCGGGTGTCACGCTCGGAGAGCGCCACGGCGCGCGATGGGGGCAGCGGCACCTCGTGGAGCACGGCCCGCTCGATCATGCCCGCGGAGCGACTCGCGATGCGGTAGGCGCGATGGCCGGTGAGCAGCTCGTAGAGCAGCAGGCCGAGCGCATATACGTCGCTCGCCGCCGTCACGCCCTTGCCGCGCACCTGCTCGGGCGATGCGTACTCCGGTGTCATGAGGCGGACGCCGGTGTTGGTGCGCGGGCCGGTGCTGGCATCGTCACCCAGCAGCTTGGCGATGCCGAAGTCCAGCAGCTTCACGTCGCCCGCGGGCGTCACGAAGATGTTGGACGGCTTGATGTCGCGGTGCACCACGAAGCCCGCGTGCGCGTGCTGCACGGCGCCGCACACGGTGGCGAAGAGCGCGAGCCGCGCGCCGATCGGGAGCCGGTGGGCATCGCAGTAGCGATCAATGGGCTGCCCGTCCACGAATTCCATGGCCAACCATGGATCGTCGTGCGGCCCGACGCCCACGTCGAGCAGCCGCGCGATGTGCGGGTGTTCGAGGCGCGCCAGGACGCGTCCCTCGTGCACCAGGCGTGCATTGAGCTCGGGACTGGTGAGGTCGCCGCGAATGAGCTTCATGGCGACCACTCCGGGCGTCGCCTCGCGCTCCGCGAGATAGACTACCCCCATCCCGCCGCGGCCGATCTCGCGGATGAGCCGGTAGCCGCCAATGTGTTCGCCGGCGCGCGTGTCGCTCTCATCCGGCGCGACCAGCGCGGCCAGGGACGGCGCCGGCGCGTCGAGGATGCCCGGCGCGTGCGCGTCGGCGTCGAGCAGCGAAGCCACCTCCGCGCGCAGCGCGCTGTCGTCGGCGCAGACACGGTCCAGGAAGAAGGGGCGCGCGGACTCGGGACGGTCGAGCGTGGCGTGAAAGATCTTCTGCACCAGCCGCCAGCGATCAGCGTCCATTGGGGGCAAGCTCGCGCGCGAGCCAGGCCCGTGCCGCGCGCCAGTCCCGGTTCACGGTGGGCACGGAGAGGCCGAGCGCCTGTGCGGTCTCCTCGACATTGAGGCCGGCGAAGAAGCGGTATTCCACGATGCGTGCCTGACGTTCGTCGAGGAGCGCGAGGCGGCGCAGCGCGTCGTCGAGATCCAGCAGCTCTTCCACGCGCAGGGACATGCCGTGCACGCCTTCGTCGAAGGTGACCATGACCTCGCCGCCCCCACGCTTCTGCGCGAGCCGGTCGCGCGCCGCCGCCATGAGCACCTGCCGCATCGCGCGCGCCGCAACGGAGAGAAAATGCTTGCGGTCCTGCCAGTCGAGTGACGCCGAGGGGAGCAGCTTGAGATAGGCTTCGTGCACGAGCGCCGTGGTGTCGATGGTCCCGGTCCCCCGTCCAGCGCGTACGACATGGGCGAGGCCGTGCAGCTCATCGTACACGCAGGTGAAGATCTGGTCGAACGCACCATCCTCGCCGCGGCTCGCGGCGCGGAGCAGCGCGTGGAGGGAAGGGGGCGGCTCCCTCACGGGAGCGCCCTGCGGGATGTGGACCGCTTCATGTCGGGAGTGGATGGCGAATGCTCTTGCGGACGGGAATGCCAACGAGAATACAGCAGATCGAGGCCCCGGCACCAGACCTGCGTCGTTCGTCCCGCGGGCGCGGAGCCGACAGGCTCAGCCGCCGGTTCCCGCAGCCGCGCTTCGCGCGGCGCTTCTCGCAGGCCGCCGCCGCAGGCGGCCGGCCGCTTCCCGCTTATATTGCACACGTGCCATCACCGCTCCTTCAACCACGTGCCTCGCACGGAGCATCCAGCCAATCGGACGACCTGATCGAGTCGCTCCCCGGCGTGATCTGCGTCATCAACAGCGACTGGCGCATCACCGCCGTCAATCGCCGGGCCGTCGAGATCGCGGGGCGAGTACGCGCGGACCTGCTCGGTGCCGCGATCTGGGACTATCCCGTGCTCGCGCCCGATCCCGCGCTCTGGGGCGAGCTGCAGCGGGCGATGGTGCGGCGCACGCCCTTCGTACGCCAGGTGGACGCCGCCACCCTTGGCGTTCCGCTGCAACTGCACGTCATGCCGCATCGTGACGGGTTGCTGCTGCAGGCACTCGAGCAGGAGTCGCCGCACGAGTTCGACGAACCGCATTCGACGATGGTGCGCCTCGCACGCGGCGCGGAGTCGCGCGCCAGAACGCTGCAGTCGCTCACCGCGGCGCTCTCGGGCGCGCTCGCCGAAGAGGAAGTCAGCGCCGTCGTGCTGCGCCAGGCCCTCCCCGCATTCGGTGCCACGGCGGGCGACGTCGTTCTCCTCAGCGAGGACCGTCAGGAATTCCGCGCGCTCTGCTGGGTCGGGTATCCGGAGGAGCTCGCCCGGGAATGGATGCACTATCCGGTGGAGAGCGGCACGCCGGGACGTGACATCGTGCGCACGGGCGAGCCGCTCTTCCTGACCTCCATCACGGTCATCGAGGAGCGCTATCCGCGGATCGCGCCCATTCTGCGCGCCAACTCGCTCTCCGCCTATGCGGGCATGCCCATCGTTCTGGGCGGACGTGTGGGCGGCGTGGTGTGCTTCAACTTTCCCGAGGCGCGCGAGTTCACCGAGGAAGATCGCGCGATGCTGCTGGCGTTCGCGGCGCAGTGCGCGCTGGCCCTCGAGCGCGCGCAACTGTTCAACGCCGAGCAGCGGGCGCGCGCCGAGGCCGAGGCGGCCAATCAGGCCAAGACGGATTTTCTGGCGGTGATGAGCCACGAGCTGCGCACGCCGCTCACCGCCATCCTCGGCTACGAGGAGCTGCTCGCGGATGGGGTGAGCGGGCCGGTGAACGACGCGCAGCACCTGCAGCTCGAGCGCATCAAGGTGAGCGCCATGCACCTCCTGCAGCTCATTGACGAGCTGCTCACCTTCTCGCGTCTGGAGACCGACGACGAACATTGCGAGTCCACGCCGATCGCGCTCGCCACGATCCTCGACGAATCCGTTGCGCTCATCACGCCGCTCGCGGCGGCGCGCCGGCTCACGCTGGCCGCGACACCACCGGCACAACCCCACACGCTCTTCACGGATCCGGCCAAGCTGCGCCAGGTGCTCGTGAACCTCCTGTCGAACGCCGTGAAGTTCACCGAGCGCGGGCGCATTGATCTGACGGCAAGCTGCGACGAGAACACCGTGCGCATTGACGTGCGCGACACGGGAATCGGCATTGCCGACGAGCATCTCGACCGGATCTTCGAGCCCTTCTGGCAGGCCGAGCGCCGGACGACGCGGCGCGCGGGCGGGACGGGGCTGGGGCTGAGCGTGTCGCGCGGGCTGGTGAATCTGCTGGGCGGGACGTTGACGGTGGAGAGCGAGGTGGGGGTGGGGAGCGTGTTCACGATTCTCCTGCCGGGGTAAGCCGCCGGCCTGCGGCCGGCGGCTTACCCCGGCAGGAGAATCGCGGGAAGCGGCCGACCGCCTGCGGCGGCGGCCTGCGGGAAGCGGGCGGCTCCCTTGCGGGAGCGCCCTGCGGGACGCGGTGCCGGGCGGGACGGCTGGCGTTGCCTGGATTTGCGACGTATGCTGAGGGCCGAGCAATCACCGCGATGAGGGTGTCGTGTCGTTACAGCAAGGCGAAGACCGCTTCCCGCAGGCGGCCGCAGGCCGCCGCTTCCCGCAGCCGCAGGCGATTCCCTCAGGTGTGCGCAGCGCGCCGCTTCCCGCGCTGGCGGCGATGCACAGGAGGGCGGGGAGCGTCGCACGCCGTGCGACGCTCCCCGCCCTCCTGTGCATCGCCGCCGCGTGCCAGCGCGGCGATGCCACCGTC
>Ga0207652_10002042_pt1 | contig 17365 bp, 16 predicted proteins | sample KBSC63BmetaG_FD_184334 | JGI IMG/M metagenome (GOLD analysis project Ga0207652, IMG submission 184334) | Corn rhizosphere microbial communities from Kellogg Biological Station, Michigan, USA - KBS C6-3B metaG (SPAdes) (version 2) | ecosystem: Host-associated > Plants > Roots > Rhizosphere ... | reverse complement strand
AGATCAACAAGTTCTTCTACGCTGCCGGTCTGGTGATTCTCGAAGGCTACGGGCTCACCGAGACGTCGCCGGTAATCGCCGTGAACACGCCAGAGAATTTCCGGCTCGGGACCGTCGGCAAGCCGATCGACGGAGTCGAGATCAAGATCGCTTTCGACGGCGAGATCCTGACGCGCGGACCGCACGTGATGAAAGGCTATTACAACAAGCCCGACGCCACCCGTGAGGCAATCGATCCGGACGGTTGGTTCCACACCGGCGACATCGGCGAGCTGCGCGATGGGTTCCTCGCCATCACCGATCGCAAGAAGGACATCATCGTCACCGCGGGCGGCAAGAACATCGCGCCGCAGCCGCTCGAGAACAAAGTCAAGACCAACAAGTACGTGGCGCAGGCCGTGATGATCGGCGACAAGCGCAAGTTTCCCTCGATGCTGATCGTGCCCAACTTCGACCAGCTCGAGAAGTGGGCGATGAAGCGCAACATCATCTGGACCGACCGCGCCCAGCTGCTGCGCATGCCGACCATCCAGGCGAAGATCGAGAAGGAGGTGGCCAAGGAGCTCGAGGCCGCGGCCCACTTCGAGGTGCCGAAGCGAATCGGATTGCTCGAGCACGATTTCTCGATCGAGAGCGGCGAGCTGACGCCAACCCAGAAGGTGAAGCGTCGCACCATCGACAAGCACTACAAGGCCCTGATCGATTCGCTGTACGAGGACGCGGAGAGAACGGGCGTCACCGATCAGCACGCCATCGCCTGACCAAACTTTTACAAACCTTTCTCCCAACCGAAGGGTAGGTTTGTAGCGCCATCTGCGGCGCAAACATCTTCTCAGAGCATCGTCATGACCAAATTCGCGAGCATCCTCGGGACAGTCGGCAACACTCCGGTCGTCAGGATCAATCGTCTGGCACCGCCGAACGTCAACCTGTACGTGAAGGTCGAAGCGTTCAATCCGCTCGGCTCGGTCAAGGATCGTCTCGCTCTCGGAGTCATCGAAGACGCCGAGAAAAAGGGCGAGCTCAAGCCCGGGCAAACCGTCGTCGAAGCAACCAGCGGCAACACCGGCATCGGGCTGGCGATGGTTTGCGCCGCCAAGGGCTACCCGCTGGTGGTGACCATGGCTGAATCTTTCAGTATCGAGCGCAGGCGGCTGATGCGCTTCCTCGGCGCCAAGGTGATTCTCACGCCGCCGGCGGAGGGCGCGACGGGGATGGTGATCAAAACCATCGAGCTGGCGAAGAAACACGGCTGGTTTTACACCCGCCAGTTCGAGAACGAGGCGAACGCGGATTTCCACTCACGCACGACAGCGCGCGAGATCATCAACGATTTCGCCGGCGAGCGTCTCGATTACTGGGTGACGGGATTTGGAACGGGGGGAACTCTCAAAGGCGTGGCTCGTGTGCTGGCGAAGGAGCGGCCGGAGGTGAAAGTCGTGGTGTCCGAGCCCGCAGACGCGCCCTTGCTAACCAGCAAAACTCCGCAGGAGCGCAACCCGGATGGCTCCCCCAGGTCGCGGCATCCGGCGTGGAAGCCGCATCCGATCCAGGGCTGGAGCCCGGATTTCATTCCCAAGCTCGCTGGTGATGCAGTCGACATGGACATGATCGACGAAGTCATCACCATCCCCGGCCCGCAGGCGATGGAGGCAAGCCGGCGGCTCGCGCGGGAAGAAGGGATCTTCGTCGGCATCTCGGCTGGCGGCACGTTTTCCGCGGCGCTGGAGATCGCCAGGAAAGCGCCGAAGGGAACGACGATTCTCGCGATGCTGCCCGACACCGGCGAGCGGTACTTGAGCACTCCACTCTTCGGCGATGTGCTCGCCGAAATGAACGATGAGGAGATGGCGATCGCGGCGACGGTCTAACCCGCCGTCAGCGTGGCGTCGCGCGCAGCAGCCGGAACGCCCAGACCGAGAACGCGGCGGCAATCACCGTGATGACCAGAAACCAGGGATCCCTCGCGAGCTCAGCGGATTCCTGGATGGCGCGCCATAGATGAACCAGCGCCAGCAAGCCGAACATGGTGCCGGTGGTGATGAGATACGCTTTCATGTGGGGTTTGGAGTTGGGGTTGACGCTCTCGGGCCAGCGGGCGATTCTGAAAATCTGCTCTTACAGCGAGGGGTTGGTTAGTGCATCAGATCAGGCGTCACAGTCTCCTTGGTTTCTGTTTAAGCATTGGATTTTTGGCGGGTTGCGGCGAAGGCAATCGCTCCGCTGATACGAGCGGGGTCGCGGACACCAGTGCCGCGGCGGCCACGGGTGCAACCGCCCAACAGTGTCCGACAGAGGCGCGCGAAAAGGCCGTCCAGCTCGGCGCGCAAATGCGTCGGGTGTCGCTGCTCGCGCCCGATACCATCTACGCGCGGGCGCTGAACGACGCTTACGCGAGTCTCGTCACACCGGAGCTTCTGGCGCGCTGGAAGAAGGACCCCGCATACGCGCCGGGTCGGCAAGTGTCCAACCCGTGGCCCGCGCGCATCGAGATAAAATCGGTCGAGTCTCGCGGCGCCGACTGCCGCGTCGTTGGGAATGTCGTCTACGTTTCGACGTCCGACACTCTGTCCGCAGTCGATCGCCGGCCGGTGACGATCACTGTGCGCAACGAGCAGGGCTGGCGCATTTCTGGGTACGAGCAAAGCGCATCGAGCGCACCAACGTCGGGCGCACCAACCTCGAGCGTGGGAGAGGACGCCCCCGGTCAGATCGTGCGGCGCTACTACCAGGCGATCGCGGCAAAGAACTATGATGACGCCTATGTCCTGTGGTCGAACCGCGGCCAGGCCAGCGGTCAGTCGTCGCGGGAGTTTGCGCGGGGCTTCGCGCAAACGGCGCGGGTGCACGTGACCGTCGCGGACAGCGTCACGCTCGAGGGCGCGGCCGGATCCCAGTACGCGACGGTTCCAGTGGTGGTCGATGCGGTCCAGAAAAACGGACGCAGCCAACACTTTGCCGGGACCTACACCCTGCGCCGTTCGATGGTCGACGGAGCGACTGCCGAGCAGCGGCAGTGGCGGATCGAGTCCGCCGACCTGCAGCTGCAAGCTATCGGGATCGGGAAGTAGCGGGCGCTAGGGCGCAATCACCCGGTGGATGTTCCAGCCGGTGACCACGACCTTTGGCGAACCACCGCCGAGGTCGCGCACCCGATAGGTCGCCGTCAAAGTTCGAGTTTCCCCCGGTAGCAGCGAGATGTAGTTGTCTTCCCAGCGCACGGGCAGTGCCTCTTCTCCGCCCTTACCCGTAACCTGGAGTCGCAGAAAGAACGCGATCGCCTTGCCCGGATTCCGCAGGGTGACTCGCGCCGTACCCATCCCCTCGCTGCTGGTGAAACGCGCGGTCGCATTCACCGACGTCTGTGGCATGCTGCGCAGCGCGGTGAAATCGGCGTAGTTCTTCACCGGCGTCATGTACCACGTCGAAGAATCGGACAGCGCGTCCATCCGATTGGTCAGCCAGTAAAAGTTGGTGCTCAAGGCGCGGCCGTCGGCGTCGATCAAGCGCAGGTCGACGAGGTAGGGCGCGTTGGTGGACTGCTCCTGCAGCGTTGCCACTCGCATCGTCATGTCGGGCGCGATGTCGATCACGGTGTCCCGTCCGAGGCGCTGAGTGCCGTCCACATTATAGACCTTCGTTTGCAGATGCACTCCGTGCAGCGGCGCGCGCAAACCCGGGGTGGTCACCACCGCGATCGAGCGGTCGTCGTACGAGTACAGCACGTGTATCGGCTCGTTGGCCTTCTTGGTTCCGAAGTATCCGCCGCCCGGGCGCAGATACCAGTCGAACAAATGCCAGTAGATCGACGGCCACGCGTTGTTGAACATCCACTGGATCACGCCGGTCGAGACGTATTTGTTGCGACGATACGCCTCGAACATCGCGCGCTCGCCCTCGTACGTCATCAGCTGCGACGTGATGGTGTAATCCTCGGCCGTCGTCGGAGAGCCGAAGCGTGAAGAGAGCGCAGTATTGAAGCGGTCGAGCAGATGGGTGAACTGCCCACCGGCAGCGTGGTAGAACCAGACCGTATCGATCGGCCACTTGATCTCCTCCGCGGGGATCATCCGCCGAATGCTCTCGATCGGCGGGACTGCCGCGCCGGGGCTGGTCTCGGTGTTGTAAGCCCACGCACCACCGTGGGTACTGTCCTGCATCCAGTAGCCGGGCGGAACCCAGTCGTACGGTCCCGTCATCTTCACCCCGCTGGCACCCGAGAATTGCGCCGGCTTGGCGCTCGCAGACGAGATGGTCGGGTTCGGCCACATCTCTGCCTTCTCGATGTCGAGATACATCTGCTCGACGTTGGCGGGCGGCGGGTTGTCGCTGCCGTTGAGCCAGGTGAGCGCGCTCGGATGGCCACGCAGACGCCGGATCTGAGTGCGCAGCGATGCCGCCGCAACCGCGTTTTGCTCCGGACCCCACTTCGTCCATTCTTCCCAGGCGCTGCAGCAGACCCATCCCGTCATCACGAGGATGCCGAGGCTGTCGGTCTGGTGCCAGAAGCGATCGTTCTCGTAATTGCCCTCGAGCCGAAGGGTGTTGAGGTGCATGTCGAGAGCGTATCGCAGCTGGTCATCCTGGCGCTGCGGCTGCTGCCGGAAAAACATGTCCGGCGCCCAACCGCCGCCGCGGATCAGCAAACGCTGTCCATTCACCCGAAAGAGACGTCCGCCCTTAGGTGTCGATTCGGAGGTGATCTCGCGAATGCCGAAACGCAGCTGATCGCGATCCGACACTCGTCCGTTGTTGACGAACTCCAGGGTGAGATCATAGAGCTCGGGTTTGCCGAGCTCCGCCGGCCACCACAGTCGGGGATTGTTGAACCGAAGCTGCGGGAAGCTGTCAGGGCTGAAGCTGACCAGCGCGCTGTCGTTGGCGGCGATCGAAAAGGGCTTGCTGAATGCCACGCTGCCGATCCGGCCGCGCAACGTTCCGGAAACCGCGCTCGCCGTCAGATTGCGGAGGCCGGCGATCACGGTCAGGTCGGCGCGCTTCAGCGACGGGGTGTCGACGTGGCTGACCACCGCCGGATACTGGAGCATCACCGCGCCGGTGGCAGTGAGATACGCGGGCTGCCAGAGACCCATATCCTTGTCCGGCGGCGACGGATTCCAGTCCACCCAGGTCGTCTGCAGGTCGGCTGGTCTTGGCGCAAAGACTTCAACCGCGAGTGCGTTGACGCCCGTAGAATTGAGGTGATCGGTTACGTCGAACGCGTAGTGCCGGTAAGTGCCGGCGACCGCCGACGAGTCGGCGAGCAGGCGGCCGTTCAGCCAGACGTTCGCTCGGTAGTTGATCCCCTCGAAATTGAGAGTGATCCGCTGACCGCGCATCGTCGCCGGCACTCTGAAGGTCGTCCGGTACCACCACGGCACCGCATACGGGCTCTGCGGATCCATGTCGGTGTGGACGAAGTTCGCTCCGATCTTGAAGGTCGTCCCCGGGAGCTCCCGAAGATTCATCCCGAAGAACGGATCGCCGTAAAGACTGTCCTCGACGAGCGCTCCGACAACCGTCGACGGCACTGTCGCGCGGTACCAGTCCGTCGGAGTGTAGGCCGTGGACGAGATGGAGGCGCCATCAACGCCGGCCTTGGCGGACGACTGGATCAGCCAGCCGTTGTGGAGCATCAGCTGCTCCTGCGCAGACCCCGCCACCGCAGTCACCGACAGGGCCAGAGAAATCGTCGCGGTACGCCACGCTACACCCCAAATCCGTATCACTGAATTCGCCTCCAGTACTCTTGTTGAGATCAACCTACCTGATGTTCATTCGGTTCTCGAACAGCATAACAGGCGCCCTCGGAATCTCGAGCCGCTTGGTACCAAGCTGTTGCTGCAGCGCGCCGATATTCTGCAAGTCCATCGCTCCAACGATCACATCCGGACGCCCGTCCCCATTGAGGTCGGCCGCATCGGTCAGATTCCATTCGTTGCCCGACGCAACGGTGAACGCGTACGGCGTAAATCGATATTTCCCCTCGTTGCGGAGAAACACTATACCCCGCTCCGGATGCTTCCGGAAATCTGCAAAATTGCTCGTCGCGACGATATCGAGATCGCCATCTCCGTCGAAGTCAGCCACCTCGGCGCGCGCGGCTCCGTAGATCGGAAAAAAGTAGCGCTCCCGAAAATTGCCGCTGCCATCGTTTTCGAGTATCCGTAGCCCGTGATAAGGCTTGAGGATCCGCGAGTAGTCAAAGTTGTCGCCGTTGACGTAGACAATGTCCAGCCGACCGTCGCCGTTGAAGTCGTGCATTGCGAAATACATCGACCCGTAGACCGGCGGGAATCGCGCCAACACCTTCGGCGTCGCTCCGAAATTACCCTTGCCGTCGTTTTCATACAGCACGATTCGCTCATCCGCCTGGGCGAACAGCACCACCAGGTCGGGGGCGCCGTCGCCGGTCAGGTCGCGTATCTCGAAGCGGATCGCGCCCGGGGTGGCTGCCAGAACCTGGCGTGCGTATTTCACACCGTCGGATCGATACAGCGTCAGACGCCCCCGGTTGTTTCCGTACTCGCAGACGATGTAATCCGGCCGGCCTGTTGCCGCGAGGTCGAATCTTCGGACGAAGACCGGTCTGAACAGTGAATCGAGAACGGTACTGGGTGATCGCAGCGAATCGCCCGCAAGCTGGTATCTCACCAGCGATCCTTTGGGCTGGTCGTTGGGATCCAGGATGCCCGATTCCAGCACCAACACGCTGTCACGATCGACGAGGATGTCCGTCGGCGGACTGCCGAGGGTGATCGACGATCTCTGTCGGCCACTCCAGTCCACCACGCGCAGGAGGTTCGACCCCGCCTCGCCAATGAAGATGCGGCGATGGAGCGAGTCGATGCGCAGCAGCGTAATGACGCCGCTGCTTTTCATTCCCGCCACCAGCGGCCGCGTCGCAAAGAACGGCGGATCGAGCTGGGGCTCCGCCGGCAGCGATTGATACGGCAGAGAGTCCGGCGCGTGCTGCAGGTAGTAGGCGACGATTTTTTCCCAGTCCTGCTGCGAGACGGCGTTGTTCAGGACCACCATGTTGGTGTCCCTGCCCATCGCCTCCGACAACGATTGCGCGCTCACCCCCAGCCGCGGCGCCATCCTCGGCAGAACGCCGGACTGCCAGGTGTTTTTGTCGAGCAGCGACGGCTCCGGGAACGCATGACAGGCAGCGCACTCGACCCGCGCCAGCTTTTCTCCACCGGATCGGGAGCCTGAATCGCAGCCGGCCACGGCCAGGATACCCAGCGCTAGCGCGGCAGTCAGCCTACCATGGAATCCCAGCGGTCTCAAACCGTCGATGCGGCCTCCATACCAAACGGCCACCGTTTGGTATTCCATGACCACACCAGGAACGCGGCGCACCCCAACGCGAGAACCGCAATGCCAAAGATGATGACATTGATCTGGGTCGTCGCGAAGACGAAAATCCAGCCCAGCAACGCGATCAGCGCCGGCACCGGGTACAGCCACATCTTGTAGGGTCGAGGCATTTCCGGCGCCTGGCGGCGCAGCATCATCAGACCAACGATCTGTCCCATGAACTGCACCAGAATGCGGGTCACGATCAAGGCGTCGATCACCGTACCGAGCGAGAAGAATCCCGCTACGATCGAGAATACGCCCAGCACCAGCAGCGAGACGTACGGAAAGTCCTTGGTCGGATGCAGCTTGCCGAAAATCCGGAAAAAGTAGCCGCTCTCCGCCGCCGCGAACGGAATGCGCGAATAGCCGAGCAGCAGCGCGAACACCGATCCGAATGCGGTCCACAGCACCAGAAGCGTGAACACCGTCGCCACACCGTGGCCGTAGAGCTGCTGCATGAACACGGAGACGATGAAGTTCGATTCCGGATGATCGGCGGCGGGAACGAACTCACGCCATGGCACCACACCGATGATCGAGAAGTTGATTCCGATGTAGATGATCGCGACCGCTATCGTGCTGATCAGAATCGAGCGCGGAATCACTCGCCCCGGATCCTTGACCTCGTCGCCGATGTAGCAGACGTCGTAGTAGCCGAGGTAGTCGTAGATACCGATCCGGGAAGCGGCGCCAAGGCCAAGGAAAAAGCCCAGCGAGAAGTTGAAGGCGCCCGGAGGAAAGTCGAACGCGACCCGCGGGTTGAAGTTGAATGCGCCCGCGAGGATCACCGCCAGCACCGTCACCAGGGTGCCTATCCAGAGCGAGACGGTGATCTTGGCAATGGAGTGAATGCGCCTGTAGAGCAACGCGATGTTGATGATGCCGACGACGGTTACCAGCACTATCACCCCGGTGCGCGACAACCCGGTCCAGATGAAGCTCGCGTACTGCGCGAAGCCGATATATCCGGATGCGATCTCCAGCGGACCGCTGAGGATGAACTGCCACACGAACAGGAATCCCATCAGCCGGCCGATGCGCGCCGGCCCGAACGCTTCGCGCAGATAGTTAAAAGACCCGCCGGAGCCCGGCATCGCCGCGCCGAGCTCGCTCCACACCATGCCATCGCAGATGACGATGACGAGCGCCACGATCCAGCCCAGCATCGCCTGCGGCCCGCCGAGCGCGGACATCAGCAGCGGGATCGTGATGAACGGGCCCGCGCCGAGCATGTTGGTCATGTTGAGGGCGGTAGCGGGCAGCAACCCGAAACGACGCTGCAGCTTGGGCTGTCCGTCGGCGGCTGCGCCGCTGGTGGCTCTAATCGGCTCGCTCATTTGCCTCCCGGCATTTCATTGTCCTCCGACATAGACTCTCAGCTCCACGGGCCCCACCTGCCGGCCACCGGCATCGGCAGTCCAGCGTATCGTCTGCCACTGTGATTTGTCCAGCCTCGGCGCGACCAGTCTGATGCGCGCGGAAAGATCGCTGTGCGGCGCGACAGTAAAGTTCGTCATCGGCCACGGATGCGAGTGCTGGTCCGTTGTGCTGTCGATGCTCCAGCCCGGCGGCAGGTCGCTGCGCAAACGGAAGGTCACCGGTGAGTCGGTATCGTTGTGCATCAGAAGAATCACGGGAAAACGAGAGCCGCTGCCGACACCGAGCTCCGGCGCCAGCAGTCCCTGCATGACGTCGAGATTGTGCGCCGGGTAGAACCGATGGTAGAACGCCCAGGCTTGGCCAAGCTCCATCGATACACCGCCCGGATTGTCGGGCGGACGATAGCCGCGCACGGGCGCAAACGGAATCGCGCCGCTGGTGATGCCCGCCATGATGTCGCCAGTCACCGGGCCGCCGACGTAGGACTTCGCCAGCACAAAAGGCAACGGCATTTCAAAATCATGCAGGTCGTTGCTGGCCAGTGATTTCGCCGGCGCGTCGCCGTACTGGGTTTGATGATAAGACAGCTCTTTGGCGGCGATCCGCGCGTAGGAAACGTGCTGTGACGGCGACATGGCAGTCATCGAGTACTGCGGCCCTTTTCCCTGCATGAAGTCGAAGTGCGTCGCGTCAGTGTAGTAGTAGAGCTTCTTCGGCTGCCATGCGTGGAGCCCTTCCATCAGGTTGCCGTACCACAGTCTGTCCTCCGGCGCAGCTACCTGCTCGGGAAACCACGTCGGATCGCCGGCGATGTCGAAGGCTTCAGTGGCGATGATCGACGATGCCTGATGATCCTCGTGATTCTCTCCGACGACCGTCGCGGGCAACATGGTTATGACGACGTCCGGTCTCGTCAGTCGGATGAATCGCACCGCTTCGCCGAGCGAGCTGCCGTGATTCGAGGTTTCCAGGGAACGGAGCACGTCGGCCACGTCCTGGCTCGGCGTGTCCGGCGCGCGGAGGAAAAAGACATTGGTGATTCCGATCGACGCGAGCGCCTGCCGGGTCTCGATCTCGCGGATTTCCCCGAGTGAGCGAGCCTGCTCGTTGCCGGCGAGATTCTGGCCGGCGTCACCACGTGTGGTGAGGACAACTGCGACCCGCCGGTGCTCGTCCAATACGGCCTTGGCCAGATACCCGGCGATGGTCGACTCGTCGTCCGGGTGTGGGGCAATGACCAAAATGTCGGCCTTGAAGCGCTCGTCGGGCGGCGGGGTCGTCCCCGTTCCCTGTGCATCAACACGCCGGCCGAACGCAATCAGGAACGCAAGCGCGATCAACGTCGGCGGTGCGACGATTCGTTTCATGCAGGTATCTCTCCGCGTGCGGAAACGGGCTCGAGCTCGATGAGAATTTGGCTTCCATCGTGGCGAACGGTGAGATCCTTCAGCTGTTTGACGACGGTGTCAGCCGTGGCGAGCATCTCGGCGGGGTAAGTACCGATGACCGCGACTGCCTGCATCCCGCCGCTGTGGGCCGCCTCGACTCCCGCCGGCGCATCCTCGATTACGATGCACGCGGCGGGCGATTTCCCGAGACGCGCGGCGGCGGCGAGATAGCCTTCGGGATCCGGCTTTCCGCGCGCGATGTCGTCGGCGCAGATCATCACCCGGGGCGACGGCAGTCGCATCAACCGGATCCGAAACTCCGCCACTGCGCGGATGCCGGAGGTGACGATCGCCCAGCTGTCGGGTGGAAGAAGACGCAGCAGATTTCGCGCACCTTCTATCTCGTGGATCCCCTCCGCTGTCATCGCTTCGTTGGCCTCGAGCGAAGCGACTTCGGCGTCGGCGGCGAGCTCGGGCGCGACCAGCTGAATCGTCTCCCGTGTGCGGCGTCCGTGGGCAGCGCTGATCACTTCGTCCGGATCCAGTCGGTGACGCGTCGCCCAGCCGCGCCAGGTGCGCTCGATGCACTCCGCGGAATCGACGAGGACGCCATCCAGATCGAACAGTATTGCCTCGCAGCGAAGGATACGTTTTTCGCCCAAGGCGCTAATCCTTCATCGATCCATGACGGTGTTACTGACGAAGGCGAGCTTCTTCCCATCAGGCGACCACGACGGAACGTTGATGGTGCCCTGTCCGCCGTAAACGTAGGCGATGACTTTCGCCGGTCCGCCGCCCACCGGCATCAGCCGGATCATCACATGCTTGTAGAAGGGGTGATCGTCGGGCGGAACGTCTGCCGGAAATGAGATGAACGCAATCCACTTTCCATCCGGCGAGATGTGCGGAAACCAGTTGTTGAAGCCGTCGTCGGTCACCTGTCGCGGAGCGCTGCCGTCGGGGCGCATCCGCCAGATCTGCATCCGCCCACTGCGCACCGAGTTGAAGTAGATGTACTCGCCGTCCGGGCTGTACTCCGGCCCGTCGTCGAGTCCCGGAGTGCTGGTCAGCCTGATCTCATCGCCGCCATCGGCTGAAATCCGGTAGATGTCGAATTCCTTGTCGCGCTCGCCCGTGTAAACGAGCCAGCGCCCGTCGGGCGACCAGCCGTGAAGGTACGACGGACCTTTCGCCGTTATTCGTTTTGGCGTTCCGCCCGTAACGGGCACCGTATAGACAATCGAGGCACCGCTGTCCTCCGGCGCATGGTTGCTAATGCCCAACACACGACCGTCGAACGAGAGAACGTGGTCATTGTTGTTGTGCGTCGCAAACCCGGTGTTGATCGGCTCCGCCGCGCGCGAGCCGAGATCGAGACGATAGAGCTTTCCCTCCTGGACGTAGATCAATGCCTTGCCGTCCGGAGTCCAGTTCGGCGCCTGAAACGATCCGCGGTACTGTGAGACGATGGTGGCGTCTCCAGATCCGACGTCCAGAATCTCGAGATTGCTGCCGAGATAATCGCGGTACGGCACGAGATCGGCTTTCGCCGGCACCGTGATTCGCACGTTGCTGAAAAGCGCGCGCTCGACGACCGAGTCATTGTGGGCGCACACGAACAGTCCGACGTAAACGGTGTCAGGAAGGTTGACGTCACTCAGCTGTCGCGTGACGAGCGTGTCGCCAAATCGAGCGACCGACATCAGGTAAACACCATCCCGTCGCTCGAGCTGGATGATCGCGTCGGCATTGCGGTCACTCAGACTGTCGGGGGATTTGAGCTCGGCGGTGCTATCGCCGATCGAGCGCCGGAACTGCAGTGATGCCAACCCGTTGCCGTGGACGGCGGCGCTCACGTGCGGAGCGTTGGGGCTCAGCGACGGTCGAATGCTCCAGCCAAGCTTGCGATGCGGCTCGACTCCGACTCCGACGAAATGGGCGCGGGCTGACAGAATGAAATTCCCACTCATCTTCTTCCAGACGAAGTGGAAGGCGTCGCTATCGCCCCACATGTTCCGGCCAGAACCGGCGACGAGATAGGTCTGGCGTTCCCGATCGAACGTCGCGGCGCCGGAACGCGCCGTGCCGACGTCGGTTTGGGAATCAAGAGCCCCGATACCCCGCTGAGCGTGCAGTGCAGCCGGGGTCAGGACGAGCCCAGCGGCGAATAGGATCGCGCCCAGGCTCTTCCGAAACTGCACCACCCTTCCGGTTTCCTCGTAGCCCGCGCGCTTGTGCGCGGCATGACTGACATCGTTGTCCAGCAGAGCATCAGACGCCATCTCGCGATATCCTCTTTCTCGGGCCCAGTCTTCTGCCGCTTGCAACAGCGCGCGTCCATACCCTGCTCGTCGCGCATCGGGATCAATGTACCAGGCCTCGATGTAGCCCACCGGACTCGTCTCGCAACCGTCGGCATATGGTCGCGAGCCGACTTCGACGAATCCCGCGAGCTCGCAATTTCCCCGCTCGACGACGAACACCTCGCCGTCGTCCCGGGTACGAAAGCCGCGCATACCCTCGACGAGGCTCTCCGCCGAGCACTCAGGAAACAGCGCCACGCTCATGCGCAGCCACTCCGGCCAATCGGTGTCTCGATAAACTCTGACTTTCATTGAAGGTCGATCTTGCCGGCTCCATAATACAGCGCCGCACGGAACGCCGCCTCACCACTGATTCACGTCGAGGAATCCATGAAGCACGTCGCGCTGTCTTCCCTGTTCGTTCTCCTGGTGGCTTCAACGTTGACCGCGCAGGGGCGTACGGTCGCGGAGCGCCTCGGCTATCCGGCCAACTCGAAGCTGCTGATCATTCATGCCGACGATCTCGGAGCGGCGCATTCCGCCGACGCCGCGAGCTTCGATGCACTCGACAAAGGCATGGTGACGTCGGCGAGCATCATGATGCCGACGCCGTGGGTGACCGAAGTTGCCGCCTATGCGCGAGCGCACCCGAGCGCCGATCTCGGACTTCACCTCACCATCACCAGCGAATGGGAGACCTATCGCTGGGGCAGCGTAGCGTCCTCGGACAAGGTGCCAAGCCTGCTCGATTCCGCTGGAACGTTCCCGAGTGACGTCGAGCCGGTTGCGACGAGCGCGAAGCCGGACGAGGTCGAGCGCGAGCTGCGCGCCCAGGTCGAGCGCGCGCTGGCAATGGGGATCCGGCCAACCCATCTCGACAGCCACATGGGTGCGCTGTTCAGCACCCCCCAGCTCGCGGCGGTGTACGTGAAAGTTGCGCACGACTATCACCTGCCGTTTCTCGCGGTGCGTGGAAATCCGCCCGGTGGTCCGCAAGCCACTTACGCACCGAACGACGTCTTGCTCGACAACGTCATCATCGCCGGCCCGGAGGTGCCGCGCGACAAGTGGAAGGAGTTCTATCTCAACGCAGTCGCGGGACTCAAGCCCGGTCTCACCGAGATGATAGTGCACCTTGGCCACGACGACGCCGAGCTCCAGGCAGTGATGGTCAACCATGAGCCGTACGGATCAGCGTGGCGGCAGCGCGACTACGATGCGGTGAACAGTCCCGAATTCAGGAAAGCGCTTTCCGACAACCACATCGTGCTGGTGCACTGGAGGGATCTGCAAAAGCTAGCGCAGTAATGCGCTGATCAGCCGTAGCTCTGCACGCATGGGTGTGGAAAGAGAATCCGAGCGGTATGTTTGCCAACTGGAATGTCACGTATTCGAACGCGACGAGAACGTCAGCATGTCTCACCAGGAACTTCTCACCGGAGACGACCAATGCCGAAGTACATCATCGAGCGAGAGATCCCGAACGCGGCAGCGCTTTCAGCCACCGAGCTCAAGACGATCTCCCAGCGCTCCTGCGCAGTGCTCCAGGAGCTGGGCCCATCGATCCAATGGGTGCAGAGCTACGTGACCGAGGACAAAATCACCTGCGTTTATATCGCGCCGAACGCGGAGATCATCCGCGAGCATGCGCGGCGCGGAGGTTTCCCGGCGGATCGGGTCCTCGAGGTCGGATCGATCATCGATCCGACGACAGCCGAGACTAACGAGCTTGCACCTTCAGCCGGCTGACGTGGAACCACGGCGTGAAGGTTTCAACCCGCCTCTGGTCGGATCGCGTTTCTTTGTACCGGAAAAACCCATCGCCATACAAGCCCGTCCTCTGGGTCGTCAACCTCGCCGTCAAGAACGAACCCGCACCTGACAAGAACCGTCGTCGAGGCGCTGTTCGCCGGCAAGGTGTGCGCGATGATCAGGTTGACGGATGCTTCACTGAGGGCATGGGACATGAGTGCCCGCGCGACTTCGGTAGCGTACCCGCGCCCCTGGCAGCTCGGCACAATGCCGTACGCGATCTCGACGGCTCCATCCTTTGGCGGACCCTTGAAGCCCCCGGCGCCGATTACACGCCGGCGCTCTCGATCGACAACAGCAAAGCCGAGCCGCCACGGATCGGCATAGCGCAGCTCTCGCAAGCTGGCCAGGAATTCATTCGAGACCTCACCGGAAGTGAAAAAATCGCGCAAGCCGGGAGCGGCAGGACGCCCGAACGACGACTCGAACTCACCTGGGTTCTCGATCAGAGTGAGAATATGCTCCGGGCGGTATGGGACGAGACGCAGACGCTCGGTCTCGATGGTGTCGCCGTCTCCAGCGCTGATTGTACCGTCCGACATTACCTCAATCCGATGAATTTGCCCGCCGCAGCGGAATCATCTCTGCCGGTTTTTCCGCGACCCAATAACGGTCGTCGCGCGCGAGAATAGCAGCGCCGGCGGGTGGACTCATCGATGTTGGTCCGAGGATCCGCCCGCCGGGCCTAACCGCTTTCATTGCCGCGGAGATTATTTGCGGTGGAAAGCCTGCGTCGATTGCCACTCCGAGCGCCGATCCCGGCGCCAGCGGAATCTCTCCGCTGACCCTGAGCAGTCCGACCGTCTCCGACTCGTCGACTTCCTTTGCCGGATTGAGCACCAGCACCCGCGTCTCGGTCATCACGCTGAGCTCCTGTGCCGCATTCCCCCAGGCACCGCCGACGACGAGTGTCGCGCCCGGCTCTGTCGCGTTCAGAAACGCGCCGACGCGCGTCGCCAGCTCCTCCCGGTTCCGAGGCGTCGGGGCGGTGCCTGGCTGCGGCTGCGGCAACAATTCCCCATCCCGGCGAAAGTCGGCGATGCCGCGGCGCACCGCATACTCGGCGTGGCAAACCGGGCACCCGAGAACGCCGTCAATGACGAACCGATTCGAGATCGCCTTGAGCGACGCCACCAGCCAGGTGTCCTCGTGCGGGTTCACGCACCGCAGCAGATCGAGCATCTCTATGAACACGACGATCCGAGAGGCGGGGCGTGATCGATGCGGCTAGCTGTGCGACAGCCTGAGCTCGTCGACGTTGACTCGCTGCGGCTGGGACAGCGCGAACAGCACAGCCTGCACCACGTCGTCGGGCTCCAGCATCGGTCGCTTCGAGTGCGGCTTCCCCACCGGGTCAGTCACCGTGACGTCGTTCCAGATGTCAGTGTTGGTCGCCGCCGGCGAGATGAGAGTCGTCCGGACGCCCGTCCCACGCAGCTCGGAACGCAGTACTTCGTGGACCGCTCGCAAGCCGAATTTCGCCGCCGAGTAAGCAGCGTTACCGCTGAAGATCGTCCTGTCCGCTACCGAGCCGATGCTGACGATGTGCCCCGACTGGCGCTTCTTCATTGCGCCGAGAAAGGCGCGCACAAAAAGAAACGGACCGACGAGGTTTGTATTGACGATGTCGAGAAACGCATCGGCGGTCGTCTCCTCGGCGACCGCGACACTGAAGATTCCGGCGCTGTTCACGACAATGTCCGGCGCGGCGAGCTCGCCGGTGATGCGCTTTGTCGCGGCTTCGACACTCGCGGGATCGGTGACATCGCAAGTCACCGCAATGGACCCTTTGATTTGCTTCGCTCGTTCCCTGAGCCGTGCCTCCGTCCTCGCCACCAGTGCTACCCTGGCGCCCTGAGCCGCGAGCGCCTCCGCGATACCGGCCCCAATTCCCCGGGAAGCGCCGGTAACGACCGCTGTCTTCCCCCTCATGCCGCTCATACGCTAATCGCGTCCGTTGTGGGCGAGCCGGAGGAACTCGTCGCGCGTCTTCGGATCTTCGCGAAACGCGCCGCGCAACGCCGACGTGATCGTCTTCGAGTTCTGCTTCTCCACTCCCCGCATCATCATGCAGAGATGGTAGGCCTCGATCACCACACCGACCCCGCTCGGGTTCAGCACCCGGCAAAGCCCCTCGGCGATCTGCTCGGTCAGGCGTTCCTGGACCTGCAGCCGTCTCGCATAGACATCGACGATGCGCGGAATCTTGGAGAGCCCGACGATCCTCCCGTTCGGGATGTAGGCGACGTGCGCCTTCCCGAAGAAAGGCAGCATGTGGTGCTCGCACAGCGAGTAGAGCTCGATGTCCCGCACCATGATCATGTTGTCGTGTTCTTCCTTGAACACCGCGCTGCCGATCACCGCTTCCGCCGACGACGCATAGCCCTGGGTGAGCCACTTCATCGAGTGCGCGACCCGGTACGGCGTTCTCAGCAATCCTTCTCGCTTTGGATCTTCGCCGAGGAGCTCCAGCTCGCGTCGAACCAGTCCCTCGAACTCATGGGATGCGTTAGTGTCAACGGCGCCCTCGAGGTCGCTACTGTCCGGTGTATTCGACATAGTTGTTCTCGGTTTCCCACAGCACGAGTTTTTTCAGGCTGCCTGGGCCGACGCGGGGAGCTAGAATCCTCCAGAACGCAGTGATGATGTTCTCCGACGTCGGGATCACACCCCTCATGAAGGGCACGTCGAGATTGAAATTCTTGTGATCGACGATGTCGAGGATCTCGTGCTCGACGATTTTCTTGAGCTGCGACAAGTCGCAGACATAGCCCGTTTTGGGATCGATTTCGCCGTCGACGGAGACGTCCAGGGTGTAGTTGTGCCCGTGCCAGTTCGGGTTGTTGCACTTACCGAACAGTCTGGAGTTCTCGGCGTCGGAGAGCTCCGGATTGTGGACACGGTGGGCGGCGTTGAAGCGCACCCGGCGGGTGACTGTTACGCGCGGCATGTTTAGGGTAAGATATCGAACATAAAGAAGCTCCGCCGGGAACGGCGGAGCTTCAGAAAAAATGGGACGGAGAGGTTTTTTGAAGCCCGGTCGAATGTTTGAGGTCCTCACCCTGCCTACCGTCTTCCCCGCACTGGGGCATGACGTCAGCATAGTTTATCGAACCC
>Ga0207652_10002033_pt1 | contig 17427 bp, 17 predicted proteins | sample KBSC63BmetaG_FD_184334 | JGI IMG/M metagenome (GOLD analysis project Ga0207652, IMG submission 184334) | Corn rhizosphere microbial communities from Kellogg Biological Station, Michigan, USA - KBS C6-3B metaG (SPAdes) (version 2) | ecosystem: Host-associated > Plants > Roots > Rhizosphere ... | reverse complement strand
CGGATTATCCTCATAGGGGTCTGTAATGACCGGCGGGTTTATCGTCGGCACGAAGGTTTGATAAAAGTTCGGTCCAAAGTTGAACCGATACCGGGTCGTTTTCAAACCCGTGTAGGTGACACCGGGAATGTGCGGGAATCCAACGCCGTCCTGAGGCAATGGCGGCACCAGGGTGCCATCCCGAAGTTTCGGCACCTGCGAGTTCGGAGGCTGGATGCCGCGCGTCGACCAATCGTCCAGATCGGTCCACAGCGCTCGTTGCACCGGAGCGGAGTCCAGCGGATTGAGGAACTGCTGGCACACGCCCTTCGATGTTGGATTGCCGGCGCCGCCATGCTGCTTGCTCGACAGCAGGTACAGTCGCGTGAGCGGGTGATCCGGCAGGTCCACTGTTCCTGTCGGGTCGGTACTCATCAGCGAGCCTGCCTTCACCCAGAACTCGTTGGCCGAATAAAACTCCACGGCCAGCGGACAGGTGTTGGTCTGCTCGCATTTCTTGTAGCGCCAGTCGCTGGTGCCGGAAATCGGGTCGGTGGTCGGCACGTTCGCGAACGGATAGAGGCCCTCAAGATAGAGCAGTTCCTGGCGATTGCGGTTGGTGCGCTTGGTCTGCGACCATCGGTAGTTCATGTTGAGACCATCACCCGCCCCGATCCATTGCATCATTCCGTCGAAAACCTTCTTGTGGTTTTCGTCCTCGTTGAACCCCAGATGGGTGAAGTCATTGAGGGTCCGCGCCGGTTGGGATGAGGTTTCAGTATAAATGCGGTCGACATAACCAAAGATCGGATTGGCCGTCGCGGAATCGTCCTGGGTCGAGTAACGCAGGAAGGAGTTGAAGTCGCGAATGGCCGCGAGCCCCAGCCCGTTCACCGTCGGGTTCTTCGCGATGTAGGAAAATTCGTAGATGTCGTTGTTGACGAAAGGTCCCGGGGTCAACTTGATCGCGGTATTGGTTGCGTCGGTGTACGCCCAACCGCTGGTCGGGACAGTCACTGCCGGGTCATCCAGATGCACGCGGTGGGTCAATACGGCGTCCGGAGCGCCTTGCGTGCCCGAAGCGGCAGGGTAGTTCAGCGCGAACGTGGCGCCGCCGGTCACGATGTATTCATAACCCGGGCCGGTGAGCGTTGTGTTTCCAGCACCGACCGCAACGGGGAAGGATGCCGTCGCCGTCAGGCCCTCGAGGGCCCCGAGGTTGTTTTCCCAGCCACTCCATACCGTCGTGTAGCCGCGCGTCCAAAGGAACGAATCGCCCAGCACCGCGGGATCGGTGAGCGCCGCCGGGTCATTGCCGCCGCTCGGCGTATTGTTGAGCGTCTGATAGGTCTTGCCGCCCCGGTTCGGCGGCTCGTACATCACCTTGTGGTTGCCCTTGTTAAGATCCAGCGGCTTCAGGATGTAAAAATTGTGGCGATAGACGACATTGCCATTCGAGTTTCTCGGAGCCAGCTGGATGTCGGTTATCAACGCATTCTGCGGATTCGTCGGGCTGACCTCGCCCGTCGCTATCCCGGTGATGACCTCATACTGGCCCACACCGGCGAACGAATATCCGCCGAATGCAAGGGTCCTGTTCAAGATCTGGATTTGCGTGATGCGTGCCTGCGCAGCGGGCGCTGCGGCCAGCACACTGGCTGTCGCCAGAAGGCTTGCGACGCCAAGGCGTGATAATTTGCGTTTCTTGAAATCCGGTACGCGCGCAAATGGCGCACCGCATGCGATGTGAACCATGTTTGAACCTCCCTTGTTGGCGCCCGTCCTTAACGGCCTTGCCCGGTCGGCAAGGTCGTGAACGGTTAAGCCAACGACGCCTCAAACAGACGCTGAAGCTTGGCAAGATTAACAGTCAACCGGAGGTCGCAGCAATCTCTTTGAATACTTTCGAGATCAGAGACCGCAAGTTGTGATCCCGGTTGCCAGTCGCGAAAGGGCAAGCGCAACTGCGAGACCGGTCGGGCAAGCCTGAAGGCCGAATGCGCGATCAAGACAATCTTTCTGCCGTTTCGCCTTCCACAGCGGACATGTATCGGCCGGGATGGTACAAATGCCTCCCTGATGCGATGGAGGGACTACCATGACGAAGGTCGATACCGTCTTTTCAGGATCGATTCCCTCCATTTACGATCGTTACCTCGGCCCGCTCATTTTCGAGCCTTACGCCCGAGACCTCGCAAATCGACTGTCGGACCTCCATGCAGAACGCGTGCTGGAGACCGCTGCCGGGAGCGGGATCGTCACCCGCGCGCTACTGCGCTCGCTACCTGCCAGCGCCAGCATCGTCGCAACCGATCTCAACCAGCCCATGCTCGACCATGCCGCCAAACAGGTCTCGTCAAGCCGTGTGAGCTGGCAGAAAGCGGATGCGCAGGCGCTGCCGTTTCCCGACGGGGCATTCGATGCCGTGGTCTGTCAGTTCGGGGTGATGTTCTTTCCCGACAAACAGAAAGCCTATCGGGAAGCCCGGCGCGTCCTGAAACCGGGTGGCCATTTCTTTTTCAATGTCTGGGACAGCATCGAACACAACGAGTTCGCAGACCTTGTCACCTCAGCCGTCGCCGAGATGTTCGCCGACGACCCCCCGCTGTTTCTGGCGCGAACGCCCCACGGTTATTGCGACAAACAGGCTGTGGTCGCCGAGGTGAAAAGCGCCGGCTTCGTCAACGTTGCGGCAGACACCCTGACGCGGCGCAGTGTGGCGCCGAGTTGCCGGGATCCAGCCATCGGCTACTGTCAGGGGACCCCGCTTCGCAACGAGATCGAGGCCCGGGACGCCAATCGGCTGGTTGAGGCGACCGAAGCGGCCGCCAGCAGGATCGGCGCGCGGTTCGGAAATGGGCCAGTGGACGGAATGATCCAGGCGCACGTCGTCACGGCGAGCTGTTGAAACCCTGCCGCCGGGGGCGTCAGCCGGTAGCAACCGCGCGGCCTCTGTGTTGCGATCCGGTCAGCCGCATCAGCACGATGGTCGCGAGCAGGATGGCGACATAGACCAAAAGCTGCATTTCCGTCGGCTGATCCGTATACCCGATCAAGGTGTGCATGGCCCGGCCGGCGATGCTCTTGTCCGACAGCAGCCACCCGCTATCCCACACCACCCTATCGAGCGAGGTAAGCCAGTTGGCGCTCTCGAGGAAGGCCACCGCCTGCGCCGCCATGCCGGCCGCGAGTAACGTGATCAGCGCGGTGGTGGTGGCGAACAATTTCCGCGGCGGAATCCGCATCAGGCCGAAATAGGTCAGCAGGCAAACCGCGGCCCCCAGCGCCAGACCGATGATCCCGCCAATCGCGAGGCTTAAAGCCGACCCGCCGTCAGAGGCGATGATGCCATACAGGAACAGCGCGACCTCGCTGCCTTCACGCAAGACGGCAACGCCGACCACCACAGCCAGCGCCAGCAGCGATTTGGTCCCGTCCGCGACCGCCTGCCCCACCGCGCGCATTTCACCGGCGATTTCCCTGCCGTGCCGCGCCATCCAGACATTGTGCCAGGTCAACATCATCACGGCGACACTCAGGATTGCCGCGTTGAACAGCTCCTGCCCCATTCCCGCAAACAGCTGGGACAGGGCACCGGCAAACGCGGCAACGAGGCAGGCAGCCAGCGCGCCCGCCAGCACCCCACCAACGATCCAGCGATTGCGATGCGGAACCGAGCCGGTTACCGCGAGCACGATGCCGATGATCAATCCGGCTTCGAAGACCTCGCGAAAAACGATGATGAGTGCGGCCAGCACCGGCGCCCGCCTACTGCACGACCAAGGCGCCGCGCGCCTTTTCGTTGAAATCGTCGTAAAATTCGTAGCGTCCGGGTTTCAGTGCCCGCACATTGATGACCCCTTCGCTCTTGGCAGCGACCACCTTTTCGACCCGCAGCGATTTGCTTTCGAATTCCATGGCTTTGGCGTCGAGATTCTTGACCCGGACGGCGATGGGTTTGTCGGCCGGCGCGCGCAACTCGCTCGGCTGGAACTGGCCGTTGGAATAGCTCACCTGAACCTCGGTCGCTTGCTGCGCCTGAGACGGAGACAGCGGGAGCATCGCGATGGCGCAAATAGCCACCAAGGTCAGTTTTCTCATCGTGATCAACATAGTCTGTCAGCCTTTCCGGATATCGAGAAAGATCAAAATTCGACGGCGAATTTAAGTCTGGCGCGATTGCGCTGAAACTCCGCCAGATTGAGCGAGACGGGATTGCCGATCTCGCGTCCCCAGACCTGGGTGTTCCATGCCGCGGTCATGAACATTTTCGGCGTGAACGCGATATAGAGCGTCGGTCCCAGCATCACGGCGTCGCCGGTGAATTCCGACAAGCCTATGCTGTCGTAGTGCCGCAGATACCAGACCTCACCACCGACAACGATGTTGGATGCGATCCGGAGCGACAGCGCCGCCGAACCGCCAAAATTGGCTTCGCGTAAGGTATCGCCCATCGCGGTCCGCGTCACCTCAGGCTCGTAAAGCAAATTGAACCCCGCATACAGCCGGTTTCTCATAAGTTCGAGATCGGCGTTGATGGTGGTTTCGAATTCGAAATTGCGCACGCGCTCGCCACTGGTCTCGTCGATCCGCCGCACCGTCGGCTCGACCGCCAGCGTGACTGCGAGCGGATTGCTCGAGGTCCGCTCGATCGCGAGATAGCGGAATTCCGCGAAAGCTCCGCTTAATGCGACCTGGCTCCGGTCGTCGAGATCGGCCACGCCGCCGATATTGTGGGTCGATCCGAGCGCGCCGAATTCGATCTGGATGAACTGGGTCGGCGTAAATTCGAACTCGTACTTGGTCTCGGTCGCGGCGTAGTGACCGTCGCGCTTGCCGAACCGGCCGATGCTGTCGACCGTGAATTCCTTCTCACCCTCGAGCCCAATGCCGGACCCGGTGGTAAATCCAAAAATATACTTGGTCTCAATATCCTTCCAGGAATTGGCATCCTCTGCCCGCGCGCTCCCGGCGCAGCCGAACACGACACAAGATAGCAGCAATCCCAGCGACTGCCTCTGCCCAACCCACTTCCGCATCGTCTTCACCCGCATAGCCATCGCCCAAATCCCAGTCGTTAAGGTAATGAGAGGCGTTAGCGGTTCGAACGCCGGCAGGCAAAAAGACTCGCTCTAAACTAGAGACGTTCTAATTTTCTTCCGGGCGTGTATTGATGAAACACGCCATCGACAGGTTCGCCTCTTCAAACCAACGATCGCTTTCGCATCGGGAATTGATCGCGACTTCGACTGCGATCGCGGGTTGATCGAGGAACAGTCGCTTGTCTGCTTCATTGCCCGAGTGGGCACCACTTTCGGAGAAGCGATCCATGCAACTCGAGCGCCGTTTCTTGGGATGTTATGTTCGGTTGAGGGATCGCGGATTAGTGCGGTTGCACCATCGCCGGTTATGCTTGATGGCAACGTATCTGGTGGCGGCATCGGTATTCGCCGGCGGCGGCGGCGTTGACCGTGCCCTGGCCCAGTCGGGGCCACTGTTAGGCACCGCTGCGTTTGGCGACTGGCGCGCCGACAAGCCTGGCGTGAGCCGTCTGATCAAGGCCGAAGATCTGCCGCGGCCGGGGGCAACGCCCTCGTCTGCCAACGTTTCTCGTGTCGTGCCGCGGCCCGCAGCCGCGTTGCCGCAGGTTCCCGCCGGATTCAAGGTCGAGTTGTTCGCCGAGGGACTGAATGGGCCGCGCCAGATGCGGGCGGCACCCAATGGCGACATCTTCGTCGCGGAAACCAGGGCGGGAAGAATTCGCATCTTGCGCGCGGCCGATGGAGACTCGAAGCCGTCCGCAAACGAGATTTATGCAAGCGCGCTTAACAGGCCGTTCGGGATCGCTTTTTACCCGAGCGGAAGCAATCCTCAATGGATTTACGTCGCCAACACCGACAGTGTCGTTCGCTTTCCCTACAGGGTGGGGGATCTCAAAGCCGCGGGGAAACCTGAAACCGTCGTGGCCGAATTGCCGCATGGCTACGGACACTCGACCAGGGACATCGCCTTCACCAACGACGACAAGCGGATGCTGGTATCGGTCGGCTCCGCCGGCAATGACGGAGAAGGGATGGGAAGCGCGCCAGGAGGACTGCAAGCGTGGATCAGCGAACACCCGCTCGGCGCGAGCTGGGGAAGCGAGACCGGCCGCGCAGACGTGCTGATGTTCGATCCCGACGGAAAACGCGCGGGCGTCTTCGCAACCGGTATCCGCAATTGTGTGGGTCTCGCCGTTCATCCCGCCAATGGCGATGTGTATTGCTCCACCAACGAGCGCGACGGCATGGGAGACAATCTGGTGCCGGACTACGTTACGCGCGTGCGTGAAGGCGCGTTCTACGGGTGGCCCTGGTTCTATATCGGCAGCAACGAAGATCCGCGGCACGCCGGCAAACGCCCTGATCTGAAGGGGAAGGTCACCGTTCCCGATGTTCTCATCCAGGCGCACTCGGCTTCCCTCGGGCTTACATTCTACGACAGCAGTGCATTTCCGTCGGAATATCGGGGTGATGGGTTCGCGGCCGAGCATGGCTCCTGGAACAGGTCCAAACGTACCGGCTACAAAGTCGTCCGCATCCGTCTCAGGGATGGAGTGCCCACCGGCGAATATCAGGACTTTGTCACAGGCTTTGTCCTCAACGATTCCGAGGTATGGGGGCGGCCCGTGGGAGTGGCCGTCGCGCACGACGGCGCACTGCTTGTGTCCGAAGACGGCAATGGCACCATCTGGCGGATCACACGCCAGTGAGAAAAAGCCGATGCGCTAGAGCCTTTTCCGTTTCGATTGAATCGAAACGGGGCTCTAGATTCTTGATTTGACGCGTTTTCTTGACGCGAACCGGGCTCCACTTCGCTTGAAACGCTCTAATACCCGGCGACCGCCAGCGCGACCACCGCGCTGAGCGCCATCCATCCGAAATGCCGGCCGCGCGTCGCCCAGGCGTTGCAGAGCGCTGCGAACGCGAATACGCAGGCGAGCGTCAGGATGATCCAGTGCCGGGCCGGCTCGGACGCCATCCACGGCGCGGCCATCAGCAGCACGCCGCCGCCAATCCACGCCACGGTGCCGGCCTGCCAGACCAGGCGGATCAGGGTCCGCAGTCGCGGCGGTTCGATGGTGGCGCGCGCGAACACTTTGGTTTCGCCGAGCACGCCGTGGATCAGGGCCACCGCGATGGCGGCCAGACCCGAGCATTGCAACAGAACATCGCGCATCGGACCACCCTCCATACATGACTGTATGGTGTTATGACGGACCGGGCTGGCGCCTGTCAATACAGTAGTGTATGGTGGATTGTCGCAGGAACAATATGACCGATCAGCTCTCCGCAAAGGACTGGCTCGATCAGGGCCTCAGGACCCTGGCGACACGCGGGTTTACCGCGCTGAAGGCCGAGCCGATGGCCAAGGCGATGGGGGTGTCGCGCGGCAGTTTTTACTGGCATTTCGCCGACATCGGCGCGTTCCACTCAGCGATCCTCAAGCATTGGCGCAAGGTTGCTGCCGAGCAGATCATTGCCAATCTCGAGGCTGCGTCCGATCACGACGACCCTCTGCGGCTGCTGTTGCGCCAAGCGTTCGGCGCCCGGCTTTCGCTGGAGAAGGCGGTGCGCACCTGGGCCACGGTCGACCCGGCGGCCCGTGCCGCGGTGCAGGCCATCGACCGGCGCCGGCTGGGTTATGTGGAAAGCCTGTTTGAGAGGTCCGGTGTTTCGCCGGGCGCGGCGCGTTCCCGCGCTCAAATATTCTACTGGGCGTTTATCGGCTTTGCGCTGTCGGACCGTCCATTGCCGCGGGCCAAACAGCAGGCGGTACTCGAGGAACTCATCCGGATGGCCTCGCGATAGGCGCGGCGACAGGCTTCAATCGGATATGCTAGAGCGGCGAATGACCTAAGCCGGAGACCAAAGCATGACTTCCCCACCCGAACGCCTCGAAGGCAGCGTCGATCCAAAGCTGCTGGAAATCCTGGTCTGTCCGCTGACCAAAGGCCCGCTTGAGTTTGACGCCGCGAAGCAGGAGTTGATCTCGCGTTCCGCAAAGCTCGCTTATCCAATCCGCGACGGCATCCCGATCATGCTGCCGGAAGAAGCGAGGAAGATCGAGTGAGGAATTGGGGGCCGGGCGCCTCAACGAGTCGTCCCGGACAAGTGAGCCAACGGGTCGGCGCAAAGGGCCGCCCGACGACAGGCTCTGCGAACGCGATCCGGGATCGATACTCCGCGGCGTATCGTTCCTGCAGTGAAGGCTGACGCTTTCTCCTAATCATTAACGCCGGTGGTTATGGGTCCCTGCTTTCGCACTGCGAACGCAGGGACGACGTTCGTGATTCCCTACAACGCCTCGCCCTTCAACAGCCGCGGCACTTCGCCCGCTAGTCCCGCGGCCTGGCGGATGAACAGGTTTTTCAGCGGCGGCGCGCGATCGACCAGCCCCAGCCCGATATCGCGCACCGTGCGCAGCAGCGTCGATTCGTTCGAGAACAACAGATTGAGCGAATTGGTCGCAAGCCCCATCGCCATGGTGTCGAAACGCCGCCAGCGCTGGTAGCGGTCGAGCACGTCGGCCTGCCCGAGATCCATGCCGAGCCGCGCGGCGTCGACGATCACCTCGGCGAGCGCGGCAACATCCTTGAGGCCCAAATTGAGCCCCTGCCCCGCGATCGGGTGAATCACATGCGCGGCGTCGCCGACCAGCGCCAGCCGTTCGCCGATGAAGGAGCGTGCGACGAAATATCCCAAGGGAAATGCGCGCGGTTTGTCGAGCGCCTTGATCTCACCGAGATGCAGGCCAAAGCGCTGCTCGAGTTCGCCGTGAAATTCATCCTCGCTCAAAGCGACGATGCGCGCGGCCTCGGTGCGCTTCTCGGTCCACACCAGCGACGAGCGTTGTCCGGTCAGCGGCAGGATCGCGAACGGCCCGGCGGGCAAAAAATGTTCTTCGGCGCGGCCGTGATGATCGCGCTCGTGGCCGACGGTGACGACGATGCCGGATTGATCGTACTCCCAGCCATGGGTGGCGATATCGGCACGCGCGCGCAATTTGGAGCGCGCACCGTCGGCCGCCACCAAGAGGCTCGCCGCGATGACGCTGCCGTCCGCCAGCGTCACATCGACGCCCCCACCCCCCGGGGCGAAATCCGATACCGCGGTAGCCCGGAGATCAATGCCTTCGGCCTCGGCGCGCGTGACTAGCGCATCGATCAGATGACGATTCTCGATCATGTGCGCGAACGGTTCGCCGGGCTCGACATCGCCCGCGAAAGTGAGAAACACCGGACGGGTGGCGTCTTGCAGCCTGGAATCGGTGACGAGCATGTCGAGGATCGGCTGCGCATTCCCTGCGACCTGATCCCACACTCCGATCGCCTCGAACAGCCGGCGGCAGGCCGCGACGATCGCGGTCGCGCGTGGATCGCGGCTCGGCCGGCCCGCCAGCGCCGGATCGGCCACGATGATCGCAATATCGGCGCCAAGGCCCTGACGCAGCGCCAGCGCCAGCGCCAGACCTGCAAACGCGCCGCCGCCGATGACAATGCTTCGCTGTACCGACATGCTGGACCTGCTCACTCACGCTCTTGCTACCGGAGTATAGCTGGGCGAAACAGATAGGCGAAACAAGGGCTCCAAAGTCGTCATTCCGGGGCGAGGCGAAGCCTCGAACCCGGAATATCGAGATTCCGGGCTCGCTCGCGGAGCCTGTCATCGGGCCGGCCGAGGCCGGACCCGTTGGCTCGCGCCCTCAGCGGCAAGCGTACGCGCTTGCGCCGGGAATGACGGTAGTGCTTGTTGCCGCCACAAAAGTTCGAACCGAAAGCGCTTCCATGTCCAAAGGCCTGATCGACCTGATTTCCATTCTCGATATCGAGCCGCTCGAGGTGAACCTGTTTCGCGGCAACAGCCCGAAGACCAGCTGGCAGCGGGTGTTCGGCGGGCAGGTGATCGGACAGGCGATGGTGGCGGCGTGCCGCACCGTCGAGGGCCGGCTGCCGCATTCGCTGCACTGTTATTTCATCCTGCCCGGCGATCCGCAGATTCCGATCATTTACGAAGTCGAACGGCTGCGCGACGGCAAGAGCTATTCGACCCGCCGCGTCACCGCGATCCAGCACGGCAACGCCATCTTCTCGATCATGGTGTCGTTTCATATCGAGGAGCAAGGCTCGTTCGACCACCAGGACAAGATGCCGGACGTGCCGCTGCCGGAAAAACTCACCGCCGAAGAAGTCGCCAAGCAGCCGATGTTCCGCGAGATGCCGGATTTCATCCGCCGCTACTACGAATCCGACCGCCCGATCGAACTGCGTCCGGTCGAACTCGGCCGCTATTTCGGCCAGAAGATCGACGACGGCCGCATCCATGTCTGGATTCGCACCGCGGCGAAACTGCCTGACGATCCGGCGCTGCACATGTGCGCACTGGCCTATGCGTCGGATTTTTCGCTGCTTGACGCCGCGATGGCGCGCTATGGCCGCACCTTGTTCGACAAGCGGATGATGCCGGCGAGCCTCGATCACGCGATGTGGTTTCACCGACCGTTCCGTGCCGACGAATGGCTGCTTTATGCCCAGGACTCGCCAAGCGCGCGGGGCGGACGCGGCCTGACCCGTGGCATGATCTTCAAGCAGGACGGCACGCTGGTGGCCTCGGTGGCGCAGGAAGGCTCGTTGCGCGAACGCAAGTGACCCCGCTTACGCGTCGGCGAGTGCGCTTCTTTCAACCAGCACGACTTGCGACGCTTGCCAGCGGAAGAACCAGCGCATCACCCACGGAATGGTGACAATAAAGACGCTGCCAAGCCCGGCGACAAGCCAACGCCCCAGAAACTCCAACCCGGTAGCAGTGAAAACGATGTCGCGCCGCGTGCCTTCGACATGACGGCACATCCATCGCATTTGCGCCGTGTAAACCCACGCCCAGCCGATAATGGTGATGATGGACAACGCAGACAGGATGTTCCAGCCGAGATAGCCCCAGTATGAACCTGAGAAACTAAGCCCAAGCGGCTGCCCATTCGACGCGATGTTGGCAACGAACCACCTGATCGCGAGCCAGTACAGTCCGAATTGTACGAAGATCATCAGTGCGCTGAGATACCGGATTCCCGCCAGGGCGAGACAGATGGATAACAAAATCGCTCCAAAGTACCACCACAGGATGGTGATTGGCCGGCCCGAGAAGGTGAGATTTGGCCGATCCGGAACGTGCGCGCACGACACGATCCATCTGCAGTACATGACGATGACCCACGGCACAGGGATGACCAACACCAGGCCGATCAACAACACCAGCGTACGCCAAATGAAATCCCAGATCCCGAAATCGACCGAAAGCGGTCCGCCTGCCGGGGCGCCGCTTCCCGGGACGGCGCCCGCGCCGGGAACGACGGGCGAACCCGCGGCGCCCGAGAGCAGCCCTGGAATTTCCCCGGCTTTTTGCCAGCCCGCCATGCCCTCGGTCCAGACCAGCGTTTCCGCGGTGACCGTGCCGCTGTCGATGAACTCGCGCAGCTCTGCTTCCGGGTAGGGACCCTGTTGCTTGCCTTGCGACGCAAAGAACCAGGATCGGTTTGACATTTCATCCCCTTAGGGGTTTTGGCGCAGTGGCGGGCCAGCAAGACCGCTGGCGATGAAACCGCATCTTGGCTGGTTATCCCGGTGCCTGTACAGGGTGGCTATCGATCGGGGGCGAGCCACAGCCATTGTTTTTCGCTCCCGCGTGCAACTTTTTGTGCCATTTGCACAGAAAGATGCCAGACTTGCGCGGGCGCAAATCAAGCCGCGACCGACCCTTTGGAATTCGAGAATGAAGGCCTGACCATGAAGCTCGTTGTTGCCATTATCAAACCATTCAAGCTTGACGAGGTGCGCCAGGCCCTCACCGCGATCGGCGTCAGCGGCATGACTGTGACCGAGGTCAAGGGTTACGGCCGCCAGAAGGGCCACACCGAAATCTATCGCGGCGCCGAATATGTCGTGAATTTTCTGCCCAAGCTCAGGATCGAAATCGCGGTCGCGTCAAATCTCGCCGACAAGGCGGTCGAGGTCATCACCTCCAGCGCGCGCACCGGCCAGATCGGCGACGGCAAGATATTCGTGACGCCGATCGATCACGCGTTGCGGATCCGGACCGGCGAGACCGACAGCGACGCGCTCTAGAATTTCTTCCACTTCAGTCGCATCCGGCAACGATGCCAGGCGTGCGATCCATAAAATCATAACAGGCTGGGGAAATACCATGGGGGCACTATCATGTCGTGCAGCGCGGCTGGCTGCGGCGATAAATCTTGCGGCGATCTTGCCGTTGGCGACACCGGCCTTTGCCGAAACCTCCGAGATTAGCGCCGCCGACACCGCGTGGATGATCGTTGCGACGGCGCTGGTGCTGATGATGACGATACCGGGTCTGGCGTTGTTCTATTCCGGCATGGTGCGCAAGAAAAACGTGCTGGCGACGATGGCGCAAAGCCTCGCAGCCGTAACCATTATTTCGATGCTCTGGGTGGCGTTCGGTTATTCGCTGGCGTTTGTCGGCGACGGTCCCTGGCTTGGGACGCTCGATCGCTGGTTTCTCGCCGGCATGACCATGGACGGCGTCAATCCCGCGGCGAAGACGATTCCGGAAAGCTTGTTCATGCTTTACCAGATGACGTTTGCGATCATCACCGTGGCGCTGGTGGCGGGCTCGGTCGCCGACCGGATGCGGTTCTCGGCCTATCTGCTGTTTTCCATCGGCTGGTTCATGTTCGTCTACGTTCCGCTCGCCCATTGGGTTTGGGGCGGCGGCTTCCTCGGCACTGTCGGCGTGCTGGATTTTGCCGGCGGCCTCGTCGTGCATCTCAGCGCCGGGATCGGCGGCCTGGTTGCGGCCAAAACGATCGGCCGCCGCCACGGCTATGGCACCGAAAATCTTTCGCCATTCGATTTGTCGCTGGCGGTGATGGGCACGGGATTGCTGTGGGTCGGCTGGTTCGGCTTCAACGGCGGATCGGCTCTGGGGGCGAATTCGCGCGCGGTGATGGCGATCGTCGCGACCCATCTGGCGGCCTGTGCCGGCGCGCTGACCTGGGGCGCGATCGAATGGACGATCCGGCGCAAGCCGTCGGTGCTCGGTATGATTTCCGGCGCGGTCGCGGGCCTTGGAACGATTACGCCGGCTTCCGGGTTCGTCGCGCCATGGCACGGCATCGTCATTGGCGTGATCGCGGGTCTGGTGTGCTTCTGGGCCTGCACCTGGCTGAAGCACCGTTTCAAGTACGACGATTCGCTCGATGTGTTCGGCGTGCACGGCATCGGCGGAATGACCGGGATCCTGCTGACCGGGGTGTTTGCGACCGCCTCGATCGGCGGGACCTCCGGCCTGATCGAGGGCAATCCCCGGCAGCTGCTGATCCAGCTCTACGGTATCGCGGTCACCCTGCTGTGGTCCGGCGGTGTGACCTATGGGCTGCTCAAGCTGGTCAGCGCCTTCGTGCCGCTGCGGGTGTCACGGGAGCACGAACTTGAAGGGCTCGACATTTCGCAGCACGGCGAGGCTTTGCAGTAAAACTCCCCATCCAAATACCTTTTTCATGCCCGACGGGTGGGCACGATTATGTCCGGACCCTGTCATGCCCAGGTTTTAGGCAGGCGTGGCTAGGCTTTGAGCGCGACCGAATAGCGCAGGTCAGGCCGATTCCCGCAAAGCGCGAAAAGGTCCGCGTTCATAATCCGTTAGGGAACGCGGCCGTTCTGGCACGGCATTTGATTCTACCGGTGCTGGCTGTGCCCGCGTAGTGAACTTCTCCGCGTGGTGAACCTCAGTCGAGAACGCCCGGTCGCGTCTGGACCGGGCCCAAGCGGGGATAGGACCCATGAAAATTGTTATGGCGATCATCAAGCCATTCAAGCTCGAAGAAGTCCGTGATGCCCTGACCGCCATTGGCGTTCACGGTCTCACGGTGACGGAAGTCAAGGGATATGGCCGGCAGAAGGGCCATACGGAAATCTATCGCGGGGCTGAATACGCGGTGAGCTTCCTGCCCAAGATCAAGATCGAGGTCGCTGTCGCCTCGGACCAGGTCGACAAGACCATCGACGCCATCACGTCAGCTGCAAAAACCGGACAGATCGGCGACGGCAAGATCTTCGTCATCAACCTCGACCATGCGGTTCGCATCCGCACGGGAGAGGCAGATGCCGCGGCACTCTGATTTCGCGCTCAACCTTATCCAATCAGGAGTAAAACAAATGACGTTCAAACGTCGCTATAGCGCGGGATTGGCGGTCCTCGCAGTCGGCCTGTTCGCCGCGACCGCTGCCTACGCGGAGCCAACCGTCAACAAGGGTGACAACGCCTGGATGCTGACATCGACGGTGCTGGTGCTGTTGATGACGATCCCCGGCCTTGCGCTGTTCTATGGCGGCATGGTCCGTTCCAAGAACATGCTCTCGATGCTGATGCAGGTTTTCTACACCGTCTGCATCGTCGTCCTGCTCTGGGCGCTGTACGGCTACAGCCTTGCCTTCACCGGCGGGTCCGACTTCATCGGCGGCTTCTCGAAAGCCTTCCTGATGGGCGTGACGACGGATTCCAAGGGAGCGACATTCAGCGTCGATGCCAACATCTCGGAGCTGGTCTACGTCTGCTTCCAGATGACCTTCGCGGCGATCACTCCGGCGCTGATCCTCGGCGCCTTCGCCGAGCGGATGAAATTCGCGGCAGTCGCGCTGTTCATCCCGCTCTGGGTGACGCTGATCTATTTCCCGATCGCGCATATGGTCTGGTACTGGGCGGGACCGGACGCGATCTCGGATGCGGTCAAGGCTCTTGCCGCCGCGGGCGACGCGGCGGCGAAGGCTGCGGCGCAGGCCAAACTCGATGAAGTCAACGCCGACGCCGGCTGGGTGTTCAAGAAGGGTGCGATCGACTTCGCAGGCGGCACCGTGGTGCACATCAACGCCGGCATCGCGGGCCTCGTCGGCGCGCTCTTGATCGGCAAGCGCACCGGCTACGGCAAGGACCTGATGGCTCCGCATTCGTTGACCATGTCGATGATCGGCGCCTCGCTGCTCTGGGTGGGCTGGTTCGGCTTTAACGCCGGATCGAACCTCGAAGCCAATGGCGGCGCGGCGCTCGCCATGACCAACTCCTTCGTCGCCACCGCAGCGGCGGCGATGTCGTGGATGTTCGCGGAATGGATCATCAAGGGCCATCCCTCGGTGCTCGGCGCCATCTCGGGCGCGGTGGCGGGACTGGTGGCGGTGACACCCGCGGCCGGTTACTCCGGTCCGATGGGGGCGATCGTGCTCGGTCTCGTGGTCGGCGTGGTCTGCCTGTTCTTCTGCACCGTGGTCAAGAACGCGCTCGGCTACGACGACTCGCTCGACGTGTTCGGCGTCCACTGCATCGGTGGTATCGTCGGCGCGCTCGGCACCGGCATCCTGGTGAATCCGGCGCTCGGCGGATCCGGCATCATGGACTACACCATCGGCAAGATCGCCGACTACGACTTCGCGGCGCAGATGATCTCGCAAACCTGGGGCGTCTGCACCACGCTGGTGTGGTCGGGCATCGGTTCGGCGATCCTCTACAAGGTCGTCGATGTCATCGTCGGCCTGCGTGCGACCGTTGAGGTGGAACGCGAAGGCCTGGACATCACCGAACACACCGAACGCGCCTACAACATGTGAGTTCTCCCGGGGCGCGATCTGCTCGAGGTCGCGCCCAGAACTACGGTTTGGGCACATACCCGGCAATGCCCCGACCGTCGAGGGGCTCCAGCGCAAGTTGGGGCCCCTTTCTTTTTGCCGATAACGCCTGACCGGCGCCGACGAAGGCAGCGCGCGATTTGACGCGAAGCAAAAAAGCATTGCCAAAGCCGCCCCACCAGCCAAAATCGAGCGCGACAACGCAGGGAGGACGTCATGAAACTGGAAGGCGGGTGCTATTGCGGCCAGGTGCGCTATGTCGCCGAGGGCGAGCCGATGATGAAGGCGCAATGCCACTGCCGCGAATGCCAATATATTACCGGCGGCTCCCCCAACATGTTTCTGCTGATGCCGCGCGATGGCTTCAGCTACACCAAGGGAACGCCGAAGCAATTTACCCGCAGCGATCTCGAGAACGCGGTGACGCGGGAATTTTGCGCCGAATGCGGCACCCATCTGGCCACACGTCGGCCGGGTCTGCCCGCGGCGATTTTGAAAGTCGGGACGCTCGACGATCCCGCTTTGTTTGGCACCCCGCAGATGGCGATCTTCACCATCGACAAGCAGGCCTTCCATCAAATCCCCGAGGGATTGCCGAGCTTCGAGCGGCTGCCGAAACGGTAGCGTCGGACCTCTTGATCGAGAGCCCCCGTAGCCCGGATGGAGCGCAGCGCAATCCGGGAACTCCTTACGCACGGCGACAACCCCGGATTTCACTTCGCTCCATCCGGGCTACGCGTCTTTTTTGGCGGGACCCGCGGATGACGCAGACCATAGCTCACTTCGTTTTCACGCCTTCAGGCGCGGGCTGCCTGGTTCGCGCATTAAGGAAGGCTGGCCGAGACGATCAGGTCGTCGCCGCCTTCGATGACCTGAGCTTCGGACCGATCAATCCTTTCGATGCGTCGTCGCGCGCGAGATGGGTTGAGGATGAATTCGGCCGGACCGATTGGAGCGAGACTGCCACTGAGTCAGAACGCGCCTGGGAGGGGGCGCGTTTCCCTGACAATCGAAAGGTCGCGTGGTTATCGCGGCGATCCGCGATGGAATATGCGGGCTTTCTTGAGTGGTTGTGGCGGATGGGCGACGCCCCCTGCGAGGTGGTTGATCTGAGCGAGGTCACGATCTCCTACCGCCCGGAGCACGGCCCACCCCAACCGCCGCGCTTCGCCATGAGTCTCGGTATGCTTCATCCCGATGTAATATGTAGCGACAAGCTCTGGGATTTGGCGGCGCCATTGCAAATGACCGAGCGGCGCAGATATCTCGACCTTTGGCGACAGCTTCGTTCGGAAAACGCGCCGCTGCGAGTTAGCGATGGCGCCAAGCTTGTGTCTGCGCCAATTTCATTTTTCGATTCGGTGTTGATGTCCTATGTGACGGACGATTGGCAGAAAGTATCGCGGGTCGTCGGCCCGGCAATGGCCTCCCAAATGGACGATTGTATCCGTCAGACTAGCGATATGTTTCTGGCGGCTCGCGTCAATGCCCTGGCCGGAAGCGGCCGCCTGGAAATCCGGGGCCGATCCGCCCTCGAAATTCTCCACAGCGAGGTGAGGTTACCGAGGGCGTGACGGCCGTGGGGCCTTCACCGCCTGTTATCGGGTGGCGAACCCCGGATTTCGCTTCGCGGCGGCCTTGCCCGCGGCGATTTTGAAAGTCGGGACGCTCGACGATCCCGCTTTGTTTGGCACCCCGCAGATGGCGATCTTCACCATCGACAAGCAGGCCTTCCATCAAATCCCCGAGGGATTGCC
>Ga0207652_10002025_pt1 | contig 17479 bp, 14 predicted proteins | sample KBSC63BmetaG_FD_184334 | JGI IMG/M metagenome (GOLD analysis project Ga0207652, IMG submission 184334) | Corn rhizosphere microbial communities from Kellogg Biological Station, Michigan, USA - KBS C6-3B metaG (SPAdes) (version 2) | ecosystem: Host-associated > Plants > Roots > Rhizosphere ... | reverse complement strand
ACAGCCATTTCAGCGCGGGGGAAACCGACAGCCCCGAATGGGCGACGAACGCGGTGCGCGACGCGCTCGCCAGCGCCATGATGTCGAGCCAACTCAGGTGGTTTGCCAGGAGCAGCGCGTGTTTGCGCGGCTTGCCTTCGACCGCGAAGCGCAACCCGGCGATCCAGCCGATGCCGCACAGGAAAGTCGGCGGCACCACGTGCGGCTTGCCGGCGAGCTTCACGAGCACGTGGAGCGGCACGACCACCACGGCCCACGCCAGCATCGCCGCCACCCGTGCGATTACGAGCAGCCAGCGCCAGCCGAGCGCGGGGGTCTCAGTCCTCGCGATCGAGGCGGACGCCGTACAGCTCCATCCGGTGGTCGACCAGGCGATAGCCGAGCTTCTCGGCGATCTGCCGTTGCAGCGCTTCCAGTTCGGGATCGACGAATTCGACCACTTTGCCGGTCTCGACGTCGATCAGGTGGTCGTGATGTGCCTCGGGCGTCGCTTCATAGCGCGCGCGGCCGTCGCCGAAATCGTGCCGGTCGAGGATGCCGGCGTCTTCGAACAGGCGCACCGTGCGGTATACAGTAGCGATCGAGATCTTCGGGTCGACCGCGGAGGCGCGCTTGTGCAGCAACTCGACGTCGGGATGATCCTCGCTCTCCGACAGCACGCGGGCGATGATCCGGCGCTGCTCGGTGATCCGCAGGCCGCGCTCGGCACAGAGCGCTTCAAGGTCGATCGACTGGTGCAAGATGATCCCTACGCAAACGAAAACGCCCCGGCACTATGGGCGGGGCGTTTCCTTTTTTCAACTCGACTGACGGAGTAGCTCAGGCAGTCTTCTTGCGGCGGCCGCGGCGCTGGCCGGGCTTGCGGCCGAGGCCGATTTTCTTGGCCAGGTCGCGGCGCTTGTCGGCATAGTCGGGGGCCACCATCGGGTAATCGGCGGCCAGGCCCCAGCGGGCACGGTATTCGTCGGGCGTCATGCCGTGGTCGGTCATCAGATGGCGCTTGAGCATCTTCATCTTCTTGCCGTCTTCGAGGCAGACGACGTGGTCCCGCTTGACCGAAGAGCGGATCGATACCGCGGGTTCGGGCCGCTCTTCCGGGGCTGAGGCTTGCTGGCCGAGGCCGGCCAGGGTGCCGTAAATGTTGCGAATCAGCGAGGAGACCTCTTCCGATCCGAGCGAATTGTTCGACACGTAGGACACCACGATATCGGTGGTGTGCGTAATCAGCATCTCCTGCGTGTCAGCAGCGGTTTCTTCCATTTGTCCGATCTTTCTCTTTAATAAGGCAGCTAATCAACTCTTCGCCTGGATTTGGGTCGCACGTTGGGCGAATCCGTAGGTGATACGACTCCATTGGCTTTTGACAAGTGCCGTTTCATCCCTAACCCGGACCTAATGGCGGGATATGAATAGCGGCCGCGCGTTCAAAGTCGCGCGTAGGTAATCGCGTCGAGCGGTCCTTGGGCGCCGCTGCGGTAGTAGTTCGGCCGGCGCCCGACCGGCTCGAAGCCCGCCCGGCGATACAGCGATTCCGCCCTGTTGCCGTCGCGCATTTCGAGGAACAGGCGGCTCTTGCCGCGCGCATGGGCCGTCTTGATGAAGCGCCGCAGCAGGTCCGAGCCCACGCCGCGGCCGCGATAATCGGGATGCACTGCGATCAGCAGCAGTTCTTCCTCGTCCGCGGCGCTGCGCGACATGACAAAACCGGTCGTCCGCGACCGCTCGGAAGGCTCGCCGTCGTAGGCGAGCAGGTAATGGGTGTGCGGCAGCAGCAGCGCGTCGCTGACCTGGCGCCGGTTCCACGCCTCGCCGTAGGCGGGATCGAAGGCGGCCGTCATCACCTCCATGATCCGGTCGACGTCGTCGATTGGCTCGCCGATCAAGTAGTGGCCCCCGGCAACCTTGCGTCAGGGGGACGACCGTAAAGCGGGGTCAGGTCGCTGTCGAGAAAGCCCGCGGGCAAAAGCGCAAACGATCGCGCGTCGGGCAGGAGCGGCAGCGCCGTACCCGATCCGCGCAAAGCGACGAGGGCTTCGGCCTGGCTTCCCGCGACCAGCGAATGCGAAGCCGCTTCGGCCGCCGCTGCCGGAGGAAGCGAAACCAGCGGGGCTTCCTGGCTACCGTCAACCGCGAAGTTCTGCACGAACCATTCGCCGTGTCCGCCGCTCATGCAGACGCTGACCGGCCCGGCGGTGTTCGCGCGGGCCATCGCCGCGACCAGCGCCAATGTCGGATAGCCGAGCACGTCGACGCGCCACGCCAGCCCCAGCGCCCGCGCGGCAGCGAGGCCGATGCGCACGCCGGTGAAGCTGCCCGGCCCGAGTGATACGACGACCCGGTCGCAGCGGCCTTTGCCCGGCAATTCGGCGATCATCGGCACCAGCCGTTCGGCGTGGCCCCGGCCGATCACCGCGTAGCGGCCGTCAAGCAGCTTGCCCTCCTCGAACAGCGCCGCCGAACAGGCCTCGGTCGCGCACTCGATCGCCAGCGTCAGCAAGGGTCAGAGGATGCGGTTGAACTGGTCGAAATCGGGCCGCGGGCTGCGGCCGAAAATGCTCGCCGGGTCGCCGTAGCCGATCGAACAGATGAAGTTGCTCTTCCAGTTCGGCTCGTCGGCGAAGAACTCGGCGTCGACCGAGGCGTTATCGAAGCCCGACATCGGCCCGCAATCGAGGCCCAGCGCCCGCGCCGCCAGCATCAGGTAAGCGCCTTGCAGCGTGGAATTGCGAAAAGCATGCTGTTCGCGCGCCGCGCGATTGTCGTCGCCGGCGAACCAACTTCTGGCGTCGGTGTGAGGGAACAGCCACGGCAACTGCTCGTGGAACTCGACGTCCATCGCCAAGATCGCGCAGACCGGCGCGCTGACGATCTTCGGCTGGTTCTTCTCGCCGGCATGCTGGGCCAGCCGCTGCTTGGCTTCGGGCGACTTGCACCAGACGATCCGCGCCGGCTGCTGATTGGCCGACGTCGGCCCCATCTTCACGAGATCGTAAATCGCATGAAGCTGCTCGTCGCTGACGTCCTTGTCGAGCCAGCCGTTGTAGCTGCGCGCGGTGCGGAACAGCTGGTCGAGCGCGGTATCGGGAAGCGGTTCGGCCATCGCGGGCTCCTTGATCAGGCGGCGCGGACTTCGGTCACCTCGGGCACGTAGTGCTTCAGCAGCCCTTCGATGCCGTGCTTGAGCGTGGCGCTGGAGCTCGGGCAGCCCGAGCAGGCGCCCTGCATCTGCAGGTAGACCACGCCGTCGCGGAAGCCGCGGTATTCGATGTTGCCGCCGTCCCCGGCAACCGCTGGCTGGACGCGGGTTTCGATCAACTCGCGGATCTGCGCGACGATCTCGGCGTCGGCCGGATCGTCGTCGATCTCCGCTTCCGCCGGCACGGAGAAGCCGCTCGCGTCACCCCCGGCGAACAGCGGAGCCTGGCTGACGAAATGATCGAGCAGGACGGCGACGACTTGCGGCTTGAGGGCCGACCAGTCGGCGCCCGGCCCGGCGGTGACCGAGACGAAGTCGCCCCCAAAAAACACGTTGGTCACCTCGCCGGTGTCGAACAGGGCTTCGGCGAGCGGCGAGGCTTCGGCTTGCTCGGGCGAGGCGAACTCGCGCGTGCCGGCGGTCATGACCTGTTGGCCCGGAAGGAACTTCAGCGTGGCCGGGTTGGGCGTTAATTCGGTTTCGATGAACATGACGGCGATGTAGGAGCCGCGAGAGGGCCGGGCAAGCGCTCGCGCCTATGCGGGAACGAAGCCCGGCTATATTCACTGTCCCTTCATCGCCGCTGCCATTAAGGGGGCCCATGCTTTCTCTGCAGCGCGGCGCCCGCGCCCTCGCACTCCTCCTCCTTTTCACCCAGTTGCCGGCCGCCGCGCAGCAAGCTCCGGTACAAACGGGCACTCCCACTGCCGCGGCCCTTCCTGCTCCGCAGTACGCGAAGCCCGACGACCCGTGGATTTTCCGCGGGACCGACATCCCGGTCGACAAGGAATGGCTGTTCGGGGAAATGCCCAACGGCATCCGCTACGCCACGCGCCACAACGGCGTGCCTCCCGGGCAGGTCTCGATCCGCATTGCCATCGACGCCGGCTCGCTCGACGAAAAGACCAGCGAGCAGGGCTTCGCCCACCTGATCGAGCATCTGACGTTCCGTCAGTCGAAGTATCTCGGCAATGCGCAGGCGATCCCGATCTGGCAGCGCATGGGCGCCAGCTTCGGCACCGATACCAACGCCGAGACGACGCCGACCCACACCGTGTACAAGCTCGACCTGCCGAACGTCAGTCAGGCCTCGCTCGAAGAGAGCATGAAGCTCCTCTCCGGGATGATCGAGGCGCCGACGTTGTCGGAAGCCAACCTCAAGACCGAAGTCCCGATCGTGCTGGCCGAGCGGCGCGAGCGCTCGGGCGTCGACGAGCGGGTGGCTCAGGCGAGCCGCGAGACGATGTTCGCCGGCCAGCTCCTCGCCGAGCGTCCACCCATCGGCACTCTCGAAACCCTTCAGGCCGCGACGCCGGAATCGGTGCGCGCGTTCCACGACCGCTGGTACCGGCCGGACAACACCGTGATCGTGGTAGTCGGCGATTATCCGCGCGAATACCTCGCCTCGCTGGTCGAGAAGTGGTTCGCCGGGTGGCAGGTGGCCGGCAAGGCGACGCCCGCGCCCGACTACGGCGCCCCGGCCGCACCGGCGGGAGCGGATCCCGCCAATCCCGTCGGCGAAACGCGGGTGGTAGTCGAGCCTGGCCAGCCGCGCGGCCTCAACTACGCGTACTTGCGTCCCTATCACCAAGTAGTCGACAACCTCGAGTACAACCGCGGCAACCTGATCGACGCGGTGGCGCTCGCCGTGATCAACCGCCGGCTGGAAGCCCGCGCCCGCGGCGGAGCCGCCTATCTCCAGGCTTCGGTCGACAACCAGAACGTCAGCCGGTCGGCCAGCGCCACGTTCGTCAGCCTCGTGCCGCTCACCCCCGACTGGAAGGCCGCGCTGCGCGACGTGCGCGGGGTGATCGCTGATGCGCTCGCCGAACCGCCGACGCAGGCCGAGATCGACCGCGAGGTGGCCGAGCTCGACGTGGTGTTCGCCAACCAGGTGCAGCAGGCTACCGTCCAGGCCGGGGCGCAAATGGCCGACGACGTGGTCAACGCGGTGGACATCCGCGAGGCCGTCGGCAATCCGGCCCTGTTCCTCCAGGTGTTCCGTGACATGAAGGCGCGCTTCACGCCCGCCGAAGTCTTCGCGCACACCAAAAAGCTGTTTACCGCGACCGTTATCCGCGGCGTTTATCTGACGCCGGTGTCGGGAGAGGCCGACGCCGCCTCGCTCGCCGCGGCATTGCGCGCCAAGCCGGTGGCCGACGGCAAGTCACGCGGGACTGCCAAGCAGGTCTCATTCGCCACCTTGCCGCCGATCGGCACCCCGCAAGCGCCGGTGTCGCGCCGCAAGGTAGGCATCTACGATATCGAACAGCTCGACTACGCCAACGGGGTCCACGCGATGGTGTGGAACAGCGGCAACGAACCTGGCCGCGTTACCGTGAAAGTGCGCTTCGGCAGCGGCGCCCGCGCGTTCTCGAGCAAGGACGCGGTTTACGCCCGGCTCGGCCAGATGGCGCTGGTCGGCGCCGGCGAGGCGACTCTCGACCAGAACGACCTCGACCGGATCTCGACCGGGCGCAAGATGGGCTTCGATTTCAACACCAAGGATACCGTATTCACCTTCCAGGCGGCGACGCGGCAGGAAGACCTGGCCGACCAGCTTTATCTCTTCGCCGCCAAGCTGGCCAAGCCACGCTGGGACGCCGGCCCGCTCGAGCGAGCCAAGGCGTCGGCCAAGCTGGCTTATCCGAGCTACTCCGCGGACCCGACCAGCGTCCTCGGCCGCGACCTCGAGTGGCTGCTCAACGACCGCGACCCGCGCTTCGCCACCCCGACGCCGGCGACGATCGACAGCGCGACCGCTGCCGGCTTCCGCCGCGTGTGGGAGCCCCTGCTGCAACAAGGCCCGGTCGAAGTCGACGTGTTCGGCGACATCGATGTCGCGGCCACGGTGACGGCGCTGAACAAGACCTTCGGCGCCCTGCCGCCGCGCAAGCCGATCCCGGCCGACGCGCTGGCACGGACCGTGACATTCCCCCCGCCGACCGCGCGGCCGGTCGTGCTGCACCATTCTGGCGATCCCGATCAGGCCGCGGCGGTCATCGTCTGGCCGACCGGAGGGGGTTCGGCCCATCTTCCCGAAAGCCGCAAGCTGGAGCTGCTCGGGGAAGTGTTCCAGAACCGCCTGCTCGACGCGATGCGGGAGAAGGCCGGGGCGAGTTATTCGCCGGGTGTACAGGCTACCTGGCCGCTCGATCTCGATCGCGGCGGGCGGATCATGGCGATGAGCCAGCTGCCGCCGCAGCTCGTGCCCGAGTTCTTCGCCGCAGCCGACAAGATCGCCGCCGACCTGGCCGCGACCGGCCCCACCGCCGACGAGCTGGCCCGCGCGACGGAGCCCTTGCGCCAGCTGCTCAACCGTCTCGAGACCGGCCATACGTTCTGGCTCAACCAGCTCGAAGGCGCGACGACCGATCCCAACCGGGTGAGCCAGCTTCCTTCGATCATGAAGGACTACACCGTTTCGACGCCGGCCGAGATGCAGGCGCTTGCCGCCAGGTATCTGCAGCCCGCAAAGGCATACCGCGTGGAAGTCCTGCCGGAAAAAGCCGCCAAGTAGCCCCGTTCAGCGCGCGGATTCGCTTCCAGATGTAACCTTTGCAAAGCGAAGGGGCAGCGCTTACATGCGCGCCTTCCCAAGCAACCTGGAATTCGACGTGGCACAGACCTGGAAACCCGACGGCTGGAAGAAGTGCGAAGCGAAGCACTTGCCGCTGTATGAGGATGCGGCGGAGCTCGCCGCGACCGAGGCCGTGCTCGCCAACTTCCCGCCGCTGGTTTTCGCCGGCGAAGCGCGCGCACTGAAAGCGCAGCTCGCCGATGTCACTGCTGGCCACGGCTTCCTGCTGCAGGGCGGCGATTGCGCGGAAAGCTTCGCCGAATTCCACCCTAACAACATCCGCGACACCTTCCGCGTGCTGCTGCAGATGGCTGTCGTGCTGACCTTCGCCAGCAAGCGCCCGGTGGTGAAGGTCGGCCGCATGGCCGGGCAGTTCGCCAAGCCGCGCAGTGCCCCGACCGAAACCGTTGGCGACACCACGTTGCCGAGTTACCTCGGCGACATCATCAACGGCATCGATTTCGAGCCGGAGACCCGCCGCAACGATCCGCAGCGGATGATCCGCGCCTATTCGCAAAGCGCGGCGACGCTCAACCTGCTGCGCGCCTTCGCGACCGGCGGCTACGCCAACTTGCGCCAGGTCCACCAGTGGACGCTGGAATTCATGGGCCGCAGCGCCTGGGCGGACAAGTTCAAGGACGTCGCCGACCGCATCGGCGAAGCGCTCGACTTCATGGAAGCGTGCGGGATCGATCCCGAAACCGTGCCGCAGCTCAAGAGCACCGATTTCTACACCAGCCACGAAGCTTTGCTGCTGCCTTACGAACAGGCGTTGACGCGGCAGGATTCGCTTACCGGCAAGTGGTACGACACCAGCGCCCACATGCTGTGGGTCGGGGACCGCACGCGCTTCGACGGCAGCGCGCACATCGAATACTTGCGCGGCGTCGGTAACCCGCTCGGCATGAAGTGCGGCCCGAGCCTCGAGCCCGACGCGCTGCTGCGCCTGCTCGACGTGCTCAACCCCGGCCGCGAGCCGGGCCGGATGACGCTGATCAGCCGCTTCGGCGACGACAAAGTCGAAGCCGGCCTGCCGCGGCTGGTGCGCGCGGTGAAAGCCGAAGGCCACCCGGTGGTGTGGAGCTGCGATCCGATGCACGGCAACGTGATCAAGACCAACACCGGCTACAAGACCCGGCCGTTCGACCGAATCCTCAACGAAGTGAAGGGCTTCTTCGCGGTCCATCGCGCCGAGGGCACGCACGCCGGCGGGATCCACATCGAGATGACCGGGCAGGACGTGACCGAATGCACCGGCGGCGCGGTGGCGATCACGAATGAAGGCCTGGCCGACCGCTATCACACCCACTGCGATCCGCGCCTCAACGCCGCCCAATCGCTCGAACTGGCGTTCCTGCTGGCCGAGATGCTGAATCTCGAAGCCGGCGAGCGCCAAAAGCACGCCGCTTAGGGCTAGGTAACTTTTTTTAGTCAATCGAAGGAATGGCTTAACCACATTTCCTTATGAGTCCCCCGACTGGGGGCAAGGAATACGTGGCACTCATAAGGCAGTTGCGAGGCCCGCTTACGGCGGCATTGCTCTGGATTGCCCTCGCGTTTGCGTCGACGGCGCTGCGCGACAGGGGCGGCGCAATGCTGCCGATGTGGCTCCCCACCGCCGTCCACGTGGCCGCGCTCTACGCCACCTCGCGCGCGCGGTGGCCGCAGCTCCTCGCCACGCTGTTCCTTGCGCAAGTGATTTATACCGTGGCACTCGGCGCGCCGGTCCCTCTCGCCTGGGGGACCGCTTCGGCCAACGCGCTCGAGGCGCTGGTGTGCGCGACGCTCGGAATCAAGGTTCTGGGCGGGCGCTCGAAGAGCCCGCAGACTTTCGCGCACGTTGCCGGGCTGTTCGGCGCGGCGCTGCTCGGCTGTGCGGTGGGAACGGCGCTGAGCGCGATGTTCGTGCCGGTGAAGACGCTGGTCGAGCCGCTGCACTGGTTTCTTTCAAGCGTGCTGGCGGTGCTCACCGCCACGCCGATGATGCTGTATTCGCGGCACTGGCTGCGCTTCGGCGAGCAGGACGTGCGCGCGTGGCGCGATGCGCACCGCGGCTTGCTCTACGCTGTCGCGGGTATGCTGGTGTTGGGCGGGCTAGTCCTGGCATTGCCGGTACGCGGCCTGACCCCTGTGTTGTTCGTGGCGATCGTCTTCGCCGTGTTCCGCTATGGGCAGCTGGCGGCGGCCGGCGGGGTGATCGCTTATGCCACGGCTGGAATGCTCGCCAGCGTCGGCGGCCACAGCCCGGCGCCGTATCTCGATGCTGATCCGGAGATGGCCACCTTGCTGTTGCAGGGGCAGCTTCTCCTGATGCTAACGACCGCGCTCCCGCTGGCCGCCATGCTGCTCACCCGCGACCGGCTCGAGGCGGGCCTGTTCAAGAGCAACGACGAACTGCGCGCCAACCTGACGATCCTCAACCTCACCAAGACGCTCGCCGGGATCGGCCGCTGGCAATACAATTTCCAGACCGGCGAACAGAACTGGTCTGAAAAAATGCTCGAGCTCAACGGCCTGTCGCCGGATCTGGCGCCGGACCCGGGCAACATCCGCCACTTGCTGCCGGACGGCGGCGAACGCTTGTTCAACAAGCTCGCCGATTATCACGACACCCGCATTCCCTACAGCTTCGAATACCCGGTCGACCACCCCGACGGCAGCGAGCACATCCTGAAGATGAACGTGTTCAACGAGTTCAATCCCGAGGGCGCCCGGACGGCGCTGTTCGCGGTGGCGATGGACGTGACCGAGCAGGTACGGCGCGAGGAAGCGCTCAAGCGCGCCCGGGAACAGGCGATCGAACAGGCGGCCGAGGCGCAGCGGCTGGCCAAGACCGACCAGCTCACCGGGCTGGCCAACCGGCGGGCGACGATCGACTGGCTCAACAGCATGATGGTCTGCTCGCTCGAAATCGACGAGCCGCTGGCGGTGCTGATGTTCGACATCGACCATTTCAAGCTCATCAACGACAGCCATGGCCACCAGACCGGCGACGAAGTCCTGCGCCAGGTGGCGGAGATCGCCCGCAGCCAGATCAGGGCCGAGGATTTGGTCGGCAGGATCGGCGGCGAGGAATTCGTCTGCATCCTCTCGGGCATCGGCGGCAACGAATCGCGCGCGCTGGCCGAGCGGCTGTGCCGGGCGATCGACACGGGCACGAAGCAGGCCGATTGCCCGGCGGCGACGATCAGCGTCGGCCTGGCCCATTTGCGTGAGGGCGACACCGTGGAGACGCTGATCGCCCGCGCCGACGCCGCGCTCTACGAGGCCAAAGAAAACGGCCGCAACCAGGTGCGACGCGCGGCCTGAGCGGCGACCGGGAAACAAATTCCCGCTCGATCTTTCCTTCTCCGGCCGGTTGGCCCATCATCGCGATGGACCGCCGGGGGAGATCGTTTTGCCCGAAGCTCAAGTCCAGCCGCAGCAGCGGGCCTCGTCCGGCCTGGCCGACCGCTATGCGGCGACGCGGCGGCTGACCGAAGCGTTGTGCGCGCCGCTCAGCGAGGCGGATGCGACGATCCAGTCGATGCCCGATGCCTCACCGGCCAAATGGCACCTGGCGCATACCACCTGGTTCTTCGAGACTTTCCTCCTGCGCGATCACCTGCCCGGCTATCGCCTGTTCGACGAGCGCTGGCCGTTCCTGTTCAACTCCTATTACGAGGGGGAGGGTGACCGCTTGCCGCGGCCGCGCCGGGGAATGCTGTCGCGGCCGACCGTCGCCGAAATCGGCGATTGGCGGGCCCATGTCGACGACGCGATGGCGCCACTGCTCGGCGATCCGGAGCTGGCGGCGCTCATCGAGCTCGGCATCGCGCACGAGCAGCAGCACCAGGAGCTCCTGCTCACCGACATCAAGCACGCCCTGTTCCAGAACCCGATCGGCCCGGAAATATGGCCTGAGGCAATGCCGACCGCTCAGGGGCGATGGAGCAGCATAGACTGGTTCGAGCACCCGGGCGGGATCGCTCTTGTCGGCCACGCGGGCGAAGGATTCGCGTTCGACAACGAAGGCCCCGCGCACCGGGTGCTGCTGGAGCCCTTCGCGCTGGCCGGCAGCCTCGTCAACAACTCGGAGTGGGAGCAGTTCATCGCCGACGGCGGCTATAAGACCGCCTCACTGTGGCTTGCCGATGGCTGGGACTGGGTGCGCCAGAAGGGCATCCGCGCGCCGCTGTACTGGTTCGAAGGCGAGCACTTCACGCACGCGGGCTGGGCAGCGCGGGATCCGTCGGCGCCCGTCAGCCACATCTCCTATTACGAAGCCGACGCCTTCGCGACCTGGGCCGGCGCGCGCCTGCCGACCGAGTTCGAATGGGAGGCCATCGCGCAAGAGCACGATCCCGCCGCCGGCAATCAGCTCGACAACGCCGCTCCTCCGCTGCCGCGGCGCAGCAGCAGCCTGTTCGGGGATTGCTGGCAGTGGACGCGTTCGGCTTACCTGCCTTACCCACGCTTCGCCCCCGCGGCCGGCGCGGTCGGCGAATACAACGGCAAGTTCATGTCGGGCCAGTTCGTGCTCAAGGGTGCGAGCTGCGCCACGGTGCGTGGCCATTCCCGTGCCAGCTACCGCAATTTCTTCTACCCCCACCAGCGCTGGCAGTTCACCGGCCTGCGCCTGGCGAAGGACGCTTAGCGGTGGCCGCGGGTCAGGGCCTGGCTTTGGTCGACCTCGACGAGGACGGGGTCGACCGCGCGTTCCGCGCCGACGTGCTCGCCGGGCTGTCGCAACCGCAGAAGGCGATTCCGGCACGCTGGTTTTACGATGAGGCCGGTTCCGAGCTGTTCGAAGCGATTACCCGGCTGCCCGAATACTATCCGACGCGCGCCGAGACCGAGATCCTCGCCGAGCGCTGCGACGAGTTCCGCGACCTGATCGGGCCGGGCAGGGCAGTGGTCGAATTCGGCTCCGGCAGCTCGGTGAAGACCCCGCTGCTGCTCGGCTGCATCGAGCCGTCCGCGTATGTGCCGCTCGATATCTCCGGCGACTTCCTGCGCGCCGCGGCCGACGAGCTTGCGGCCAAGTTCCCCGGCCTGCCGGTCTATCCGGTGGAAGCCGACTTCATGCGCCGGGTCGCGCTGCCGGCGGAAGTCGCGCACTTGCCGAAGCTCGGCTTTTTCCCGGGTTCGACGATCGGCAACATGGTCGCGCCGACCGCGGTGGACCTGTTGCGCTCCATGCGCGCGACTTTGGGCGAGGGTTCGCAACTGTTGATCGGCATGGACCTGATCAAGGACGTGACGGTGCTCAAGGCGGCGTACGACGATGCGCAAGGGGTCACGGCGGCGTTCAACCTCAATCTTGCGCGGCGCATCAACCGTGAGCTCGGCGGCACCATTCCGCTCGATAAGCTCCGCCACGTCGCGCGCTGGAACGATGTCGACGCCCGGATCGAGATGCACCTCGAAGCCACCGACGACATCGCGTTCGAAGTGGCCGGCCGCGCGTTCGATCTGCGCCGCGGCGAAACGATCCACACCGAGAACAGCCACAAGTTCGACCTGCGCAGCCAGAACACCCTGCTGCTGGCCGGCGGCTGGACTCCGGCGCGGCGCTGGCTCGACCGCGAGGAACGCTTCTCGCTGATCCTCGCCGACTGGACGATTCCGCGCGGCGCGCCGTGAGCAGTTGGCCGCGTCTCGACTACGCCGCCGACCGCGCCACGACCGAGAGCCTGCACCTGCTGCTGCAATTGATCGGCAAGCTTCCGTTGCGGCTGCACCCGTGGCTCAATCACGGCTGGCATGTCGCGCTGCGGATGACCCCGCGCGGGGCAGTCACGCGCCCCTTGCACGCCGAGGGCCGGCATTTTGTCGTCGAACTGGACATCCTCGGCGGAGCGATCCGAGTCGCGTGCGAGAACGGATCGGCGGAAACCCTGCCGGTCGCCGGCGAGACGATCGCGTCGGTACATCGTGGGCTGACTGCGGCGCTCGGCCGGCTCGAGTTGCCGGCGCCGCTCGAAGGGGCGCCGAACGAGTTGCCGGATCCCGTCCCATTCGCCGCCGACGATCGGCCGCGCGAGTGGGATGCCGACGCGGCGCACAGGCTGCTGGGCGCGTTCCTCTGCGCCGACCGCAACTTCAACATCTTCCGCTCGCTCTATCGCGGCAAATCCTCGCCGAGCCAGCTGTTCTGGGGCAGCTTCGACCTCGCCGTCACACGCTTTTCCGGACGCGAGGCGCCGGTGCATCCGGGCGGAGTGCCGCACTTGCCGGACGCGGTGACCCGCGAAGCGTATAGCCACGAAGTGATCAGCGCCGGCTTCTGGCCCGGAGGCGGCGGGTTCGACGAGCCGGCGTTCTACGCTTACGCCTACCCAACGCCTCCCACCCTGGCGACGGCCCCCGTCGAACCCGCCGCGGCTCGCTGGAATCCGACGCTCGGCGAATTTCTCCTCCCCTATGCGACCGTGCGCGATTCCGCCGATCCAGACTCCGTGGTGCAACAATTCCTCCACGCGACGTTCGAAGCGGCGGCGCCGCTGCTGGATTGGCCGCGCGGTCTCGTGATCGGCGAACGGCCGAGCTACGGGCATCCACCGCATCCATGATCCGCTCATCGCAAGGCAAGCCGGCGTGCCCTATATAACGCAGATGAGCTTGGCATCGGTTTGGGATCAAATCGCGCACAATATCCGCGTGCTGCCGCAGTCGGCGCTGATGATGGCGGCGCTCGCGGCGATGGTGATCGGCATTTGCGGTTCGTTGGTGTTCCGCCGCTCGCCGGCGCTCGGCCGGGTGCTGAGGGGCGCCAGCACTCTCGGCCTGATGAGCGTGCTCGTGCTGGTGGTGTTGCAACTCTCGCGGCTGGACCCGCGCTTCGAGATGGCGGTGCCCGAATTCGGGCTACCTAAGCAAGTCGTCGAAGGGGGCGAGACGCGCGTGCCGCTGGCGCAGGACGGGCATTTCTGGCTGCACGCCAAAGTCAACGGCGTGCCGACCAGTTTCCTCGTCGACACGGGCGCTACGATAACCGCGGTATCCGCCGAGACGGCCCGGCGCATCGGGCTCGAGCCGCGCGAAGCGAGCATCCCGATCCGCATGCAGACCGCCAACGGTACCGTCGCCGCGCAATTGACGACGATCGACGATTTGCGCTTCGGCAATGTCGCCGCCCACGGGCTGGACGCGATCATCGCGCCGGGCCTCGGGCCGACCAACGTGATCGGCATGAACCTGCTGTCGCGCCTGGCGTCGTGGCGGGTCGAAGGGCGCACCATGATCCTCGTCCCGCATCATCCGCAAGCGAGCGCGCAATCGGTCGATTGACGGCGAGGCCGAGGCTCTCCACTCTCGCGCCGACCAGTCGAAGGGAAGGGGCGACTTGATGGCCAACAGTCCGGCAACGGCCGATATCCGCTTCGACGTGGCGGAGTTCATCGACGCGCAGCCGATCGGCTGGCGCGAGATCACGATGCTGGCGGTGTGCTCCATCGTGCTCTTCATCGACGGCTTCGACATGTATTTCCTCGGCAAGATCGCCCCCGCCGTGGCCCGCGGGCTCGGCGGCAAGCCGGTGGACATGACCGCGGTGTTCACCTGGCAGCAGATCGGCATGGCCGTGGGGGCGTTCACGATGCCGCCGCTGGCCGACAAGGTCGGCCGCCGGCCGATGTTGCTGCTCTGCCTGCTCGGCTTCGGCCTGCTTTCGCTGGCGGCGGGCTTTTCCGCCTCGCTGCTGCAACTGACGGTGCTGCGCGGGCTGTCGGGGATTTTCCTCGCCGGTGCCTTTCCCATCGCCCTGGCGCTGCTGTCGGAAATGACGCCGCTGCGGATGCGCGCGCCGTTCATGGCGATTTCGCTGGTGTTCCTTTCGGGCGGCAACATCGCCAGCGGCGGCGTCGCCGCATGGCTGCTCGACGTTTACGGCTGGCAGGTCGGCTTCTGGCTGGCCGGGATACTGCCGCTGGCCGCGCTCCCGCTGGTGCTACTGGTGCCGGAGTCCCTCGCCTTCAGGGTCAGCCGCGATCCGGTCGATCCGCAGATCGCGCGGACCATCCGCAAGGTCGATCGCGAGGTCATCTTCACCGGCTTCGAACGCTTCCAGTACGGCCCGGGCGAGCCGGAGGCGAAAGCTGGGCCGCGCGCGATCCTCAGCCGGCGCTATCGCCTGCAGACGGTCATCCTGTGGTGCGCCTGTTTTCTCTCGCTGGGCGAGATCGCGCTCCTGTCGAACTGGATGTCGACTTACTTCCAGGAACTGGGCGGGGTGCCGATCCAGCTGTTCGCCAAGTTCCTGATGATCGGCTTCATCGGCGGGGCGATCGGCACGGTGTCGATGGGCTGGCTGATGGCGCGGGTCAATCCGTACTGGCTGATCTGCGGCTTCTACCTGCTCGACGCGGTGGCCATCGCCGGGCTCGGCTGGCTGCCGGCGGGCACCGGGTTTTTCATCGGCGTGATGATGGCGTGGAAGTTCTCCGAGACCGGCGGCCAGACCGGCCTCAACACGCTCGCGACGCTGGGTTACCCGCCCGAGATGCGCAGCAGCGGGATGGGCTGGGCCAGCGGCGTCGGACGCATCGGCGGCATCGTCTTTCCCCTGGCCGGGGGCATGGCCCTCAAGGCGGTGGTGCCGCTGAGCACTCTGATGCCTCTGATCGGCCTGATGGCTCTCATGGTGGCGGGGCTTCTGGCCGTCCTGGCGATCGGCACGAAGCGTCAGGCGGCAGCGGAAGGGAGCTCCGCCACCGCCTGACTCCCCCCATTACCCCGCACATTCCCCTGGGTGGCGATGCGGGATCTCTCGAAGCGTTACATCTTGACCTTCACGCCGAAGGTGAAGCGGCGGCCCAGGACGTCATAGAGCGCGGTGTTCGCCTGCACCGGGTTGGCGGCCAGGTTCGTGACGTAGGCCCCTGTCACTGGCGGCGACTTGTCGAGCAGGTTGGTCGCGGTGGCGAAGAACTGCGCGTCTGTGTTGCCGATCGTGAGGTCGTAACTGAGGTTCATGTCGAGGTAGTAGACCGCGTTAACGCGGTTGTTGGCGATCTTCTGCGTCTGCTTGGGATCGTCGAGCGCGAGGCCGGCCAGGATGCCCGTGCGCATCCCGGCGCCGATCACACGGCCTTGCACGAAGAGGCTGAACCCGCCGTTTGTGTACGTAATGTTGCCGGTCGCTTTGAAGGCCGGATACAAGCCCGGCGCGCCAGTGTCCGGCGCAAGACCGACGATGTCGTCGAAGCGGGTAACGGCGCCATTCGGGAACGCCGGCGTGGGGGCGCTGGTATCGCTGCGGTTGATCAGCCAAGATGCCAGCACCCGCGCTGACACCGCTTCCATCCCACCACCAAACAGTTTGACCGGCGTGCGATAATCGATTTCGGCGTCGACGCCTTCGACCTTGGACTGATTGATGTTCACATAAAGGTCGCCGACGTTGGTCGGCTGGTCGTTCACCAGCGTAACCAGGCTGCAGAACACCGGATCCTGCTCGACCAGGCAGCGGCGCAGGACTTCGTTGACGCCTACGCGACCTATCGCGTCGTTGATCCTCACCCGGTACCAGTCGACCGAAGCGGACAAGCCCGGAACGAACGGCGGCGTGACGACGACGCCGGCGGTGTACGTATCGGCTTTCTCCGGTTTGATGTTCGGATTGCCGCCGCTGTAAGTAGTGATCGCGATCGATTCGATGGTGTTCGGGGTGCGCGGATCGTCCACCGCGGCGACCCCGCCGGTCTTATCGAACCGTTCGGAGAGGTTTCCGGCGCGCACGTCGCGCGAGTATGTGCCGCGGAAGCGGACGGTGTCGAAGAAGCCGACTTCCGCGCCGCCCTTGTAGGCCCAGATGTTGCCGGACCCCGAATAGTTGGCCCAGCGCACGGCGCCGTCGGCGTTCGCGCTGACCACCTTCGTGTCGAGCAGGGGGACGTAGAGTTCGCCGAACGCTTCGTAGACGTTGCTCGCGCCCTGGATATTGGAAACCTTCGAGAACTGGAAGCCAACCGCGTTGTTCGCGCAATCGCCCGCCGGAACCCCGCGCAGGCCGAGCGCCGGGTTGTCGCACTTCACGACCGTGAAGGGCTTGGTGTCGAAATTGGACGACTGGTTCGTCGTGTCCTCGACGACCTGGTAGATGGTTTCGTGGCGATACGATCCGCCGACCGCCATCCGCACCGGGCCGGCCCAGGTGTTGAACACGTCGCCGCGAGCGGTAAGCTCGGCCAATTGCTGCGTGAAGGTGGTGATGTTGCGCTTGGGCACGGGCGCGTCGTAATCCAGCGTCGCGCCGGTGTAGCCGAGGTTGGCGAAATAGAGCGGCGTACTGACGTGCTGCCCCGGATCGTTGCCGAGCACATAGTCGACGGCCGCCGCCGAGGCGTTGCCGCGGCCGAACAAGTCGAGCGGCACGCAGCCCGGGAAAGCCGCTGCGCCGGCCGCGGTGGTGGACACGCGGCAGACGATGTTGCCATTGGCATCGCGCACCGCGTCGAGCGCGGCGTAGATCCGGTCGAGGCGGATGGCGTACTGGTCCCACACTCGCCGGCTGCGGCCGTACTGATAGAAGCCGTCGATGTGCCAGTCTTTCAGGAACCCGTCGCTGGCGATCGTCGCCTTGAAGCCGGCGGTGCCGACATCCTGCGTCGTGGTGTCAGTCAGCGAGGATTGCCCGATATCCTGGATGCTGCCGACCCGCCGCAGGCTGAACGACGCGATCTTGTTCTGCGTCATGATCTGCTGGCTGTTGGCCGGCAGGT